>Ga0126369_10001451_pt1 | contig 16393 bp, 15 predicted proteins | sample PanSoiMetaPlot_1_FD_109646 | JGI IMG/M metagenome (GOLD analysis project Ga0126369, IMG submission 109646) | Tropical forest soil microbial communities from Panama - MetaG Plot_1 | ecosystem: Environmental > Terrestrial > Soil > Tropical forest > Bulk soil | place: Panama | collected 2016-02-17 | reverse complement strand
CCGTTGTCGCACAGTGGAGTGTGGCGCTTTCGGGAAGGCGTGCTCAACGTCCAGGAAGGACAAATCGTCTGCCACCCGGAAGGGGGCACTCACCTCTACCGACGTCCCGCGTTGTCCCGATGGGCTGGAGTTGCTGACCTTGATTTCAAGCACGAGGGCGAAAATCCGACCGGCTCTTTCAAAGACCGAGGAATGACGGTCGCCGTCACTCAGGCGGTCCGCCTCGGCGCGACGGCAGTCGCCTGCGCATCGACCGGAAATACCAGCTCATCGCTCGCGGCGTATGCCGCTCAAGCTTCGCGGCGCGCGATCGTCTTGGTGCCCTCGGGAAAAATCTCGATGTCGAAAATGTCTCAAGCCCTCGCTTACGGCGCGCGTTGCCTTCAGGTCGATGGCGACTTCGATGTCGCCATGTCCCTGGTTCGGCAACTCTGCGAGCATCTTGGGATCTACCTCGTCAACTCGGTGAATCCGTTTCGCATCGAGGGGCAGAAGACGATCGCCTGGGAGATTCTCCAGGATCTCGATTGGAATCCTCCCGATTGGATCGTTCTGCCGGCCGGCAACCTTGGAAACACCAGCGCCCTGGGAAAAGCGCTGCGCGAGGCGTTCGAAGCGGGATGGATTGCAAGGCTGCCGAGACTGGCCGCGGTGCAGGCCGCCACCGCTAACCCATTCTTTCAGAGCTACCGCACCGGATTCGCGACGCGACCCAAGGTGAAAGCGGAGACCGTTGCCACCGCGATTCGCATCGGTAATCCGGTCAGCTTCGAAAAGGCCAAGGCCGAAATTCTCTACACGCAGGGCGTGGTAACCGAAGTGACCGATGCCGAGATTCTGCTCGCCAAACGCCAAATCGATCGAGCTGGCCTGGGCTGCGAACCTGCCTCCGCCTGCAGTCTGGCCGGAACCAAGAAGCTTCTTGCCGAGGGCATTGTCAAACCGCAGGAGCACGTCATCTGCGTTCTCACCGGGCATCTGCTCAAGGATCCGGAAGCGGTGCTGCACACAGCACCGGGACTGGAGGACCCGAAAAGTCAGATTACCGAGGTGGGGTCCACGCTCGCGGAAGTGGAAGCTGCCCTCGAAGAGTGCCTTTAGCTCGCGCGAAGCAAGTTCTCGATCAGCATCAGATGCTCGCGATCGTGCTGACGCATGATGCTCACCAGCGCTTCGACGGTGATGTTGCCGACGCCCTCCAACGTTCCACTGCGGCCGAGCTGCTCGGCTTTAAGTCCGTAGACGAGCGCGACATTGCCCATCCGGTCGGCGGCGAACTGCTCCAACGCGGTCGGCACCGGCTGCGAGTTGTAGTCGCGCTCGCGCGCGAGCCGCTCCCCATCAATATCGGAGAGAATCGGTCGCTCCTCCTCGAGCAACCGACGCAGCCGCACGCTGTAGCCCTCGCGTTCGATGTCGCGCAGGTGACAGACATTTTCGGCGATCGAGAAATCGGCCTCAGAGGGCTTCTTGCGCAAAACCTGGTCGTCCAGTCCCAAAACCAAGCGCCGCACCTTGGTCGGAAACTGCTGTAGCTCTCGTGCCGCGCTTTCCAACTCGTGGGTCGTCATTCGGCGCTCCTTTGGAACGGTGGCAGCTCGAGCTTTCCAAATAAGCAAGCAATAGGCTGGGTTCAACCGCGCCGATTGGCGCCGGGCTTCTGGGGCGTCGAAGGCGCCGATATCCCAATCGAGAAGCAGACGAGCAAGCAGTGACATTCCGCGCCGTTTCTTTCGAGTGGTGACGGATATCTCCCCCACATGTCATTCTGACACTTCACCTGAGACTAATAGTGAATTTCAGTCTCTTGGCGTCCAGTTCCAAATCGAATGTTGTGACGCTCGAGCGAATCTTTCCCTGCTAATACTGTGACATTTCAAGGACTTTACCGGTTCTAGTTGAACCCCCTTTTGTGCCCCCGCGTGTCTTTCTTGTGACACCTCAATCAACCTAGACGACCTGATGGCCCTTCGGCGTCGCTTGGCCTTTCCGTGACATCTGATGTGGATTCCTGAACCGGGAGCCGACTCTCCCGAAGGGCGGGAAAAAAGTACTTGCTTTTTAGAACGTCGTTCAGTAAGTGGAACATCGTTAAGTAAACGATGTTTCATAAAAGTAACGACGTTTAGAAAGCAGGGTTGGCAGTGGGAAGCAAAGAGCGGCGACAGCGAGAGCGGCAACAGACCCGCGAAAGCATCCTGGACGCGGCGCGAGAGCTCTTCATTGAGGAAGGCTTTGACGCCGTCACGATGCGCAAAGTCGCCGAGCGCGCCGAATATTCGCCGACCGCTATCTACGTCCACTTCAAGGACAAAGAGGCGCTGATGCGCGAGCTGTGCACCTTGGACTTCCAGGCGCTCGCTCACGCGTTTCAGCAGCTCGCGCAGATCGAGGATCCGATCGAACGCCTTCGACAAACCGGAGTTGCCTACATGGAATTCGCCAAGAAGTACCCAAACCACTACCGGCTGATGTTCCTGACGCCTCGCCCGTCTGACTTTGAGGCCGACACCAGTTACAAGGGAAACGTCCAACAGGACGCGTACGCATTTCTGGTCTCGGTGGTGCGGGACGCGATGGACAAAGGTTCTTTCCGGCCCGACTGGAAGGATCCGGAGTTGCTCGCGCAGATTTTGTGGGCCGCCTTGCACGGTCTGATCGCCCTGCACCTGGTCGGCGCCAACGACAAAGACAAGTGGGTCGATTTTCGCCCGCTCGATGTCGCCGCCCCAGCGATTCTCGACGCGCTCTATCGGGGCGTCCTTCGACAGGAGCGCTAGATGGTCGACCTCGCTCGAAAGAATCTTTTGCACGACAAGCTGCGGTTTGTGATCACCATTTCAGGAGTGGCGTTCGCGGTCACGCTGGTGCTGGTCCAGATCGGCCTCTTTCTCGGGCTGTTATCCAACTCGACGATCACCATCGAGCGGCTTCCCGCTGACCTGTGGGTGACCTCGAAGAACACTCCGAACATAGACTTCGCGCACACCTTCCCCGACTCCCGAGTGCAGCGCGTTCGTTCCGTGCCCGGAGTCCAGGCCGCGGACAACTTGATCGTCCAGTTCATGAACGTCGCGTTGCCGACCGGTGCCGAAGAGAGCTCGGTGGTCTATGCGCTGGAGAACTTCGAGCGCTGGAAGCTTCCCTGGAACGTCCTGCAAGGGAACGCCGCGGATTTGAGACGGGGAGCGTACGTGATTCTGGACGCATCCGCCGAGAAGCGCTTTGGAAAGTTTCAGGTCGGAGACTACCGGGAGTTTGCAGGAACCCGTCTCAAAATCATCGGCGTCAGCAAGGATGCTCGTTCCTTCACCACCACGCCGATCTCCTTCATGGACTACGATCTCATCCAGCGGACGGTGAGCAATCTCGCGAATCGGACCAGCTACATCGTCGTCAAGCTTGCGCCGGGGGCCGATCCGCAAGCAGTGCGGGCCGAGATTCAGCGAAGGCTTCCCTTCAATGATGTTTTCACCAGCCACGAGTGGGCGAGTCGTTCCCGCAACTACTGGATCATCAGCACAGGACTCGGCCTGAACATGTTCATCACCGTGTTCTTGGGTTGCCTGGTGGGCGTGGTGGTGGTGGCTCAGACGCTCTACACCTCGACCATGGAGCACCTCAAAGAATTCGGGACCGTCAAGGCCATCGGCGGAGGCAACTCAGACATCTACGGGATTCTCGCCCGCCAAGCGACGATTTCGGCGCTGATTGGCTTCGTGTTTGGAGCGATCCCTTCGTACCTTGTGGGGAAGATGGTGGCCCGGGCAGATCTGAAGCTGATCATCCCGCCCTCACTTTGGGTGGGAGTCTTCATTGGCACAGTGGTGATGTGCCTGGCGGCGGCGGCGATTTCCTTCCGCAAAGTGGCGAGCATCGATCCCGCGCTCGTTTTTCGAACCTAACAGGTGCCCCAATGTCAGTGCTTCAAGCAACCGAAATCCGAAAGTCTTTCAGCGAAGGACGCGAAACGGTCAACGTGCTCAACGGCGTATCGCTTGGACTCGAGCCCGGCGAGGTGGCGGCGTTGGAGGGACCCTCGGGCTCGGGCAAGACCACGCTGCTGTCGATCCTTGGCTGCATCTTGACTCCAAGCTCCGGCGAGCTGTTCATCGATGGCGAGCGCATCGATCCCAAGCGCCCAGAACGACTCCCGCTGGTGCGGCGCCGCTCCATCGGGTTCGTCTTCCAACAATTCAACCTCTTCCCCGCTCTCACGGCTCTCGAGAACGTGGAGTACGCCCTCAACATCAAGGGCGTCCGCGGTCCCGAGGCGCAAGCGCAAGCCGAAGTAGCTCTCGACAAAGTGGGGCTCTCGGACCGGCGCTCTTTTCTGCCGAGGGATCTTTCCGGGGGTCAAAAGCAACGGGTGGCGATCGCCCGGTCCCTGGCGGGAAACCCGAAAGTGCTGTTGGCGGACGAGCCCACCGCGAACTTGGACTCGCAAATGGGGATGCAGATTCTCGATCTGTTCCGCGCGCTCGCGAAGCAGGAGAACCGCGCGCTGCTGATCGTCACCCATGACGCAAAAGTTCGAACCATTTCCGACCGCGTGGTCCGGATTCAGGACGGCCGACTGCTCAATTGAACCAAGGGAGTGCGACGATGAGAAAGCTCAGTTTCAAGACAATCGCGATCGCGTTTGCAGGAGTCCTGCTCACCGCCTATCTGGTGTTTCAGATCCGCAGCGGATTCACCGCCGGGGCAGCTGCGACACCGGTTCGCGCAGCGAACTTGCGAGACAACCGCCTACGGGTTGAGGGTCGCATGGCTGCCTACCCCGGGGCTCAGGTGGTGGTGGGCACCGATTTCGCGGGAACCATCTCGCGGCTGCTGGTGAATGAAAAGGATGTCGTTCACCGCGGCGACGTGCTCGCGGAAATCCGCGCCGATGAGGAGCGAGCGGAGCTGGCGGAGGCCAAAGCGCGGATCGCGGAATCGAGCGCCGACCTCACCTTCTACGAAGCCGAAGGAGATCGGCTGCAGCGATTGTGGGAATCGAAGTCGGTGCCGCGCAATCAGCTGGACCGAGCGGTTCGCGATCGTCAGGCCGCTCGAGCGCGCCTGCAGAATGCCACTGCAACTGCCCATCGGATCGAGGCCATCCTCGACAAAGCGAAAATCGTGGCTCCGATCGACGGCGTCATTCTGCTGCGCGAAGTGCAACTGGGGGAATCGGTCGAGGTGGGAACGAAACTCTTCACCCTGGCCGACCTTTCCAAAGTCCGGATCGAAGCCGAAGTGGATGAATACGACATCGGCAATTTGAACATGGGGGCTGATGCAGAGGTCACCGCGGAGGGCTTTTCCAAGTCTTGGAAGGCTCGGGTCGAGGAAATTCCCGATTCGGTCGGCCCGCGCAAGCTCAAGCCGCAAGACCCCGGCAAACCAGCGGATACGCGGGTGCTTCTGGTGAAGGTGGCGCTCAGCGAGAAAACGCCACTCAAGCTAGGGCAACGCGTGGAAGTCGCGCTTTCGCGCTAGCCGCTTTCCCCCCAAAACCCTCCTACCTCTCATTTCCTTCGCCACGTGCGAATTGCAGTCGGAGTACGCCTTGAAATCGCCCAAAATCGCAAAATGGAGTGCCTTCAGCTGCGTAGCCGTGATGATCTTCGGATACCCCGCTCACGCGCAAAGCGCCTCAACCGGTTCCGCTGACGCCCCAGTTAGCCTTCGGCAGTTGCTGGAAAGATTGCCTGTTGATCCGAACGGGTTAACCGCGGACCGGGTGGCCGAAACGGTGCTCCGCGAGAGCCCGGACCTCAAAGCGAAGATGGAGGATGTACTCGCGGCCTCCGCAGCAGTCGACCAGGCGCGAGTCGCCTTTATTCCCAAGCTCACCGCCTCGGGACTCCTCGGCAAGGCCTCGCCGATCCAAAGCAGTGAGTTCGGCAACCTCGTCGTTGCACCCGGTGCACCACAGGGACCCTTGGCACCCGGGACCCCACTGGCAAACGAGCCGATTGCTCTTCCGCCAGCGCCGACGCATCGATATGCAGTGCAGGGCTCGCTTGACATTCCGCTATCCGACTACCTGCTGCGCACCCGCCAGGCTCTCTCGAGCGCGCAAAACAATAAAGCTTCGACCGAGGTGACTCGGCAGGCCGCGGTGCTCAGCACCGCCTCTGAAGCGCGGGTGCTCTTCTACAATTGGGTGCGGGCCCAGCTACAAACGATCGTCGCTGAACAAGCCCTTCGGCAATCGAAGGACCATCTCCAGGACGTTCAGAATGCCTTTGCCGCGGGAACGGCGTCGAGGGCCGACGTTCTCTCCAGCGAATCGCAAGAGGCCCGATCGGAGCTCACTTTGCAAAGGGCCCGGGATCTCACAGCCTTTGCTGAGCAACAGCTGAAAATTGCCATGCACGAGGCCACTGCTCAGGCTTACCGCGTTGGAGTGAGTGTGCTCACCGCGGATATCGGTGATCGGTGGGGTGAGGATCTCGGCATCCTGCAGCGCGAGGCCATCGAGGCCCGGCTCGAGCCGCGAGCGCTCGAGCGCAGCTCCGATAGCCTAAAAGACCAGGCCAGAGTCGCCAACGCCGGCATCTTCCCCAGATTGAATGGCATCGCCTCGGTGAACTACGCGAACCCGAATACCAGCATCTATCCATTGAAGGACGGCTTCGTCACTACCTGGCTTGTCGGGCTGCAGGCCACCTGGGAGATCAACGGTATCCCGGACGCAATTGCCGCTCGGCGCGGGCTCGAGGCGCGTGCCGCGGAAGCTCAAGCTCGGCGCCGAGGCGCCGAGGACTCCGTTCTCACCGAAGTCGCGCAGAACTGGCAGGCGCTGATAGACGCTCGCGCGGCAGCCCAGTGGAGTAGGCGCAGCGCTATTTCCGCCGAGGAAGCGTATCGAGTGCGAAGAGAGCTCTTTCAGAACGGCAGAGCCTCTAATGTTGAGCTCACGGATGCGGAGACGGATCTTACATCCTCGCGATTTAGTGTGGTGGATGCCGAGATCGACCTTCGAATCGCGACGATCCGGCTGGCGCATGCGACCGGGCGCGACATCCATGGCGGTAGCGCCAACCGTTGACGCTGGCCCTTCGAGGCCAGGCATGATTGGCTAACTACTCCGATGCCTTTACCAGGAGACCCAGGTCTGATCGATTTCTTGCGCTCGATCGCGCTCTTTGGAGCATTGAGCGACGAGTCACTGCAGCGCATCGAAGCCATGCTGGTGCCGCGCGAGTACGAAGTGGGGACGACGATCTGCTGCGAAGGCGAGAGCGGCCGTGCGATGTACGTGATCCAACGTGGCGAGGTGGAAGTTCAGCGGGCTTGCGCCGGCGGCGCCGTGGTACCCATCGTTCGACTCGGCCCGGGCGAATTCTTCGGGGAAATGAGCCTGATCGAGATTCAGCCGCGGTCGGCGACGGTAAAGGTGGTAGAGCCGGCGCTGCTTTATTCGATGACCAACCGGGACCTCTACACGCTCTATGGTCAGGACCTGAGCGGCTACATCCTGCTTCTCCAAAACATTTGCCGGCAACTCGCCCGGCGCCTACGCAAATCGGACAGTCGGCTCAGCGAGCTTCTTGCGCTCATCCAAAAACCGAGCGGTGGAGAAACGGTCTAGTGAGGGCTCCAACGAAATAGAGCGAAGCCGCCGACGTACTCCCCGGCATCCACTGGAATAGGAGGATGCCATGCTGGTTCCGCTTTCCCTGCTCATCTTCGCCGCTACGCCCACGCCGAAAACCTGGACGTTCAAGACAAGCGCAAGCCCCCACGTTTCGGTTTCAAACGTTGCCGGGTCCATCACCGTGGAGGGCACTACCAGCGACCAAGTGCTGGTGGAAGCGAAGGTAATGGGAGATGAGAAATCGCCGTGGACAGTCGAGGCGAACTCTAGCGGAGACGAGGTAACGGTGCGCTCCTGTTGCGGCACCTGCGAAGAACACCACTCGACTTGCCAATCGAATCACGACCCCGTGGACATCACGGTCAAGGCCCCCGCGAAGTCGGCGCTTCGGCTCAAATCGGTAGCGGCGAGCATCAACGTCCGGGGAATCAAGGGATCCGAATCGATAAAGTCCGTGAGCGGACCGATCGAGGTTGCGGGCACGGGAAATGAGCTCGAGTTTCACTCCGTTTCCGGCGATATCAAGTTGACCGCTGCATCCATCGACACCACGAAAATCCACACCGTGTCCGGCGACGTGCAGATCAAGCTTCCCGCAAGTCCTGATGTGAAGGTTCGCCTCAAGAGCGTCTCCGGTCGCCTGAACAAGACAAGCCATCTGCTCGGAACCACCGAGCGAGTTTTTGGCAAAGGCACCAAAGAAATCGAGATCCACACCGTGAGCGGATCGGTTGACACCGACCCCACAATCTAAAAATCAGCGCGAAAAAAAACCGACAGCCGTCCGAGGCATTGAGCTAAGAGGGCGAGGCCGATCTAAGGAGACACGCCGATGCGCCTCGTCCTCATTCTCGCCTCCTCGCTGCTGGCAGCAGCCGACGCCGGCACGGCGTCTTCCACATCTGGGCCCGGGATGGCCTCTGCGACGGGCAAGGTGTTGCCCAGCACTCGACTGAAGTTGCCTGGACCGGCTCGGATCGGCATGGACTACCTGGCGTATGATCCGCAAGCCGACCAGGTCTGGGTGCCGGCGAGCAACGCCGGAACCACCGTGGTCATCGACGCCACCACCCGAAAGATCCGGACGGTCGAGGGTTTTCTCACCGTCAGCAAGGACAACCGGACGTTCGGGCCCACGTCGGTGACCATCGCGGAGGCCTTTGCCTACGTGGGAAACCGAGCGGACAATTCGATCTGCCCGGTGGAGAAGAAGACGCTGAAGCTGGGCTCCTGCGTCAAGCTGGATTCGACCCCGGATGGAGTGGCGTACGTGGCCACCACCCAGGAAGTGTGGATCACCGCGCCGCGGGACAACTCGCTTCGCATCGTCGACGCGCGAGGAGCCAATCTCACCGCGAAGGCGAAGATGCCCCTCGAGGGAGAGCCGGAAGGCTACGCGGTCGACCCGCGACGGGGGGTCTTCTACACCAATTTGCGCGACAAGGACGTGACGCTTGCGATCGACGTTCGCAGCCACAAGGTGACCGCTACCTACCCGCTGAACTGCGGAAAGGCGGGCCCGCGAGGGCTATCGATCGACTTGGACAAGCAGCTTTTGTTCGTGGCCTGCACCGACCATGCGGCCACCTTGGCGCTGCGCTCGGGCGGCAAGCTGGTGTCGCAAGCGCCGACTGGCGATGGCGTCGACAATCCCGACTATCTTCCAGGGCGGCAGTTGCTCTACCTGGCCGGCGGCAAGACCTCCACGCTCCACGTCTTGCGCGTCTCCGACGACGGCGGTCTGACCCAAATCGCGACCGCTACCACCGCGGCGGGAGGCCGGGTGGTGGTAGTCGACCGCCGAGGTACCGCTTTCGTGGCCGACTCGGCAGGCGGTCAGCTCGTCGTCGTCGAGCCCCCCTGAAAACATCCGAAGTGACAGACGGACTCCAGGCTGCGGGATGGATCCTCGTGCTCGGAGTCGGAATCGCAGGATGCGTCCAACTCCGTCGTTGGGGAGTCCCGAGGACATACATCCGAGACTTGCTGCACATCGGAGCCGGCATCTGGGTTTTGGGATGGCCGTTCTGGAACCAATGGCTCGTCCCAATTTCGATCGCCGCGTGCGCGGCACTGCTGGTGGCCAGCGCACCCCATCTCGCTCAGAGACTCAGTGTCGCCGCCTCCTTTCAAGACAGCGTCTCGGACCAAGACGAGCGATGGGCAGGACTGGTCTGGTACACCGTGGCGTTCGCGCTGCTTACCGCCGCTGGAATGCGCCATCAACCCTTCTCGGCCGCGGCCGCGCTCTGGGCATTGTGCTTGGGAGACTGGATCGGCGGGGCGATTGGGCGTCGATTCGGGCGCCGTTACTTCCGAATTGCCGGTGGCAAGCGCAAGAGCTTGGAGGGCTCCGCGGCCGTTTGGGTCGGTTCGGCGGCCGCAGCGGTTCTCGCGAGCGCTTACTTCGCTGAGCCTCTTCGCATTGGCCGAGTGTTGCTTCTGGGCCTGGTCGCGGCGCTTGCCGAGGCGCTCTCCCCCAAAGCGATGGACAACATCCTCGTTCCCTTAACGGTTTGGCTGGCTGCCGTGGCTACGGCTGTCTGAACGCAACGAGTGTTTGAACCTCGCCGATCTCCTGCCGCCCCGGTTGGTGTCTCGCCTAATCGGACACAGAAGCGACAGCGGGCGACACTCGCGATTGGGTGTTGCAACCGCACGGCTTGCGGCAACCCAGCGAGCAGGCCGTTCAACACATCCTCGACCCTCGGCCCGCGCAGCAACGCGGGGTGCCAGGGGGTTTTTTTTTCGCGGACCGGGCCTTATCGATATCCGCGACGCAAAACCCAACAACTGTAGGGAGACATCTATGACGCGATGGCTTAAGCAAATGGTGATGGTGGGATGCCTTGCCGCAGCGGTGTCCTTTCCACTCGCCGTTTCAGCGCAAACTTCCGGAAACTCTGAGATGAATAGGGGATCCCCATCCACAGGTAGCTCGACGAGCGGCACATCCCCCTCGGGTAACACCGATACAGTGACGGGCACGGGTGGTTCGGGATCCAGCACCACCATGGGTACTTCAACCAGTCCAAGTGGCACTCCGACCGGCACTTCCACCGATCCGAGCAGTAACCCGAGCAATGCCTACAACGCACCAACCGGACCTGGCGACAGCACCAGGGCTGGTGCGGGCAGCACCTCGTCGGGCACCGGAGGCTCTGGCGACATGGGGAGCCCCAGCGGCTCGCCGAGTGGGAGCACTACCGTTCCTTCGAACAGCCCCGACACGCCTCCAACTACCGCCGGGACCGGATCATCAACGGACGCGGTGAAGCCTCCGGCGGCTTCTCCGAGCACCAGCCCCGGTCGATAGTTTATTGAACGAGGCGTTCGTCGAGCTCTAGAAACGCCTCGAACATCTCCTCGCCGCTGGGGATGATCTGCTCCGGCGGCAGGACGAATCCATACTGCCCCCGATCTCGCAATTCGATTCCCCAAGCGAGGGACCCTAGGGCTCCGTGCACCCAGTCGTGAGCCACTCCGGCGGCAATGTAGAGGATGACCGACCCTTGCCCGTTCTCGAAATTCTGGCCATGCACGCTTGAGATCCCGCTCTGGATGGTGGCTCCAAAGTCGAGGAGCGCGGCGAGATCGGGGGGCGCTTCATAGGTGTATTGCCAGGGAGAGAGGATCTGCTGCCCGAAGCTGTGCAGATCCCAGTACGCGGTGAGACGATCCGAAACAGCGAGCACCGCGTCTCGGATTGCCGCAACTTCCGGTTCCGAGAATGAGGCGCCGCCGTGGTAGGTGTCGTCACACGGATTTGTGCTGGAGCCAGGACCACCCCAGGCGTATTCCCAGTTGCGGTTGAGGTCCACACCCAAGCAGCTGCTTCCCTCGTTGACGCGTCGATTCTTGCGCCACAGGCGCTGGCCGGGAGTCCAGGTGTAGGCAAAGCCATCGGGATTGGCGATCGGGACAATGTAGAAGTCGATGGCATCCACCAGCACTTGAACCCGCGGGTCAGCGGAGTACTGGGTGAGGAGCTGCTCGACGAGGTACATCGTGGTCATGGGCGAAATCCATTCGCGAGCGTGCTGAGTCCCATTGATCAGAAACGCGGGGCGTAGGTCCGCAGGATTTTCTGGCGCGCCCGGACCGGTGATTCGGATCATCTGTAAGTCGCGCCCCTCGAGCGATCGCCCGACCACGGAGAGCGTGGCCAGATCGGGAAAAGTCTCCGACAGCGCATTCAAGTGGTCGTTGATCTCCTCGTAGGTTTTGTAATTCGCGTACCAGCTCCCCCCAGTTCGCGAGCTTCGGGAGAGTTCGTCTAAGTCGAGGAGCTGCTGCACATCCTGGATCAGAACCCGGTGCGGAATTCCAGACTGCTCCAGCCGCGCAAGCTGGTCAGGCGTAACCCGAATGTCGAACGTGCCGATGCCTGGTCCGAAGCAGCTCCAAATGTCGTCGGTTAGGCCGAGGACTTCATCGAGCTCCACCTGATTCGAGACCGTCACCCGAACGACGCGGTTGCCGGCGTAATTCGCAGCAGCCGCCCAGGCGGACCAAGTTGCAAGCGTGGCGATGAGCGTGGCGAATACTCGCCAACGGCGAAGATGCATGGTGGTTCCCTCCCCGTGCTGCGAACGCCTTACACGGTCTTCCCGCCTCTCACAACATCTAGAGGAGTTGCCAGACCTCTACCCCGCTGCAAGTTCGCCGACCGGTTCGAACCGCCAAGTGCTCAGTTTGGGGCCGTATTTTTGTCGCCTTGACACATCGGGGTTCATGGTTTTGCTAAGAGCACTTGGATGTTTCAAAGGCATTCGCCGAAAAAACATCTGTGCGAAAACATAAGGAGGATTGAAATATGTTGACACTTTGGAAGCCCTTCGGGATTCGAGCTTCTTCGGACGCGACGCCGTGGCAGCCCGACTTTCGAAGCCTGTTCCGTGACTTTTCTGATTTCGGGTTCAACACCGCCGCCGGCTTTGCGCCCACCGAGGTGATTGAAACCGAGAACGCGATCGAGGTGAAGATGGATCTCCCGGGCCTCTCTCTCGAGAACATTGAAGTCCAGCTCGAGCGGGACACTCTCACGATCCGCGCGGAGCGTAAGGTTGAAAAGGTCGATGGAAAGCTGCTCCGCAATGAGCGGTTCTACGGCTCTTACAGCCGCTCGTTCGTGTTGCCGGAAACGGTCGACGGTAGCAAGCCCGAGGCTCAGTACGCCCATGGCGTGCTGACGGTGACCCTTCCCAAGCGGGAAGAGGCCAAGCCCAAGTTGATCAAAGTGGAAGTAAAGCAGTAAGAAGTCTTCGGGCACTTTAGGCGCGGGACTAACGTCCTTGGCCCGCGCCTTTTTGTTTTTTATGAGTGATAAGCGCATCGAATCGTTCCGGGAGTTTTGGCCCTACTATCTGACTGAGCATCGCCATCCCGGGACGAAGGCGTTGCACTTCGTCGGAACAACCGGGGCGCTGGTGTTGCTGGTGCTTGCGGTACTCTGGCGGAGTTGGCCGGCTGCGGCGGCATCGCTTCTCTGTGGGTACGGGTTCGCCTGGATCGGCCATTTCGGCATCGAAAAGAACCGGCCTGCCACGTTCCGGTATCCTCTCTGGTCGTTCGCCGCCGACTGGAAGATGTGGGCATTGATCCTGGCCGGCCAGATTGGCGCCGAAGTCCGCCGGCTCAAGGTTTAGGCTGTGCCGAGTAGACCTCGGGGGTTGCTCGCCTCAGCAGAGCGAAATTCGCTTTTCCAGCCCTCTGGGATTTAGATCCTAGAAGCTGCCCGTGCGTTAAAGCTCTGGTGACAAATAACCCGCCTTCCAGAAAGCGGGAGGTCGTTGAAGCCGGAAAAACCAGACGAGCACCTGATGCTCGCCTTCAGGCGGGGCGATGCGATGGCCTTCGAGGTCCTGGTGCGCCGCCACCGAACGCCGGTATTCAACTACATCCTTCGCTTCACTGGGGACCGCGCGCGAGCCGAGGATTTGTTGCAGGAAATGTGGCTCAAGGTGGTCCGTTGCGCGCAGGATTACGAGCCCCGAGCGCGCTTCACAACTTGGCTGTACACGCTCGCGAGGAACCTCTGCGTGGACCGCGCGCGAAGAGAAAAGCTCCGACAAACCGACTCCCTGGATGCGCCGCGGCAGGTCTCCGGGTCTCTCGCGGACAAGCGAGCCCCGGTGGAGCTCCTCGTGGACCCAAGCCCAGCCCCAGAGCGGGCCGCGCACAACTCAAGAGTGCGGCCGCTCCTGGAGGAAGCGCTGCTGTCGTTGCCCGAGGAACAGCGCGAGGTTTTCATCCTCCGGGAATACAGCGGCATCCCGTTTCGGGAAATTGCCGAGGTCGCGGGGATCTCCGAGAACACGGCCAAAAGTCGGATGCGATATGCCCTCGAGGGGCTGCGGCGATACTTGGAGCGCCTCGGGGTGGATGGGGATTTGGCCGAAGATGAAAGGACCGTAACCGGATGAGCCCGCAAGCTCATGACCAAGATAGGCTTTTGGAATACGCCTATGGCGAGCTTGCGCCCCCGGAGGCGAAATCCTTCGAAGCCCATCTGCAGAGCTGCGCTGAGTGCGCGCGGGCACTCGAGGACATTCGGAGCGTCCGGCGCACCATGGGTCAACTACCGACGGTGCCCGCGCCCAACGCTGGACTGGATTCGCTCCTGGCGTACGCGCAGCAAGCGGCTCGACGTGCTCAGGCCGGGCCAGAATCTCGCTCTAGTTTCTGGAAATGGTTGCTACTGCCAGGCAGCGGCGCCTTGGCCCTGGTCCTCCTCATCGTGGTGACCCGGCAGGTAGAGGGGACCGGGCAGATAGCGCAGGAGACAAGCCGAGCTCGGACGCTCACGAAATCCTCCGAAGCGCAACAGCTTCCGGCGGCCGAAGAACCGGCTGCTTTGCCCCTCAAAGCGGCTGAAAAGAAAGCTGAGTCAGATCAGATTGGCCCTGTAGCCGCGCCCGCGGCGGCCTCGGGCGCGAAGGAAAACGCCGTTGCTCGGTCGGACGTCGAGCTGAAACTGCGTCGGGAGTTTGGCGAGGTGGCGGCACCCAAGCCCACCACGCCTCCAGCCCGCAAAGCTGCGCCGCCCGCGGCGCTCGCCAAGAACATCGCGCCGAGCGATCGGGATAAGGACCTGGCTAGCGAAAAGGGCGGCGCCCCAGCTCGAGCAGATCGACTCACCATGGACAAATCCGCAGCCGTCGCGCAGTCCTCCGAAAGCGAAGCCGGTGGCGCGGTGACAAACCTCGGCGCTGCCTCTAGAGGCGCGGTTAGCGGAGCCCTTCAAGGCCAAGGTGCGCCACCCGCCATGGCTGCCCGCAGTGCGAACTACAAACAGCCGCAATCAGCTGCCGACGAAGAGATTGCGCGCGTTCGGAAAGCGCTCGCGACCGAAAACCCAATGAGCGCTGAACGAGCCAAGCTGCTGAGCCGACTGTGCGAGCTGCTGTATGCCGCCAAGCGCTCCGCGGAAGCCGAGTCGGCGTGCGATCAAGTCATTCGCGAGTTCCCCGGTTCGCCCGCGGCGATCACGGCGCAGGAGTTGAAGGCGAAGAACTTGGTCGGCCCCGAGCGCTGAGCCCAGGGCCAGCCCCAACCCCCCGCCAGGAGCGCTAGATCAACTTCCGCTCCTGCCACTTCGCCCAGATTCGCTTGCACTTGCCCTCGGCCTCCTTTACCGCGTCCTCTGGGCTGAGCGCGCCGGTGCTGGCTTGGGCGAACATGGTGTTTAACACCCAGGTTTGGAAGGTCTCGTCGATGGCAGCCGTGGCGTAGCCGGGGAACCCGACATTGGTCGCCCAGTCGAGGCAATCCGCGAGCACCGTGTACTTCCGAGCCGGCTTCCCCTTGGTGTCGTCTTCAAGAAGCTTCGTCAGGTCGGGCACCTGCTTCCAGAAGCACGGGAAGTTGTAGAACTCGCTCGCGACGAAGGCTTGCCGGAAGTTGCCGATGTAGTCGACCAGGAACTTCTTCGCCCCGTCGATGTTTTCGGCGAATTTCCAAATCATGTAGCAGTTCATCACATGCTCGAGGCCCATCCGCCGCACCGGCCCCCTGGCCGCCTTCGCCAATCCGATCTTGTCCCCGATTGGCAGATTCTTCGCCTCGGTCTCGCGGGTAATCGAGATCGCGTTAAGCACCAGAGAGGTTTTGCCGGCGATCATCGCTCGGTTGTTCGACGACGGATCCCACGCGAGCACTTCCGGAGTCATCGTTTCCTGGTAGAGGGCCTTGACGAATTTCACCGCCTCGAGGGTGTTCTTGGAGTTGATCACCAAGCGGTTGTTCTCATCCTGCACGGAACCGCCGAACGAATAAAGGATGGCTCGCATCGCCATCGCGGTGTCGAGCTCGTTGGACTGCCCAATCCCGACCGGATTGCCGGTCTTGTCCTTGATCTTCTTGCCGCCGGCGCGAATCTCTTCCCAGCTGTCGGGCTTCATCCCGATTTCACCCCAGAGATCAATTCGGTAATTGATCGGGTCGGGAACGAAGCTGTCGGAAAACGCGAAGTACTTCTTCGTCTTCGGATTGAACGTGCTCTTGATTGCGAGCTGAATCGGCTTGCCGTACTTCTTCTCGCACTCCTGGTACACGTCCGTCATGTCGACGACCGAGGTCTCATATGTCGCGGGAGGCGACATGAAGAGGAACAGGTCGTGGCCCTTGCCGGCGGCAGCCTCTGCCGCTGCTCGAGCGGGCAGTGCGGTGACGCCGATGTTATCGACGATGACTTCGGTATCGTTCTTGGCACCCCACTCCTTGACGTAGGTCTCGTTGAACCATTTGTCGTAAGCGGGAACGAAGTGGTTCCACTGCAGAATTTTGAGCGTCTTTTTGGCT
>Ga0126369_10001450_pt1 | contig 16396 bp, 17 predicted proteins | sample PanSoiMetaPlot_1_FD_109646 | JGI IMG/M metagenome (GOLD analysis project Ga0126369, IMG submission 109646) | Tropical forest soil microbial communities from Panama - MetaG Plot_1 | ecosystem: Environmental > Terrestrial > Soil > Tropical forest > Bulk soil | place: Panama | collected 2016-02-17 | reverse complement strand
GCCACGCTGTCGACCATGATGTAAAGCATCAGACCCGGATTCGACTCCGGTGGCCGGCCGACAACCCAGGTGCCGCTCACCTCTCCGACGGTGTCATCGAAGGCTGTGCTGTTGTCGCCGCGCTTGCGGATCTTCCACCCGAAAACGTGGCTGTAGAATTCCGCCGAACGCGTGACGTCAACCGCCGGCATTTCGACGTAGCAAATCTTCCCGTTCGCGAAGGTAGGAGCCATAAGTGGGGCGCGTCATACCACGCGTGGGCTGAGTGAAATAGGTGTGGCGGGTGTCACATTTTCGGGCCGGCTGGCGTTTAATAGTAGTGGCAAATGGCCAAGGGAGGCCTGGTGAGCCCAGACGGCGCGGAAAGCTTTCAAAGTGCATTCGTGGAGGCGGGTAGCCTTTTGGCGGCAGACTCACCACCGGCCCCTGCGGCTTACGAGCAAATCTTCATCGCTCACCACGGGCGAGTGCTGGCGGTGTTGGTGCGCCTGCTCGGTGATCCGATGCGCGCGGAGGAGACGGCGAACGAAGTCTTCTGGAGAGCCTACCGCCGGTATTCTGCAAAGGCGGAGAGCTCCGCGATGGCGGGATGGCTTTACCGCACCGCCGCGAACCTTGGGATCAGCGAGCTTCGGGCGGCGGCAAGGCGAAGGCGCTATGAGGATGCGGCGGCGAAGACGATCCGCGCTACCGAGGCGCAGCAAACACCGCTGGACGATTTGCTGCGCGAGGAGACGCGAGCTCGCGTACGGTCCGCACTGGCGTCGCTGAAACGCTGGCAGGCGCGAATTCTGATCCTCCGCGCGAGCGGGCTGTCGTACGCCGAGCTCGCGGGTGCTCTCCGCCTCAGGCGAAGCTCGATCGGGACGATGCTCGCCCGGGCGGAATCGCGGTTCCAAGCGCAATATCTTCTTTTGAATGGAAGCGAGGAATGACATGGCTTGCTTGACGGATGGAATCCTGCGCGCCCGGCTCGATGGCGAGCTGAGCCAGGCTGAGCTTGAGAGCTTGGAACAGCACTGCGCGGAATGCTCCGAGTGCCGGCGCCGGGCGCAGAAAATAGACCAGGCAACCCAGGACGCGCGAAATGCGTTGGCGGCTCTCGCGCCGGTTGCCGGCGAGATACCCTCGGATGCGCGAGCGGCGCTAGCTCGCTTCCGAACTCAACATCCGGACCTGGAGCGCCGACCCTCGTTTTTCGCCTCGGCCGTCTTCGGCAAACGCTTCGCGCCCGCCTGGGTGACGCTGGCGGCGGCTTGCGTGATGGTGGGGTTTCTCAGCTTGGCGCCCGCGCGGAGCTGGGCACAACGTCTGATGATGCGCCTGCTTCGAGTGCAGAACATCACAGCGGTGCCCCTCGACTTCGAATCACTCGGCAACCCCACCGAACGAGCTCGGATGGGAAAGACATTCGCTCAACTACTCTCGGACGAGGTGGTCGTCACGAAGGATCCTGGCGAGCCGCAAATCATGGACAATCGCGATCAGGCGACGCAAGCCGCAGGTTTCAGGGTTCGGTTGCTTGGAAATCTCAGCGAACCCCCACGGTTGAAGGTGTTCGGCGAATATGCGTTCCATGCAACCATCGATCGGGATCGCGTGCAGGCGATTCTCGACGAGGCGGGGCGCCCGGATTTGCAGCTTCCTTACGCGCTCGACGGAGCCACCATCGCGGCCCAGGTGCCAAAGATTGTGGTTGCCGAATACGGAAATTGCGCGCGCCGCTCTCGCGAGGAACAGCGCGCGGAGTCGGCGGACGGGTCGGGGTGCATCCACTTCGTGCAAGCTCCGAGCCCAACCATCAGCGTGCCTCCGGAGCTGAGCCTGCCGGACATCGCCGAGGTCGCGCTGCAGCTCGGCGGGATGAGCGCCGAGACGGCACACGAGTTCAGCCGATCGGTCGACTGGGGCTCGACGATTGTGCTCGGAATTCCGAGTGGAACCTCTTACCAAACGGTCAACGTAGACGGCATGCAGGGGACGGTGATCGAGCGCGCCAGCCGCGGCGAAAGGCGCCCGGCGACGTACACGCTGGTGTGGACCAAGGACGGGATCATCTACTGGCTGAGCGGCCGCGGCGACTCGTCGGACGCCTTGACCGCGGTGGAAGCGCTGAACTAGACGCGGGCACTTGAGCCACGGGAACGGGCTCGCGATCCGCACGCGAGCGCTTCGCAAGACTTTCGCCGACAAGGTCGCGGTCGCCGGCCTGACGCTGCAGGTGCCACGCGGTGAAGTGTTCGGCTTTCTTGGACCAAACGGGGCGGGCAAGAGCACCTCGATCAAGATGCTGCTGGGCCTGGTGGGGCCTACCAGCGGCGAGGCGGAAGTCCTCGGTGAGCCCGCGGGACATGTAGAAACGCGGCGCAAGATCGGTTTCTTGCCTGAGCACTTTCAGTTCTACGGTTGGCTCACGGGATACGAGCTGCTTCAGGTGCACGGCCGCTTGCACGGAATGCCCCGCTCGCGGCTGCGGGATCGAATTCCCGTGCTCCTGGATCTCGTGGGGCTTTCGGCGCACCGAGATAAGCGCCTGCGCGATTTCTCGAAAGGGATGCTGCAGCGCATTGGCCTGGCGCAAGCGTTGCTGAACGATCCGGAGTTGGTGTTCCTCGACGAGCCTACGTCGGGGCTCGACCCGATCGGGCGGCGCCTGGTGCGGGACATCATCAAGGCCCAGCGCGAACGAGGCGCCACGGTATTCCTCAACTCGCACCTGTTGAGCGAGGTGGAAGTCACCTGCGATCGCGTCGCTTTCATCAAGCGGGGCGAAGTCTTGCAGACGCGATTGGTTGAGGGATCGGCGGACCTCCAGACCACAGTGACGATGCGAGTGAAAAAGGTCGGTGCCGAAATTCTGTCCGGCCTTGCTCGGTGGGGCACGTGGGTTCGGCTCGATGGAGAACGCCTCTCGTTTGCCGTCGCCAATGCGGAAGTCCTGCCCGAGGTGATGCGGTATTTGACCTCGCATGGCGCGGACGTCTTCGAGGTTATTCCGCAGCGTCAGTCGCTGGAGGAGTCGTTTCTGCAAATCGTCGGTGACGAGGGCGAGTTGTGAAGAACGCGTGGACCATGGCGGAACTGACCTTCAAGGAAGCTGCCCGCAAGAGGCTGCTTTGGATGGCTCTACTGGTCGGGGTGGCTTTCCTGCTGCTGTTTGGCCTGGCGGAGCACTACCAGACGTTCGGCGCCCGGGCCACACCGCTGGTGCGGCGCCAGATCGTCGGCACTCAGTTTCTGGTCGGCTTGTACGCTCTCAATTTCTTGGTTTTGGCGATGACCGTGCTCACCTCGGTAGACACGCTCTCTGGAGAGATCTCTTCGGGTACCATTCAAGCGATCGCGACCAAACCGATACGGCGCGATCAAATTCTCATTGGCAAGTGGTTGGGCTTCACCGGCATGCTCACGGTCTTTTTGATCTTGATGGTCGGCGGTTTGACGGTAGAGAGCTACTGGATCACCGGTCACAAGGCGCATCACATCCTGCGTGGCTTTGGCCTGATGTGGCTGGAGAGCTCGTTGCTGCTTGCCCTGACGCTGCTGTTTGGAACCATCTTCTCGACGTTGACCAACGGGATCATTGCGCTCGGGCTGCACGGCTTGGCATTTCTCGGCGGTTGGATCGAGCAATTCGCCTTCTTCACCAACAATGAGCGCGCGGCGACCATCGGCGTGCTCGCGAGCATTGTCATGCCGAGCGAAGCGCTGTGGCGACGAGCCGCTTTCGAGATGCAGTCGCCTCTGGTGGGTGTATTTGGGTTCTCGCCGTTTGCCACCGCGGCGGCGCCGAGCGGGGCGATGGTGGTGTATGCCGCGGTCTATGCCGCGGTGAGCCTCGGCGTGGCAGTGCGCGTGTTCAGCAAAAGAGATCTCTGAGCCCTGAGATCAATTCGTCCCTTCGCTCGCGGTACGCGCCGCCTCTTGCAGCACCCTCATTGCCGAGAGATATGGGCGGGGGCCATGGCTCACTCTCGCGACGCCACACTCTGCGAGCGCGCGCAAAGGCGGAGTGGCATCGCCGACCATGATGTTGAGCGGCAGCGGCGACGTTTCAGCGAGCCGCTTGATCAGGGTGATATCGGCTAGACTCGGCGCAAATAGGCCATCGGCGCCGGCTTCGGCATAGGCTCGTGCTCGCTTGACGGCCTCACTCACCATCGCTTCATCGTGATGTTCCGCAGATCGCTGAAAAAAGACATCCGTCCGAGCATTGATGAAGAATCGAATGCCCACCGCATCGGCCACCCGCCGAGCTCGTCTGATGCGCTCCGCCTGATCGACGATGTCGCGGAGCCTGCCGCTTGCGGGAAAGCTGTCCTCTAGATTGCAGCCGATCGCTCCTGCATCGATCGCGCGGCCAATGGTTTCGCCGACCGCCTCCGGTCCGTCGCCGTAGCCGCTTTCCAGATCGACAGTCACCGGCAGGCTCGCCACGCCAACGATCCGGCGCAGATTGTCGATTGCCATAGCGAGGGGAATACGCTCGCCATCCTCGAAGCCGTTTGCGTTGGCCACCGACCAGCTGCCCGTCGCGATCGCCTTCGCACCGGCGGCGGCGACCGCCTTGGCGCTGCCTGCGTCCCAGACATTGAAGAGGACGAGCGGCATTCCGGGAGTGTGCAACGCTCGAAATTGCTCTGCTTTGCGCGCTTGAGGCGAGCCCGAAGTGTGTGTGGCAGTCATCGCGCCTCCGGTTGTACCATCCGCCAGTGTTCTCGCAGTTCCCTGTTGAAATCCCTCCAGCGTTCCTCAGGAAAGAAGATTCTCGCGTCCTTGAAGTCGACGCGACGACGGGTACCAGGGATGTTTTGGGCCAACCAGTGCGACCACTTGACGTCGAAATACACGTCATCCGTTCCCCAGACGATCAACGTCGGCGCCTTCAACGTCTTCAGCCGGTCTTCAATCGCGAGCGTATGGTGGTTGTCGAACGCAGCGAGGAAACGTTGAAAGTCACGCGTCCGCTGCTCGCTGCTGATCAGCGGACGGAGATATTTCTCGATGCTCTCGTCACTCACCCGTTCCGGGTGCTCATACGCCGGCCCCAGGGCTTGCGGGGACCGATAGACGCCCGGGTCCGACAACATCGCCTCCAGCGCTTCGCGTAAACCACCGGCAGCCGCCATTGCGAGAAACGGTTTGAACGCCTCGGGAGGCCAGTTGTCGTGCGCGTCGCAGTCGGTGAGCGTCAAGCTGCGGAGGCGATTCGGGTACAGCGCGGCGAAAATCTGGGCTATGCCACCACCGCTGTCGTTGCCCACGAGGTCCACCTGTTCGATTTTCAGAGCGTCGAGAAATTCCCTGAGCATCTTGGCATTGGCCGTCACCGTTACGTCCTGGTCGGGTGTGATTTCGGTGTCCCCATGAGCCAGCAGATCCACAGCGATGCAGCGGCGGATGTCCGATAAATCCGCGAGCTGATGTCGCCACAGGTAGCCGTTGAGCAGCACACCGTGTACGAACAACGCGACGGGTCCTACGCCTTCTTCCGTGTAGCTGATTCGGCCCGAGGCGGTCTGCACGCTTCGTTTCATGGCTCAAAACCTCCTCTTTCGAACCCGAGATCCGGGTGCGGGCGCAATCATTTACGCGCGAGCGGAGCGCCGCTGTCAGAATCTTTAGCGATCAAGCGCCGAGCGCTTGAACTCGGATGGCGAGCGACCGTAAAGCGCTCGAAATGCGGCGCTGAAATGGCTGTGGCTCGAAAAGCCCAGCTCTAGACCGAGCGTGGTCAGGTCGTCATATTCTGCGAGGAGGTCCAGCGCCCGCGCCAGTCGCAGCCTCAGTTGATAGCGATAGAGGGGGAGGCCTTCGACTTGTTGAAAGATTTGCGTCAGATAGACGGGCGAACCACCGACCTCAGCGGCAATCTCGGCAAGCGTCCACCGCCGCGTCAGATTGCTCGCCAGCAGGAGCTTGACTCGGTCCGCCAACCGCTGCCGTCCAACGCTGGCCCCCGCCGCGCGCACCGTGCGCGGGCCCAGCGCCCGCTGCACGAGGGTCAAGGCCAGGCTCTCCGCTTCCAAAGGCTCCGCGGCGTTGTGACGAAGGCTGTGCCCCAACAACGCCGCGAGCGCCTGAGTCTCCGCGTCAATCCGAAGACGCTGCTGCCGAAATGCCAGCTTCTCGTTCTCCCATAGGAGAGCGGGCGGAGCCAGCTCAAGCAACTGCGGTTCAATGATCGCCAGTGACAAACTGACATCGCCACCCCGCACTGGGTGACTCACCCGATAGCCTTCTGCAGCGTTGAAGAGCAGCACCTGGTTCGCGTCGGCGACGGCTTGATCATTTCCAAGGTGGCGCACGAAGACGCCGCGGAAGGGAAACACAAGTTCCGTGGCGGTCGCATACTCTTCCGCGGTCTGTTCTTGGCACCTACCCTGGCAGTACACCTCTCGGATCGTGACGCTCGACGATGTCAGCAAAGGACGCGCGGCAAGCTCCGGCATGGCATCGTTCTAACCGCGTGAGGATGAGGCGTCCAGGTAGCTCCGTTCCTGGAGCTTCCAACATCCTCACGCCTTGCCCTCCAGGCCACTAACTTGAAAGAGGACCTTGCCGCCCTTGAGGGCGTGGCCGAGAGCCTCGGCGGGTTGGGTGATGGGGTACGTGGCAGCAACAGGCACGTTCAACGCGCCTTCCGCAACCAGGCGGGCGCCGAGCTTGATGCCATCGAGGATTTTGGGCGAGTGCCTCGTCTGTGGTGCGTACAGCCAAAACCCGCGAATCTGAACGTCCCGGAAAACCAGGTCCTCGCCGTTCGCGGTCACCGGCTTCCGACTGATGTAGGAATAGACGGCGACGGTCCCGCCAGGCGCCAAGGTACCTGCGAGCGCCGCTCCTGACTCGCCCGCGACCCCATCGATGGCAAGTTTGATGCGCGCGTTCCCAGTGGACTCGCCGACTCTCTTCGCCAGGTCTGGCCCGGCCAGGAGAACGACGTCGCCTCCGGCCGCCCGGAGCTCTTCGACAAGGGAAGCGTGGCGGACCACGCTCACGGTCCGAAGGTTCCGACTGCGGGCGATGGCGATGACAGAGCGACCGACCCCTGAGTTGCCGGCGTTTTGGATCACCCAGTCCCCCAGCCGGAGATCCACGTAGCTGCTGAGCAACAGCGCGGCCGTGGGCGGGTTGATCGAGAGCATCGAAAGCTGCCGTGGATCGGCGCCCGTTGGCAACGGGAACAAGCCGGTCGCGGGCGCACGCAGCCGCTCACTCCACGCACCGTGGCCGAACGGTACCATCACGCGATCTCCCGGCTTCAGCCCCGCGACCCCCTTCCCCACAGCGAGGATCCGGGCGACTCCCTCGTTGCCGACGGTGGCAGGCAGCGAAGGCGGCCGCAGCGGATAGCGACCCATGATCGTCAGCACTTCGGATATGTTGATCGGTGCGTACTCGACGGCCACCAACACTTCACCTGCGTCCGGCGCGCCGGGGTCCGGTAAGTCGACGACCTGGACAACCTCTGGTGGCGCTCCGTATCGGGAAATTTGCAGTGCCTTCATGATCATTCCTCCATTTTTTAGTCCAATTGCCGCAGGACGTCCTTTCGAACCTGGGACACGAGCTCTTGCACCGCGGTCGCGTTGCTCATCGCGCGTGCGAGCGTCATCGCGCCGATCATCGTCGAGACAATTCGCTGGGCTTTCGCACGCCGTCGCGCCTCGGGGCCCGGTCCGAGGCCATCGGCGAACAGCTGCACCAGCGCCTGGATGCGGGCTTCGTATTCCCGCTTTGCTCGAGCAGTCCCCTTGGCCATGTCGGACCCGAGCGCAACGAACGTGCACCCCCCGGGCACATTGGCGACGTGCTCCCGAGACAGGTACTGGGAGACGATGAGCTTCAGCCCCTCTTTCCCCCGTTCGCGAACGATGGCTCGGTAGGCCTCCAACATCGCATCGAGCGCGCTGCAGGTGGCCTGGGTACACAGATCTTCCTTGTTCTTGAATTGGCTGTAGAGGGCACCGGATGTGAAGCCCGCGGCCCTCATGATCTTGTCCACAGAGGCGATGCCCGTGCCGTGCCGCTTGAGGAAAGGGACTACAGACTTCAGGATCTCTTCACGAAGCCCCTCAGAGCTGCGTCTCGTCGTTCGCACTTGGCGCCCTGCCTCCCTGGTTTCTCTGTTGGATAACGATGGTTATGCATTTAATAACGTTCGTTATTAACGTCAAGCGAAGTTGCTTGAAGCAGAGCCTAGCGAATGCCTGAGCTCGCGCGCGGTTTGGCGGGGCCCCAGTAATCCCGCTCGCCAAGCCAAGCTCGAATTGCGTCCAGCTTGAGCCGGATCCCCTTCGATTGAGCTTGTTGCTGGATCAGGTCCACTTCATCCTTTGCCAAGTACCAGCTCAGCGAGGCTTCGCCTCCGAATTCAAAGACCGTCGTCGTCAGGAAGTCTTCCGAGCCGAAGGCGTTAGCGTACAAATGAGAGACCAACTCGAGCTGCGCGTCGTTGCGAAAGAGCGTTACGGATTCCCGCGCGGTGAGCAACCCTTCGGGAGGGCTGGTAAGACCTTCCAGACTGCGCGAGAGGCTGGAGCCGTCGCCCCGCCCTGCTGCTATCGGTCGCTTCGGATCGTCGGGGTTGACGCTGAGCTGGGAGACGTTGTCCCGGATCTGAATCACCAGAATCCCTGAAACGCTTCTCTCCAACAAAGGTCTGTCTGTCTCCGCCAGCTCGCGAAGCCAGTTGCACGCCAGTCGAGGCCATAGTTGTCGTAGTAGCCCGCGTCGACCACCCGGCGCCTCGGTTCGGTTGGAAGGATCACCGCGGAGCTCACGTACGGGAAGGCCGCCGACAGTCGAGCCGCGGTGGAGAGGGGGAATCGTTCCCATCCTTCCGGCCAGAGCTGGTAGAGGTGGTAAGCGGTTTGAGAAGCGCGTCCGCTGACCGGCCTGGTCCCGGTTTCTTTGCTGGAAAGCCACCGCACAAAATTCTCGGTGCTCTTCGTCAGATCGAGATTGCTGATGATGAGCCGCCTTCCGTCCTCGACGAGCATCGGGGAGAGCACCAATGAGGGCCAGCGGCCTGATTCCTCTCCCCCTCGGAGCTGGCCGAAGGTGACGCCGAGATCGATCTTCAGCTTGGAATCTTGCAGATTTTTGCACCAGCTCTCTTCCAACGCGCGTGCCCGGTCCGCCAGGTTGTTTCGCCGCATGAAGGCCATCGGAATGTCGCGAAACACCAAGCGCTGCGCCACGCCGGTGAGGCTGTCCATCGAAACCGCCTTCATCAGATCCTGCCACGTACCCGCGGGAAGCGGCTGCGAGGGGTTGTCCTCTTTGGCGAGGAAAGCGAGCCAGCTCGCCGCCCCCATCATCCCTCCCGAGGCTCCAGTGATCAGTCGAGCAGCCGATCGAAAACCCTCGATCTCGTCGAGCTGACCCAGGATCGCTGCCGTCCAGGTGGCGGCCCGGATGCCGCCTCCGCTCGCACAGACGACGATCAGCCGTCGCGGTTTACCGTCTTTCGCATCCAGCGCGACATCGAACGGCAGCGGCGCCGGTTTCGGAGTTGGCTCTTGCTTCAGGGGTGGATAGCGCACCGGACGACGGTAGAGGTCCGCGAGTGCTGGAACTCGCAACTTGCATCGCAGGGCCCCGGACCACCACAGCAGGCCAAGCAAAAGCAAGCCGCCAAGGCCCGCGCTATGCAGCCAAAATTCGATCGCCGCGTCGACTGAGAGCACCAGCGATAGCAGGATGCAAAGTCCGACTGCTGGCGTAGCGCACCGCCGAAGCAACACGAAGGCCGCCAAAAACAAGATGAAACAAATCAGGGCGAGAAAGTGCAGCTCGGGGTCCGACGTTTGCCGTTGCGCCAGCTCGGGCAGCTCAGGCGCCAGAATTCGCAGCGTGAGCGCTACCAAGAGAAAGACGAAGACTGCAGCGACGCCCACCCCAGCCATGAATGCCCCTGCCGGTACTTGCGATGCCCGTGTCCCGGCGAGGCCTTGGTCGTCGACGGTCCGAATTGCAGGCGAGACGCCCCGAGTCCATCCGGCCCGCGCTCGTCGCGACGTGGGGCTAGCGGCCGGCAGCGTGAAGATGCGTACACCGACCAGCAGCAGCCAAACTACCCCTCCCACCAACAAGAAGCAGATGAAACTGGTACGGGCAACAAGGATGCCGGCGCCGTCGAGGAGGTAGGCCACCAGAAAGCTCTCCGCGGCCAAAAGCGTGCTCGCCAGTCCCGCGAGAAAACAATTCAGCGGCCGTTCGTTCCAAAAGAGCCTGGGCAGGCCCATCGCCTTGCCGGCTCCGTAGAGGATGGCCACGACGAGTCCGGGCGCGAGGATCGCGATCGGATGCCGCAGCATGATCTCCAGAAAGTAAACGAGCGCCTTCACTCGAGTCCTAGGCCATGCATCAAATCCACTCGACCTTGAGGACCGGGTGAAGCTCGATTCCATTGAGCTGCGAGACGCCCGCCTGGCCATGCACCGAGTCGAAGAATCCGACGCCGGTGATTCGGGCTTTCGTCGGCGGCACCTGAGTCTTGAAGGGTGGCGGCGGGGGAGGCTTCTGTGCTGCGTCCTCAGGCGGCGATAGGAAGGATTCCGGCGCCCTTGGAATGGACTCGAGCGGTCCGGAGATTGCCTCGCGCGGTACCAGCTTGTTCCCCATCGGCACGAAGGCCGCGGGTGCAAGATGAGTCACGAATTTGTCATCGATCGCCTTGCGCGCCTGACCGATGTTGTTGATCCACGGGCTGGTCCCCACAAACTGCGGAGTCGGGGTCGGAATCTCGGCGATCATCGTCTCGCCACTCGCGCCCTGGAGAACCAGATGGTAGTCGCCATCTTGCTCGAGTGACATTGCAGTAATCGTCGCATCGACCCGCCAGATGGTCGCTTCAACCGGCGCTTCGCGCTTAGCGTTGTAGGCTGGATACTCTCGGGTCACGACCGGCATGTCGCTGGGACGCGGGGCCGAAACCAGCTCCTCGAGAGTGGCCGGGACGATGCCCGCACCGAGATCCTTGCCAGCGATGACGTTCTTTCCCACCTTGGCCACGTCCTGATCCGTTCCCGTCTTCACAGGCCAGCGATACCTGCCTGGCGAAGTGACCAACTCTGGAGGCGGCAGAGGCGGCGCGGGCATCGCCTGTGCCTTCTGCAGCGCTCGTGAACCAGCGACAATGCCGGCGGCCTTCAGGATCTCCGCCGCCACACCACTACTCACGACCGGCAAGGTATTGACGTCGGTGATCGGCCCGGGACCGACCAGGGTGGGATCTCTGGAGGCACCGCCGTCCCCTCCTCCCGGACCAGCGCCGCCGGCTCGAACGAAGACCACGAAACGCGGCGTGGCGTCCCGGTTTGAGCCATCCCCGGCTCCTTTCATCGTATATCCAGTCGCCACGAAGCTCTTGCGATCCGGGAACACTGGGCGAATCGTGAGGAAGTCTCCCCATTCTCCCTTGCCGGTCTGAGGATCCGGCAATGGCCCTCGGTTTCCCTGAGCGATGATCAGGTCCTTGCGGGTGTTGGTGAGGATCCCGATCGCGTGCGACGGGTAACGAGGCCCTTCGCCGATCGCATACGAGATGCCGACCTCGCTGTCCGCGTTGGTGCTCAGAGCCCCGTAGCAGATGGCTGAGTCGACATCGAAGATGTTGAGGTTCTCGATCAGGGTCAGGTCGGTGCTCCGGATCCGGGCGATCTGGACGAATGGCAAGGCGCGCTGGTTGGACCCGCGATCCACCGACCACGCGAACCACAGCTCTCCATTAGCCAGCGTTGCGCCGGTGATCCGCGGATCGGCACGGTCGAGCCAGCGCCTGCCATCGGGCGTCCGCGAGACGTAGCCGTTACCCCCGACCCAGCGTGCGACGCCGACGGACTTGGGCGTCGGCACAGCTTGGCTTTCGTCCCAGGAAAACACCGCGAGCGTACTGGTGTCTTGATGCGCGGCGAAGTACGCGGTGGTTCCACAATTCTGAGCTACGCGGAAGCTTTGGAAGTCCTTGGAGATGAATCTCTCGGCGGCGATTTTACCGCTCGCAATCTGCTGAATGGGAATCCGGACCACCGCGGAACCAGCCTCGTTGGGATTCGGAAAGAAGATGTTGGTCGTCACGTAGAGGTAATTTGCGCCGACCGCCAGGTCCGGAAAGTCCAAGAACGCGCCCGGTACGCCGAGCAGAGTGGTGGTGAGGTCAAACAGGTGCCAGTTGCCCTGTCCAACGTCGGCCGAAGTCGCGAACGCCAGTCGCTGAAAGTTGTCCTGGTCGGGTCCGTACTGCGACAACCAGACGAAAGTGTCGATCGACGGAATGTAATTGACCGCCTGATCGCAACAGAATTGGAGTTCGGCGGATCAAAAGCCTTAAATGCGGTCGCTGGATCGATGTATTGAAACGTTGCTCCCGCGTTGGCCGACATCGCGGCGTACCAGTTGCCGGTATAGAAGGCGACGTTCCCTTTGAGGGAGCAGCTGGGTTCGTCGACGTTGCTCGCAGTCTGCTGCAAAGCAGGCTGCGTCAGCTCGGTGTTGGTGCGCACCACGAGGTCACCCGAGGGCGCTGGCGCGGCCCGCGTCACATAGGGCACCAGAATCGTCCGCGGGGTAGTACTGTAATACTCGCGCTCCGCTCCCTCGCGGACCAGCGGCAGCACCCGCCGTGAGTGAATGCGCTTCGGCTCCTTGAACGTGGGCGGCATGTCCAAAAACTGAACCACCGCTGGACGTCTGGCCCTGGCGGTCAATCGAATCTTGGCGACCGGCGCCAACGCGAGCGAACCCGAAGTGCGTGCCCTCTTTGCTCCTTTGCCAGCGCTTTTCTTTGTTGCAGGCACGAAACTCCTCCTGAGCCAGGGGTTCAGAACCTTCGCGAGCGACACGCGCCGTTCGCCTACGGTTCTCCGTTGTCTTCCCCTTCGCTCTCCGGCAGCTCCCGTTTTTCAGGAACCACAGGCAGCGGCCGCCGCGCATGGATCTGTTTTCCTTCCGGGGCCCGCGGGGGCTGCGGCGCATAGGTGACCTTGGCCTGCCCGAGCGACTTGAGTGTTACCGACCTGACTGAACTGGGTTCCTTCCGCTTGTGCTTCTTCTTGCTCATCGCCTCTAGTGGCCTCCGCGCATAGTTCCACCGTGGAGGTACTCATCGCAAAAGCCCCCGGAAGACAACAATTAGAGGAGGAGTCCCTGTTGGGCCGGCCGCCTGCTACTGCACCTGCCACGGTACCGCTACCGCTGGAAAAAAACGCGAGGGTGACCATCATTCATGTCGGGGGGATATGAGGAGGTCACCCTCGCGCCCTCGCGTCAACCGCGAGAAGTCCATAAGTAGCAACAGTCGTGCCGAAGACAGTGCCCTGCTCGGTCTGGCGGGAAGCGCTGATCGATAAGCCCTGGTGCCGCGCCCTTAGAAGTTAGCTCCTATTGGACCGGCGGCCTGCTACTGCACCTGCAACGGTAGCGCTACTATTGCAGCGCGTACGAAGCCATCGAAAGCGAGCCGAAGGCATAGCCATCCACCAAGACATTGGCCGAGCGACTCGCCGCGCTCGCGAGGCCGGCGAGGTAAAGAAGCGGAATGAAGTGGTCCGGCGTCGGGGCACTGCGCGCGAAGTCGGGGTGCTTGCTCAATCGAACCGCTTCGCTTGGCTTGTCCATCAGGACCGCCCGTGCAGCCTCGTCGAACCGTCGTGCCCAGTCGAAGCCGAGATCGGGCTTAGACCAGTCGAGCGCCCTGAGGTTATGCACCACGTTGCCGCTGCCGACGATCAGCACTCCACGCTCGCGAAGCGGCGCGAGGCGCGCACCCAGCTCGAAGTGAAAGTCGAAGTCTTTCAGCGCGTGGATGGACAGTTGGACAACTGGAATGTCCGCTTTCGGAAAGGCGTGTACCAGAACCGACCAGGCGCCATGGTCGATGCCCCAACTGTCCAGATCGAGCCCAACGTGCGTCGGTTTCGCAATCTCGGCGACCTCTTCCGCCAGGCGGGGGCTGCCCACAGCGGGGTAATTGACCTCGAACAGCTCCCTCGGAAACCCGTAAAAGTCATGGATGGTGCGCGGCCTCGCCATCGCGGTTACCGCCGTAGCCTTCACGTACCAATGCGCGGAGACCACGAGGATCGCGCGCGGCCGCGGAACGCTGCTGCCAAATGTCCGCCAGGCCTTCGAGTACCGGTTGGTCTCGAGCGCGTTCATCGGACTGCCATGCCCGAAGAACACCGCCGGCATCGGCGCCGAGGTAGCGTCCGTGTCCTGCTCAGAGCGTTGCGGCGGCGAGCTCATCCGCTTCAGCCATAATGAATCCTCGGGCCGTCGCGCCAACAGAAGCTCGCCGGGGACGGCCGAGGCAGAATTTTCATTCTGGTTCGGAACGGCCAGGGCAGAATCATGATTCTGCTCCACGCTCGCATGCGACTCGCCGGGAGACCCGACAGCGACACCAGTAAGCAGTCGCTTCGCTGTCTCTGAGCGCTGGGCCAAGAAACTCGCACGGTTACAAACAGGTCGGTTCTTTACACGCACCAGTCGGTGGCGCGCTCTTGCACGGCCGGGAGTTTGAGAGTTCGTCGGGGCAGAATGATCGTTCTGCTCAGCCCGGCCTTTTCGCCCTGGCACTCACGCGCGAGCGTGGCCTACAAGCTCGAGAAGGGAAGCGGCGGCGAATCCGAGGAGGAGAACGCCTGCCGTGCGATTGATCCAAGTGAGGTGTCGAGGTCCAAGCCGTGAGCGCAGAAGACTCACGCCGGCACTTAGAAGGAGCCACCAGGCGGCGGAGCCCAAAAAAACGCCGCTCGCGAGCACGGGCGCCCTCAGCCAAAGCACACGTTCGTCCTTCTGGATGGCGATGACCGAGAACATGGCGGCGAAGCTCATGATGGTCATCGGATTGGTGATGGTGAGCAGAAAAGTGGAAGCCCATGCGCGACAAGAACCTTTGGCTTTAGGTGCTGCTTCTGAATCAGCAGCAGTTGCACGAAAGGTACGGGCCCCAAGGAAAGCAAGGTACGCAGTGCCAGCCATCCGAAGAAGCTGATGACCTTCCCCGAGAGACGCGGAAAGGACGGTCAACCCCAGACCAGCCAGCAGCCCGTAAATCGCGTCCGCGGTGGCCGCGCCTAGACCGGAAGCAAAACCCACCCAGCGCCCGTCGGCCAAGGTTCGCCGAATGCAGAGAATTCCGATCGGCCCCACCGGAGCGGCGACCGAGAGCCCAAGCACCATGGCCTTCCAGAACGTGACCAGCATGGCCAGCCTTTAGGAGCTTCCTTCCAGAGCGCTGAGCGGCGGGGTTGGCGTCTCCTTGACCGTGGACAGCGCGATCGTCGTCCGCGTCGATGCGACGCCCTCAAGCGCTTTCAAGTTCACGCTCACGAGCTTCTCGAGCGCAGGCAGGCTCGCGACACGCACCTTGAGCAGGTAATCGTCTTCACCGGCCAGGTGATGGCACTCCAGTATCCCGTCGAGTCCGAGAACTCGTTTGATGAAGCCCGACCGGTAGCGCGGTCGCTCCAGGCGAACCGCGATGAAGGCAATCACCTCGGCGCCCACTTGTTCGGGGTCGAGTAGGGCCGTGTACCCGCGGATGAGCCGGCGCTCTTCGAGTTTGCGGACCCGGTCGGCTGCGGCTGGAGCCGAAAGCTTCAAAGCAGCGCCCAAGTTCGCCCAGCTCATCCGGCCGTTCTGAGCAAGAATGCGAATTATCTTTGAATCGATTGCGTCAATTGAATTCTGCTTTGTATTCGAAAGCATTATCGGCTATTAACCTTTTGAACTGCTGGTAGTCAAGGCAGAAGACCTCTGCTGGAAGCATCAGGGAATGTCCGCCTTTGAACCTCCATATTTTCCTCCCTAGTTGCCGAAAACCGGCCCTTTTGGTTGCCTGAGCCCTACTGGCTCGAAAAGCCATCGGAGAGAGAATCATGAAGGTAGACGTCATCGTCCTGGGAACTGGGCAGGCCGGCGTTCCGCTCGCCACGCGATTGGCACATGCGGGCAGACGGGTGTTGGTGATCGAGCGGAGCGAGCCCGGGGGCACCTGCACCAATCATGGATGTACCCCGACGAAGACGATGATCGCGAGCGCGCGAGCGGCTCACCTAGCGCGCACTGCACAGCGGCTGGGTATTGACGTTCGGGACGTCAGGGTCGAGCTGGCGGCGATCGTTGATCGCAAGAATGCTGTGGTCCGCCGGTGGCGCGACAGCGTGCGGACTAGCCTCGGCGGCGAGCGGCTAACGTTTATCAAGGGGCACGGCCGATTCGTCGGGGAGCGGGAGATCGAGGTCAACGGCGAACGCCACACCGCGGACGTCGTGATCCTGAACGTGGGCGCAAGGGCCACGATCCCATCCTTGCCGGGAATCGACAGCGTTCGATGGCTCGACAACGGGCGATTGCTGGATCTGCGGGACCTTCCCGGCCATCT
>Ga0126369_10001449_pt1 | contig 16397 bp, 12 predicted proteins | sample PanSoiMetaPlot_1_FD_109646 | JGI IMG/M metagenome (GOLD analysis project Ga0126369, IMG submission 109646) | Tropical forest soil microbial communities from Panama - MetaG Plot_1 | ecosystem: Environmental > Terrestrial > Soil > Tropical forest > Bulk soil | place: Panama | collected 2016-02-17 | reverse complement strand
CCCCGAGAGGACGCCGCCTGCATTGTTGGTGATGCTGCTGCCGCCGGCCTCGATGTCGGCGGCGGCGCCGAGCGAGTTCGTCGCGCTGATGCTGCCCGAGTTGGTGAGGGTTACCGCAGCGTTCGACGCAAACACGCCAGCGAGCGCCGAGGAGATCGAGGCTGACGCCGTATTGGTGATGCTGCCCCCGGCGGTGAAGAAGACGCCGTGCTTGCCCCCGCTGAGGGTCCCGGAGTTGCTCACGGTGCCGGCGCTGCCCATGATGAAGATCGAGGATCCCTGGGTGTCGAGCGTCGACAGCGTCGCGCCCGCCGCATTCGTAACGCTGCCTCCGGAGAGGAGGGAGATGTTGTCGTCGACTGTCGCCGTGATCGCGCCCATGTTCACGACCGTCCCGAGACCGCCCTGGATGATGACGCCGTCCTCGCCGCCGTTGATGGTTGCATTGTTGGTCACCACGCCGCCGTGGCCGAGCGAGACGCCGTATGCGTTTCCGGAGATCGTCCCGGAATTGCTCACAGTCCCGGTCGCTCCCGTGATGTAGACGCCGCTCCCGGATCCCGCCGCGTTCCCGATCGCGCCGAAACCCGAAATGAGCCCGCCAGCCAAATTCGTCACGCTGCCGCCGCCGCCCACGACCACGCCGTCGACTCCCGAGATCGAGCCGGAATTGGAGATCGTGCCCGCCCCGGACAAGCGGATGCCATAGCCGCCCGCGGCCGTGACCGTGCCCACATTGCTGATCGTCCAGGCGGTGGTCGCCGACCCGTCGATCGCGTCGACGCCCGAGCCGTTTGAACCAACGCTGCCTGTTGTAGTGATCGTCAGGGGATTGTCTGTCGACTGCAGATTGATCGGGCCGACCGTGGCGCTGCTGATTGTCCTTGCCATGGATCGCTCCCGTCACGAGGCTCAGGCGCGGCGCCACCGGCCCCGCTGTCATGATCGTCCACCAGCTTGGATCCATCTCGGGGGCGCCGGTAGCGCCGCCCGGTCAAGTATCCGTTGCAGCACCATCTCCCGGCAGTACAGGAGGCGCCAGCAGCTCTCGTTCGATCCCGAGCCAGCGCGGCGCACGGCCGATCGTGAGCAACAGCGCCGTCGCCAAGATGATGCGCAGATCCGTCATGATTCCGATTTCATGGCTGTACCGTTCGTAATGACTGAATTTGATCGGCATGATGAGACGCCGATAGATATCGACCGGGTCCCCGCTTTGGTCGAGCAACGCGCTTTCGTCGCGAAACAGGATCGCGGCGTAGTCGGTCAATCCCGGCCGCATCGATACAATGATCTCGCGTTGCTCCGGCGAGTAGAATCGCATGAACTCCGGAACCTCGGGCCGCGGTCCAACGAGAGACATGTCGCCGACCAGCACATTCACGAGCTGGGGAAGCTCGTCGAGCTTGCTCTTCCGCAGGGATCGGCCAATCCGCGTGATTCTCTTATCACCCCGCACCGTCAGGGCGGATCCGCGGCGCGGTGCGTCCACGGTCATCGACCGGAATTTGAAGATGGCAAACAAGCGACCGTCTCGTCCGACGCGCTGCTGACGGAAGAACGCCGGCCCGGCAGTATCCATCTTGATGGCGATCACCACGATCAAGAACACCGGCGAGAGCAAAACCAGGCCCACGATCGCGCCGACCACGTCCAGGCAGCGTTTCAGCGCAATCGCGCGGACCTGCACGGCATCACCTGACGATCCGGCGGAGGATGTCGGCGACCCGATCGACCTGCGCATCCGTCATGCCGGGAAAGAGCGGCAGCGTCACCGCCCCCGCAAAGTACCGATCCGCGACCGGGAAAGCGCTCGGCCCCGAGGCGACGCGATCTTTCCAATACGACATCTGATGCAGCGGGCGATAATGAACCGACGTCCCGATTTTTTCCGCCGTCAATGTCGCGATCACATCGTCACGCCTGACGCCCGAGGTCTCGTCGATCCGCACCGGGAACAGATGCCACGAATGCAGGCCTCCAACGGGCGCGGGCGCCGGACAATCGAGCTTCAATCCGCTCAGTCGCTCGAGGTAGCGTTCTGCCGCGCGCTGGCGCGACGCCTGCAAGACCTCGGCGCGCCCAAGCTGGACAATCCCGATCGCGGCCGCGACATCGGTCAAGTTGTACTTGTATCCGGGTGCCACGACGTCGTAGTCCCACGACGCGCCGACCTTGCGGAAGCGATCGAACGCATCGCGATTGAGCCCGTGCGTGCGCATCATCCGCGCGCGCTCGGCGATCCGTGGGTCACGCGTCACGATCATGCCGCCCTCACCCGTGGTGATCGGCTTGGTCGCATAGAAGCTGAACACGCACGCGTCCGATTCCCATGATCCGATCATGCGACCGTCGCGCCGCGTCGGCAGCGCATGGGCCGCGTCCTCGATCACCTTGAGGCCGTGACGGTGAGCGAAATCGAGCACTCTCGCCATGTCGCACGGATAACCGCCGAAATGGACCGGCATGATCGCCTTGGTCCTCGGCGTCATGCATCGCTCGGCGTACTCGAGGTCGATCGTCCGGGTGCTCTCTTCGACGTCGACGAGCACCGCTTCGGCGCCGAGATAGCGGACGACGGAGGCGGTCGCCGTAAACGTCAGCGTGGGAACGAGGACCTCGTCGCCCGGCCCGATCCCGCACGCCTCGGCGGCGAGATGCAAGCCCGCCGTGGCGGAGCTCACCGCAATGGCCTGCACGTCGCCGCCGATGAATTCAGCGAATTTCTTCTCGAACTCGCGCGCCTTCGCGCCGGTGGTGAGCCACCCGGACTGCAGCACGATGTTGACCGCGTCGATCTCCGCCTGCCCGATGACCGGACGAAAACACGGGATGCGTCCGTCCTCCTCGGTCCTCGCCCGCGGCGTGACGGCAGTGACCGCGCGTTGCCGCACACCTTTCACGCGTGTGGTCGAGTGATGGGAAGGGTAGTGATATTGCATGACGCCCCTCCTATGCGGCGACCGAATGAGCGGGGGGCGCAATGTGATCGATGCTCATCAGATCGCTCTCCCAACCCGTGATCTTGAACTCTCTGAAGTTCTTCGTCCCGAGCGCCTTTAGATAGAGGACGTTGCTGTAGGTCGGCAGCGAATAGTGCCCGACGCGATTCGAGCGCACGGCCGAGACGACCTGCGCAATGCCGCGCTCGAGCGTCCAGGCCGGGTCGAAGCCGAGGCGGGTCCGGATCTTGTCGAAACAGACGCGATAGTTGCGCCGGTCGGCGCAGTCCGCATCGACGACGATGTGCGCATCCGGCACTTGTCGATTGATGAGCCCCGCAACCTCGCCCAGCGTGTAGTTCTGCGCGTTGCTCCCGACATTGAAGGCCTCGCCCGCGACGAGGCCGACCGGCGCCTGCAACGTCGCCGCGATCGCACGCGCGACATCGTCGACGTGTACGAACGGACGCCATTGATCCGGCCCGAAAACCGTGATGGCGCTCTCGCGGACCGCCTTGGCGCACAGAAGGTTGACGACGAGATCGAACCGCGTCCGCCCCGAGAAGCCGTAGATGGTGGCGAACCGCAGGCAGGTGACGGCGAAATTCGGATCACCGAGCGCGCCGAGGACCACCTCGGACGCGACTTTGCTGCGCGCGTAAAGCGACTGCGGATTGAAGTGCGAGGTTTCATCCACGACCTCTTCGCACGCGCCGTACACCGAGCACGAGCTGGCAAAGATGAGCCGTTTCACCCCCTGCGCCTTGGCGATCTCGCCGACGAGCTTGGTCGCGGTGATATTGATGTCGACGGTCAGTTCGGGATCGAGAGCGCATGCAGGATCGCCGACGAGCCCGCCGAGGTGCACCACGGATCCTACGCAGGACATCGCGCGGGTGAGCGCTTCGACGTGGCGGAAGTCCTCGCGGATCAAGGTCAGGTTCGGATGCCCAATGACCTTCCCGAGCGCCTCCTCGCCGAAATGCATGGCGTCGAGAACCCAGACTTGCATGCCTGCATGAAGCAGCCGCTCCACCAGCGCCGAGCCGACGTAGCCGGCGCCGCCGATGACAAGGACCTTCTTCTCGTCGTTCGCTGCCCTGCCCGCGGCGGCGCCTTCGGTTTGATACTCCGATCGCAGCGCCTCGGAGGCGGCACGCGCGACACTCTGCAGGAGGCTCGCGCCGGCGAACGTTGCAAGCATCGTATCGATGGAGAGCCATGTCGCCCCCCCAGCCGCAAAGAGCGATGTGAGGGCGATCGCGAGCAGGAGCATGTTTGCGGCGGCGACGCGGAGGACCTTACCGCCGAACGTGAGGAATGACGGATGGGCATAGAGGCTTGCAGACGCATAGATGGCCACCGCTAGCAGCGAAAACAGTCCGACCACCGGAATTATGGCGCCGGCCTCCTGCGTGAACGCGATCGCGGAATCCCGACCGTCGAACAACAGCCAGGCGGCCGCGAACATCGTCCACACGCATCCGACGTCGATCACGCCGCGAAGAGCAACGCCAAACGTGGGGCGCAGAGCGAAAGCATATTTCAGTGAAAACCAGCTCGGCACACGCTGTTCCGACGCGTCATGGTAAAGGGCCATTTCATCGCTCTCCTGTCGCATCGCCACCTTCGACGCACGTCTCAAGGCTTGTTGGACAGGGCCCGTCGCCACGGGTCGCGAAGCTGTGAGTTGCGACGGACGCTTTCTCCGCCGTGAGAAGCACTGAAGAAGAATGATATCGCGTTCATTCGCTTCCGCTTCGGCCCAGTCGCATTACTACTTTCGCGCCATGCGCGGCCGGCAATGACCCTAAGAGCTTTCTGCTGCCTTACGGCGCCCAGCATCGCTGCAATCTCGCACTCAAAAGAAACCGTCGGAAAAATTGGCGTTTCGTCGAGCAATCGGCGGCTATGAACGCGTGCACTGTGGTTTCATCGAGAGAGGACATGCAGTCGCCAGGACAGCGGCGCTCCCTACTCCCTTGTAGGTAGCCCCACATAGGCGGCGGCTTGGGGAAGGCTCAGCAGTAATCTGCAAGGGCGTTGGCGACGCCGCTCTCTGCTCGAGCAGCCGACAGGCATGGGTCCCCGCAAGACCCGAACGCCTCCAGGCGTATCGTTTCGGCCGCGTCGAGAAGGAAAATAACTGAAAGAACACCGAAACACAGAGGGAGTTGCTCGATCATGATCGCCAGCGATACGCGAATCGACACACCATCCGGTTCTTGGGGCGGTCGCGGAGCGGCTCGCCGCAGCGCGCAGCATAAGACCGCGAGGTGGGATGGCGCGCTCGAGATGCGGGACGTGCTGGCGCCGAAGGCGGCATCACTGGGATCCGCCGTTCGGATCCGGAGCTGACGGCATGTGCGGGGTCGTCGGCATCTTTCTTGGTGCACACGCAGCTGATCCGGGCCGGCTCGCGGCGATCAGGGCCATGGCGGCAACGCTTCGTCATCGCGGCCCGGATGCAGAAGGTTTCTGGAGCGATCTCGGCGGCGGCGTCGCCCTCGGTCATCGCCGCCTCGCGATCGTCGATCTGTCGGAGGCCGGTCATCAGCCCATGCTGTCGCACGGGGAACGCCTGGTGATGACTTTCAACGGCGAGATCTACAACTTTACCGAACTTCGGCGAGAACTCGAGGGGCACGGCCATCGGTTCCGCGGCTACAGCGACACCGAGGTGATGCTCGCCGCGTTCGAACACTTCGGCATCGAGCCAGCCTTGAGACGGTTCGCCGGAATGTTTGCTCTTGCGGTCTGGGACCGCAGAGACCGCGTGCTGCACTTGATGCGCGACCGCATCGGAAAAAAGCCGCTCTATGTCGCGTTTGATCGGGGTGCGCTTCTCTTCGCGTCCGAACTGAAGGCGATCAGAGCGTTCCCGGGCTTCCAACCAAGAGTAGACGCCGCCGCACTGACAATGGTCCTGCGCCGCGGATGGGTGCCGGACAGGCATTGCATCTGGGAGTGCGTTTTCAAGCTGCCTCCCGGGACGATGCTGTCCATACGGGCCGACGACTTGCGGACCGGAGGAATCGATACGTTGCGAACGCAGGTTCGCAACTGGTGGTCGCTCGCCGAAGTGGCCGAGAAGGGGCAGCGCAACCCGCCGAAGCTCAGGGCCGCCGACCTCGAGAGACAACTCGATCGCCTGCTGCGCACCGTCGTTCGCGAGCGCATGGTCGCAGACGTTCCGCTCGGCGCGTTCCTATCGGGAGGGATCGACAGCTCGACAGTGGTCGCGCTGATGCAGGTGCAGTCGCCGCAACCGGTGCGTACCTTCACGGTCGGCTTCAGCGAAGCCTCCTACGACGAGGCCGCGCACGCGTCCCAGATTGCGCGTTACTTCGGGACGGAGCACACCGAATTCCGTCTTACGCCGGCTGAGGCGCTCGCCGCGATCCCCGAGCTGCCAGCGGTGTGGGACGAACCGTTCGCCGACGAGTCGCAGATCCCGACTTTACTGCTGTCCCGGCTGGCCCGGCAGCACGTGACGGTGGCGCTGTCAGGCGACGGCGGGGATGAATGTTTCGGCGGGTATGCCCGGCACTTCCTGTTGGCGCGCATGGCGGGCCCCATCAGCCTTCCGGCGGCATCGCGCCGAATGGCGGCGTCCGGCCTGCTGCTGTTCAGCCCGACACTATGGCAGCGGATGCTGGGGGCCACTCCGCTCTCGCGAGCATTCCGCGCGACATTGAGCGAGACGAGCGTTCAAAGGCTCGCGCGCCTGCTCGCTGCGAACGACGAAGACGACCTTTACGAGCGGTTGATGACGTCCGGTGAAATCTCGGTCATGTCAGAGCCGTCACCTGCTGCAGCAACAGAACCCGTTCCGCCGCTTCGCGACATCATCGGTCGGATCATCTATCGCGACATGACGGAGTATCTGCCGGGGGACATCCTGGTCAAGCTCGACCGCGCCAGCATGGCCGCAAGTCTCGAGGCGAGGTGTCCGTTTCTCGACCACCGTATGATCGAGTTCGCCTGGCGCGTCCCGACGGGCCTCAAGGTTCGCGGAGGCCAAGGCAAGTGGCTGTTGCGACGAGTCCTCCATCGCTATCTGCCTGAAAAACTGTTCGAGCGTCCAAAGCAGGGATTCAACGTCCCCATCGGGGCGTGGCTGCGGGGGCCGCTACACGACTGGGCCCGGGATCTGCTCGATGCCGCCCGGATCAGGCGCGACGGCTTCCTCGATCCGGACAAAGTCGAGACCTGCTGGCGGGAGCATCTGAGCGGCCAGGTGGATCGGGCGCGCGAGCTTTGGGCCATCCTGATGGTCCAGGCTTGGCTCGACGCCATGCGAAGGCCTCCCTCGATCCTTCCCATATCCCCGATGATCGAGCCGGCAATGTCCACCGCGTTCGCCATGACACGGCGGCGTAAGGGACACGATGCGATCCAGCAGCGCGTGGGCTCGTTCAACTAGCGCCAGAGCAGGCCCGGAGTCGGAGTGGAATGGAGCGGAATGATGCAGCGAAAGAGAGACAGTCGCGGTCGGTTTCTTGAGGTGGTTCATATCGATCGACGCGGACTCCCAGCGTCCTCCATTCCTGGCGCCGCCAACGAAGAGAGCGCCGAGCGCAATATGCATTTCAGGCAGGTCTTGGGCATCCTGCGCCGTCACCGAAAACTCGTGCTTGGCATAACGTTCGCGGGTACCGCCCTCGCAGGCGCCATCGCTTTCCTCATCCCGGCGGAATACACCGCAACGGCCGAAATCATGGTCGATGCTCAACAGGCCGATGCGGTCGGCGGAAGCTCTGGCGGGGCCAGCCGTGCGGCCGACGAAGTCGCGATAGCGGTTGATACCCAGGTGACAATGTTGAGCGCACGCGGCCATCTCCAGCGAGTCCTCGACAGCTTCTCCCGCGAGCATGATCCACGCACGGCCATATTCCGTGCCAACTCGCAATCCGCCAAAAGGAGGCTGTTTGAGTCCCCGTGGGCGATGGAGCAGCTCGAGCGGCGGCTGAACGTCATGCAACTGCGCCGGTCGCGCGTCATCTCGATCAAGTTTACTGCAAGGAACCCCGAGACCGCGGCCGCGGTCGCCAATCGGATCGCCGATCTTCACATCGCAAGCACGGTCGATGCAAGGCGCTTCCAGATAGGCGAGGAAATGGCCCAGCTCGCAGCCCGAGCGACCGAGCTCAGGGCGGAAATGAAGCAAGCGGCCGACACGCTGCAGGGCCTCATCGAGCGTCCGCCGGGCGACGGGAACAAGCCGTATCCGAATATGCTCAAGCGAGAGGAAACGGTCGCGGGGGAAGCCTATGCACGCGTCCTGCGGCGCCAAAAGGAACTTCGGGAGCAACTGGAAAGCGTCACTCCAGAAGCGCACTTTCTGTCGCGGGCGGCTGCGCCGGATCGTCCCAGTTCCCCCAGCCCGCTCCTCTTCCTTTTTCCAGCGCTTATCGCATCGGTCCTTTGCGGAGGCGTGCTGGCCGTCATCCGGGAGCGTCTCGACAGCAAGATACGCAGCGAGCGAGACGTCGTCGAGGCACTCGGCACTCCTTGCATTGCCTTGGTGCCGCAACTCCGGAGAAAGGACCGAAAAGCCGTATGCCCTTCGTGTCTGAGCGATGCGTTCGCACCCTACACCGAGGCGCTCAGGTCTGCGGCTGCGTCGCTGCGGTTGGCCGAAGTCGGTGGCCCGCCCGTGACATTGTTGATTAGCTCGAGCGTCCCGGGGGAGGGGAAGACCACATTTGCGGTGAGCTTGGCGATCTATGCCGCGCGCATCGGAAGACGAACGCTCATCGTCGATTTTGACTTCAGGCGCCCATCCATTCTTCGCGAACTGCATGCACGGGACGAGGATCCGGTCCCGAATCTCGTGGATTTTCCGGCCGCGCAGCTCATCCGTCGGCTTCCGAACCTCGACATCGACTATCTCCCGATGCCGCGTTCGTCGACCGATCCGCTCACCTTGTTCGCAACCGCGCATCTGAACGCTCTTCAGCGCCAACTTTGTGAACACTACGACTGTATTGTCGTCGACGGACCACCGGTTTTCGGCGTCACCGAAACGCGTTTGCTTCGCGCCTTGGCGGACATAACCATTTTCGTCGTCAAATGGAGCAGCACCAGCCGGGAAGTCGCTCAAAATGCATTGAGACTTCTCTGCAGCTCTTCGGAAGCGGCCGGCCGCGCCCTCGATACGGCGGCTGTGGTGACGCAGGTCGATCTCAAGCGGCATGCCAAATATCGCTACGGCGACGCCGTCGAGACCCACGTCAAATACAAGAAATATTTACGAGGTTCCGCCGCCGCATAACCCGATAGGTGCGTCGTGTCCAAATTCAAAGATCTCGAGCTATCGAAAAGAGCCGACAACGCGACGATGCCGGCGGTCGACTCTCATCCTATCTGGAGCATCCCACGGGCGCCTGACGCCGGAATGTTGATGCTGCCGATCATCGAGACCCTCCTCACCGATTTTTCCCAACAGAACATCTGCTATTGCTACTGGAAGAGCGGAAGACGGCTTTATTCGGTACTGACGGCCGAGCGGGATCTCGACCTGCTGATCGCGGCCCACGATCTACACCGCGCCGAGGCAATCCTGCTTGCCCGGGACTTCAAGCTGTTTCCATCGATTGCCAACCGGGACCATCCATCCCTCCTGAGCTTTTTGGGCTACGACGAGTCGAGCGGCCGGCTCGTCCATGTTCATCTGCACATCCGCCTGGTGATCGGCCAACAGCTTCTCAAGGAGTACCATCTTCCATGGGAAGACGTTCTGTTGGCGCGGGCGGTTTCCCATTCCCTGGTGCCGATCCGCATGCTCGACGCGACAACGGAAGCCCTGATGCTGGCGGTGCGTGGCGGCCTCGAATTGACTCGGCTCGACCCGGTCACGCTAAGCACCTGGGACGCGACGACGCGCAAATTCGCAATGGACCGCATCCACGTCGCGGCTCGCGTCGATCCGACCGCACTACGAGAGCTGGCGACCGCGCTGCTCAACGCGGAGCTCGCCGCGATGGTCGTCGACGTCATCAATGCCGACCAGCCTCTCGAACATCAGCGCCGCTTCCGTCGACATCTGGCTCGACACCTCGCGATCTACCGCACGTACAATCCATTCGAGGCCAGGCTGAGAAGCGCATTGCGCACGGTGCAGTCCGTGGTCGGCAAATTGAACCGAAACGTCCTCCATCTCCCAAGACCGTGGGGTCGACGAGCGCCAGGTGGCGGACGCGTGGTCGCGATCGTTGGCGTCGATGGCAGCGGCAAGAGCACGGTCACGAGGGCGATCCAGGAATGGCTCGGCGCGGAGATCGACGTCGTCCCGATCTATTTCGGAACCGGCGACGGCCGACCATCGCTGTTATTGAGACCGTTCAAACTGATGGTGCCCTTGATACGGCGTCTCATCAAGACCAAGCCCCAAGGCGCCTCGCACGGCAAAATCTCGAACCGTGCGCCCGGCCCGCTATACAGCGCGCTCATGATGGTGTGGGCGGTCGTCGTTGCGCACGAAAAGCGCGGCAAGTTGCTGGCGGCGCGGCGCGGCGCCGACCGGGGCATGATCGTCCTCACCGACCGCTACCCGCAGGACGAAATAATCGAATTCAACGACGGACCGCTGCTGAACCGCCTGAGCAACGCACCGAACTCGCTGCGTCGTTTTGAGGCATCGGCCTACGCGCTCACCCGCCGGCTTAGGCCCGATCTGGTTATCAAGCTGGATGTCTTCCCCGAGACTGCCGCGCGACGCGAGCCGGACATGGACCCAGCTCTTATCAGTCGACGCATAGCGGACCTGCGCGGGCTCACGTTCAGGGGCGCACGCGTCATCACGGTCGACGCCGAGCAACCGCTGAAAGACGTCATCCGCGCCGTCAAGCGGGAAATCTGGCGCTTGCTCTAGCATTGAGGGGGTGGCCCATGATCATCGAGCTATTCGGTCCCCCTGGGTCGGGCAAGACGACCTTCGCGAACGCGCTCGCGACCCGCCTCCGCGACAGCGGTCATATCGTCGATCTGACATTGAGCTACCGACCGGCAGAGCGTCAGCCTCGATCGCCCGATCTCCGCTCCGGCGCGTCGGAAACCTGGACCTCTCCGGTGGCGCAGCGGCTGTGCCGACCCCTTGTCGAAATGCTCGCGATCTCGCGTCACCCTCTCCTCTTGTCGCACAATGTCGGTGCCACCACGCGGCTGGTCCGGCTGTTGCCGCCGCGCAGAATGGCCGCCGCCATACGGCTCAGCCAGTACACCGTGCGTCTCCTGCACGCGTGGTCGCAGGCATCCACGGTCCGTCACATCGTCATATTCGATCAGGCGTTTGTTCAAGTCGTATGCTCCCTCGCCCTGTTTGCGCGGACAGCCGACGACGAGGTAATGGCCCGCGCTCTCGAGTGCTCACCACATCCCGATCTGTTGATCAGGCTCGATGCTCCGCCGGGAATACTGGCGACCCGTTTGAAGGATCGGATACAAGGGCAGAGTCCGCTGGAACGCCTGCTCGAGCTCGACTTGGTGACGGAACTGGATTCGATACGGATCATTGACCAGCTTCACGAGTTGCTGAGGCGCCGCGGACAGCCCGTGATATCCGCCATTTCTCTGGACGACCGCTCGCTCCGCGAAAGCGTCGATCGCGTCGAGAAACAGCTCATCGCGATGTTCAGTGCGAAACAAAGAGCAATGGCATCGGTGCGATCGTCGTCTGAAATGGACAGTATCCCGATGTCATATGGAAAATGCCCATTATGAGTCGAAACGTCGGTGCGTGAGGATCCGGAATGTCAAGTGTTGCTCATCGAGCCATCGCTTCACAAGTCGCATTAAGCGATGCATTCGATCATTTGTTACCACTTTCATTTCGCGTTGATGGATCAAAAGACTTCAAGCACCGCATCATCCCAAGTTACTTGCGGCACAATATGGTGATCTATGACGTGGGAGGTGGCGCTCGGCCTTGTGTCGATCTTGACACGAAACGTCGGCTCGGTCTCACCATCATCGGCATGGACGTTGACGAGGAGGAATTCATCAAGGCACCGATGGGACTCTATGATGAGACAATCGTTACTGACATTACGCGATGCACGTCGGAAAACATTGCGGATCTTGTGATCTGCAAATCAACTCTCGAGCATGTTTCCAATGTCGAAGCAGCAATCAACGCGATGGCACGGCTTTTGAAACGGGGCGGGATGTTGCTTGTGTTTACCCCGTCCCGCAATGCGCTTTATGCAAGATTGAATCTTGTTCTCCCTGAACGGGTGAAAAGGCGCCTGCTGTCGACATTTTTCAGAGAACAGGCGGACCATGTTGGATTCCCGGCCAAATATGATCGTTGCACGCCCCGCGATTTTCGCAAATTCATTTCGGCTCAGAATCTTGAAATTAAGCAGCTCAATACGTACTACATCACCTCATACTTCTCGGTCGTCTTTCCTTTGTACCTCATGTGGCGTATATGGATTCTCGCGTATCGTGCGGTTGCCGGAGAACAGGCCGCGGAAACATTCGCGGTCGTCGCGCAAAAGCCATAGGTGCACAGGAAGGACAACTGGCTGGCAGGATCGCGGTATGCGGCCTCCCTCAAGCGGCTTGGTTACAACTCCGTTTTGGGCTTGGGCGTTTCCTTCTTTTGCTGTCGCGAATTCAGCAGGGCCTCGACGTGGCGGCGGCGTTCGGCTATTCATCCCGCGCCCCTGGTAGCGCCAGCGCTGATTCGAGCGGCTCCCACCTCACGCGTCGCTGCCATATGGGTCTCCGGTGCGCTAGCTTGCCGGGACCATTCGGGGTACCCCATCAGAAGCAGACGAGTTGTCAGACCACCGTGGTAATGATTCTCTCGTCGAAGTTGATCGGATTGACCTTGCTTCGCGAGTTGGCGAAGCGGCGGGAGTCGGATGGGCGTCATGACCGAGACGGGGTCCGCGAAGAACAAGGTCGACGCCGCCGATCCTCGGGACAGCGCTTGGCGCGAGACGAAGGGAATCACCCCCGCTGACGGGACATTTCCAAGGCTGCTCGACGGCGAACGACCGCCGCGTGCGCCGACAGAAATGCAAGCAGGGTGGCGCAACCCGATCGCGCAGGCTCGACCGGCAAAGCTGCGCGTCCTGTTCGTCACCGCAGACGACCCGCTGTATGTCATCCAGTTCTTCGAAATCTTTTTCGACATATATTCGCGCGGCGAGATTGAAATTTGCGGCATCACGATCGGGCGGGCGTTCCACGAGCCGCTTCGCAAGACGCTGCGCCGAATGCTCGGCTTCTATGGACCGTGGAGGACTTTTCGCCAGGGGCTGCGTTTCCTCTCTTCCAAGCTACGAGCGCAGTCAATCGAATCGATCGCCGCGTCTGCGGGCATTCCCATCGTTGCGACGCAGTCCGTCAATCAACCGGACTACCTCGAAAAGGTCCGAGCGATCGCGCCTGACGTGATCGTGTCCGTCGCCGCACCGGAGATCTTCAAGGCGGATCTTCTGGGACTCCCGCCATTGGGCTGCATCAATATCCATTCAGGCCGATTGCCGGCCTATCGGGGAATGATGCCGACGTTCTGGCAAATGTTGCGAGGCGAGCGTGTCGTCACGATCACGGTTCACTACATGGCGGAAAAGCTCGACACCGGCGACGTTCTCGCAACCCAGAGCTTTGCGCTGCGGCCGTCTGATTCGCTCGATCGCGTGATCAGGGAAACGAAGCGCGAGGGCGCAAGGCTGGTCCTGCGCGTGCTGCGGGATCTGCGGGACGGCAAAGCAGACCCGCAAGCACTGACGATGGACGAGTCCGAATATTTTTCATTTCCGAAGCGCGAAGACGTACGCGCGTTTCGCCGACGCGGCCAACGACTGCTGTGAGAAGCAACATGGCAGACGCAGCATGGGATCGCCCGAATATCGACATGGCGGCGATGTCGATCGACGTGGAGGACTGGTTCCACGTCGAGAACCTGAAAAGCGCCATCCCGCGCGCCGAGTGGGACAGGTGCGAATTGCGGGTCGAACGAAATACGATGAGGATTCTGGAGATCCTTGACGGTTGCCGGGCCCGCGCCACCTTCTTCGTGCTTGGATGGGTGGGCGAAAGATGCCCCAACCTCGTTCGCAACATCGCCGCCGCGGGCCACGAGGTGGCGTCTCACGGCTACGGACACGAGCTGGTGTACTCGTTGCGTCCGGGCGCGTTTCGTGACGACATCCTGCGTTCGAAGCACCATCTCGAGGATCTGACCGGCAAGCCAGTCCGGGGCTATCGCGCGCCTTGTTTCTCGATCACGGATTGGGCCGTTCCCATCCTGCAAGATGCGGGATTCAAGTACGACTCGTCCTTCGTGCCGACCGTCGCCCATGACCGCTACGGCCGGTTGAACGGTATGGATGCGGGTCGGCCGATCGTCCGCCTCCGTGACGATTTCTACGAAGCCGGAGTTTCCTGCATGCGAATGGGCCGCCACGGGATCCCCTGGGGAGGCGGCGGGTATTTTCGCCTCGTCCCTTACCGAGTGTGGTGCTGGGGAGTGCGTGCGATCCTGCGTTCGGGAAGTCCGTACGTCTTCTATCTGCATCCATGGGAAATCGATCCCGGGCAGCCGCACGTGGACGGCGTCGACGCCGTCGCACGGTTCCGGCACCGGGTCAATCTCGAACGCTGCGAAGAACGCTTCGCGTCGCTGGTCGCCGCTTTCGAGTGGAGGCCGCTCGGTGAGCTGATCGACCGCTGGAAGGCCAGCCATCCGGGCGCTGAAGCGACAATGCTCGACCGTGGAATGCCCGCAGCGAGCGTCGGCGTCCATTGATGCGGATCAGTTCCAGGAGGAGGTCCCCTTGGCACGTCTGCTATGTATCGGCGGAGAGGACCACGCGCTGCGGATTCCGTTTCTGCTCTCGCTGCGCGACCGTGGCTTTCGCGTGAGTGCAGCCGCGAGCGCGGCCCCTGCACCGTTCCAACGCGCCGGGATCAACTACCATCCATTTTGCTTCAACCGCTTCGCAAATCCGTTCGCCGACTGGACCGCCGTCAAGACGCTCTCGAAGCTCATTGCAAGTGTGAGGCCGCATCTCGTGCAGAGTTTCGATACCAAGCCGAATCTGCTGGTTCCGCTGGCTGCGCGCGCCGTGCCGGGTGTGACGGTCGTGCGCACGATCAACGGGCTCGCCTACGTCTATTCCTCGCGGTCGCCGAAGGCGCTGGCATTTCGTCCGATTTGGCGCGCGCTCCACCGTATGGCGGCGCGTTCGACGCACGCGACCGTGTTCCAGAATCGCGATGACCAGGCGTTCTTCCACGACCGTCGCATGATCGGCGCGGGCCACAGCCGTCTCATCGCAGGTTCGGGCATCGATCTCGCGCGGTTCGATCGTGCGGCCGAAAGCGGTCCCTCGCCGGAAGAATTGCGCCATTCGTTCGGCCTGAATGGGTGCGAGATCGTCGTGACCGTCAGCCGCCTGACGCGGCAAAAGGGGATTCCGGCGCTGCTCGAAGCGGCGTCGTCGGTCCACGGCCGCCGTCCCGGCGTGCGTTTCCTGCTCGTGGGACCGCGCGAGAGCGAGGGGTCTCTGGCGGTCAGAAAGGCCGAGATCGACCGCCACGCGCCCTACGTGGTGGCTGTCGGTCCGCGGTCGGACGTTCCGGCGCTTCTGCGGCTCGCCGACGTGTTCGCATTCCCGACGGAGTATCGCGAGGGCATTCCGCGTGTGTTGCTCGAAGCGGGCGCCGCCGGCCTGCCGATCGTGACCACGACAATGCCCGGATGCACCGACGTCATTCGCGACCGCTGGAACGGCTTTGTGGTGCCTCCACGCTCACCCAAGCGTCTGGCAGATCGAATTATTGACCTGCTGGAGGATCGTGACACTGCGAAAGCCATGGGCGCGCGTGCTTCAGCGCTGGTGCGGCAGGACTACAACCTCGACATCATCGTGGCGCGCTATGCGGCGTTGTACGAAGAGCTGATGAATGGCTCAGATCGTATCGACGTCTCCACACCGATGCGCGAGCATCAACCGCGGTCCGATCGCGCGGTGGTGCACGGCCGGCTGACGCCAGAACGGGAGACAGCCACATGAGCCGTCGGGACCTGACCGCGTCTTCCGGAGGTCGGGGATTGGAAGCGAGATCCTGACATGCTGTTGGACGTATTGCTCGCATTCGGGCTCATCGTATCGACGGCGGCGCAATTGCGGCTGGCCGGCCTTCCGGTCGGACCGGGCGAGATCTGCCTGGCGCTTTGGGCCGTGCTCATGCTGTGCCGCGAGGTGTACCGGCTCGGTCCGCCGCTCACGCCGCCGCTCGCAAAGCTCCTGATGTTCTGGCTCGTGTTCGCGATCGCTCAAAGTGTCGGGACCTTCACCGCATACGTCATCGGGGATCGCCACGATTCCTACCTGTTCATGCACGACGCGCTGGCCTATCCGCTTCTCGCCATCGTGAGCTGTCTGAGCATGGTCGAACCGGGTGCTGGACATCGCCTGCGCCGGGTCGCTT
>Ga0126369_10001447_pt1 | contig 16405 bp, 16 predicted proteins | sample PanSoiMetaPlot_1_FD_109646 | JGI IMG/M metagenome (GOLD analysis project Ga0126369, IMG submission 109646) | Tropical forest soil microbial communities from Panama - MetaG Plot_1 | ecosystem: Environmental > Terrestrial > Soil > Tropical forest > Bulk soil | place: Panama | collected 2016-02-17 | reverse complement strand
GGCCGTGTTGACGATCATCCCGGTGGACCGGGCGATGCTCTCCTCACGCGGGACGCCCGGTGGCGGGATGGGCGTAGCCACGATCGGCAGCGTCGGCAGCACGAGCACATCCACCTGGGCCAGTACGTCGTCATACGCGGCGGTGAGCTCGAGGGCCAGGTTGCGGGCCATGGCGTAGTGGCGGCCGCCCTGGTGGTCGAGGGAGTGCCGCCCGGCGATCATTGCGACCTTGCACGTCTCGGGCAGCTTGTCGGCGCGCTTGCGGCGGCCGCGAGCGTAGAACGTCATCAGTTCCGGGTCGTAGCGGCCGGGCCAGTTCATGCCGAATCCATCGCCGTCGACCATCTGGCCGATCACGCCATCTGTGGCGATGACGTTCCACACGTGCATGGCATCCCGGTGCCAGTCCACGCTGACCTCGCTGACCTGTGCGCCGGCGTCGGCCAGGGCGTCGGCAGCGGCCCGGACCACCGCGTCGACTCTGGGCAGGGACAGCCCCGCGAAGCCGAAGCCTTCGGCGAGCACGCCAACCCGCAGCCCGGCCGGGCCGTCGTCCAGGCCTGCCAGGTAATCCCGGGTCGGCGGGACGCCGCGCTGGCGCGGGTCCAGGCCATCCGGCCCGGCCAGCACGCCCAGCATGAGCGCCGCGTCCCGCACCGTCCTGGTGATCGGCCCGAGATGGTCCAGCGTGTTCTCGATCGGGAACGCGCCTGTGTAAGGGACCAGGCCATGGGTGGGCTTGTGCCCGACGACGCCGCAGAACGAGCTCGGGATCCGGATCGAGCCGCCTTGGTCGCCGCCGAGCGCGAGGTCCGCCAGCCCGGCCGCGACCAGCGCGGCGCTGCCGCTCGACGAGCCGCCCGCTGACCTGGACAGGTCCCACGGGTTGCGCACCGGTCCAGTCGCCGAGGTATGGCTGCCGCCGGAGAAGCACAAGTTCTCGCAGACCGCCTTGCCCGCGATGATCGCACCGGCCTCGAGCAGCCTGGTCACCACCGTCGCGTCCCGGCGCGGCACGAACCCCTCGAGCACCGCGGAGCCGTTCATCATCGGGACGCCAGCCACCGCGATGTTGTCCTTGACAGCAATCCTGCGCCCGGCCAGCGGGCCGTCGTCGCGGGCATGGATGTCCGTGGTGACATACCAGGCGCCAAGCGGGTTCATCGCCTCCTCGGGCCGGCGCCAGTCCCTGACCGGCGGGTCGAGAAGGCTCGCCGCGTGCCGCCTTTCCACCACCTCATAGGAGGCCAGCAGCCCGTCGGCGAGGGCGCGGAAGGAGGCCACGTCCTGGTCGGTCACAAATAGTCCGTAGGCTGCCGCGACCCGGGCGACGTCGGCGTCGGTAAGCGGGGGGAGGGGCATGAGACATCCTGCCCACACCCGGTAGTCAGGGACAAGTGCGGGCAGGTCTCGTGCACCAGCGCGCCGGTCAGCCGGCGCCGGACGTCCTGCCCTGGCCGCACGAGCGTGCCGCATCGCTCGCACGTCTCGCCCGTGGCCTGAAGTCTGTTATCGACCTCGGCGAGGTCATCGGCCAGTCCGTCGGGCCCGCCAGGAGCCGGCCCGCTCGGGCCGGATGCGGACACCGGAAGGCCCATCCCGCCGGGGCAGAGGTGCGTCAGGTGCGCCTCTCGCACTCGATCGTCGATCCGCATGCCCGCTCTCACCACACCTGGGGTCCCCAAGTGTTGCTATTACCACACCTGGGGACCCCAGGTGTGGCTCGCACTGAGCGCTAGGCAGGCGTCCAGTCCATACCGCCGTCGTTCCAGACCGGCTGGCCGAGGTAGCCACGCGCGACCATGGTCACGTACTGGTACACGGCGTCCTCGACGGGGTTGAGCGGCCCCGGCACGGCGTGCGGCGACGACAGCCCCCGCTGCACCGACTCGCAGGCGGCCCAGTCCTGACGGTTGGTGATATCCCAGAAGTCAACGGCATAGCTCGGGTCGAAATCGGGCTGCCCGAATGCCTCGGGCGCGAACGCCCACCAGCACTCGATGGTGGTCCGGTCCACGGCCACGGGCACCAGCCGGTGCACCATCACGTAGTCGGGGTGGGCGCTGATCAGCAGGTTCGGGAACACGTTCACGTACAACACGGTGCGCAGCAACGTCTCGTCGAGGCCCGGCAGTGGGATTACCTGGCTGGTGCCGTCGAGCGACATCGTCGCCATGCCATCGCGCAGTTCCATGGTGCCGCCGACCCAGCTGCCGCCCAGCCGGTAGTTGAAGCCGCTCTTGGGCGGGCTGACCCGGCAGAGTTCCGGGTGGATTGACGGGCAGTGGTAGCACTCGTGGTAGTTCTCGGTCAGGATCTTCCAGTTGGCCGCCGCGTCGTAGGTATGCAGGTCGGCCATCACCAGGCGCCCCATCTGGTACGGGGCGAGCAAGTCGTCGAGCGTGCGCAGCGCCTCGGTGAGCGGCGGTGCCTGGCCCGAAGGGTCGACGAAGATCAGGCCGTTCCACTCGGTGGCTGGCAACTCGAGCAGCCCCCACTGGGCCGGGTCGAAACCAGGCTGGCCCTTGAAGCCCGCAGCCGCGCGCAGGGTCCCGTTCAGGCCGAACGTCCAGGCGTGATACGGGCAGATGATCACGCTGCAGCTGGCCGCGGGGCCGCCCTCAGGGTTGCAGGGCAGCAACTCGTGGCCGCGATGCCGGCACGTGTTCGCGAAGGCATGCAGGACGCCGTCGTCGTCCCTGGTCAGCAGGACGCTGCCGGGACCTGCGCGCTCGGCGCGCTGGTCGCCCGGATGAGCCAGCTGTTCGCTGCGGCCCAGGCATAGCCAGGCCCCGCCGAGGAAGTGGGTCTGCTCCCATTCGAAGACGGCAGGATCGACGTAGGCGGCCCGGGGGAGCATCCGGCTCTGGCCAAACGGACGCAGCGACTCGGCCAGGGCCGATGGATCAAGTGGTGCAGGTGGTGCGGATGGGGCGGCACCTGACGAGCGCACGGCGGCTGGGATGTACTGACTGACCATACAGTCAATCGTAGGTTCTGGGCGCGCCGCTTGTCCAGGCGCTTCTGGCGCGCCGCTTGTCCAGGCGCTCCTGGCGCGCCGCTTGTCCAGGCGCTCCTGGCGCGCCGCCGGTACAGGCCGCGTCCGGCGCGGCTTGTCCAGGTGCTCGCAGCGAGCCGCTTGTCCAGGTTTCGCCTCTCACGCTGGGGCGTGAGCGGCTGACCATCGGCGCACGATGTCGCGCATCGAGAGCAGGCCAACCACCTCGCCGCCCTCGACGACGACCAGGTGCCGGAACCCGCCCGCGACCATGGTCTCCGCTGCCTGCTCGAGCGTCCAGTCGGGCGCCGCGAAGACCACGTCACCAGTCCTGTGGTCGGCGACCACCTCGGAGTCCGGGTCCTGGTTATTGCCCAGCGAGTTCAGGATGTCGCGTTCGGTGAGGATGCCGATGCCGGGGTGCGCCGGGTCGAGCACGACGGCGGCGCCGACGCGCTGCTCCGACATCAGCTTGGCGGCCTGGCGGAGCGTGTGCGCCGGGCCGACGCTGAGCACAACCGGGGTCATCCCGTCCCGTACCTTCATGACCTGATCACTTCCCCACCGGCCTCGACCTGTCCGATGCTTGTGAACTTGTGATGACCGTGCCTACCTAGCATCGTGCATGGCGCCATGCTGGGCAAGAGCGGCCAGCTCGATCGCCGCCCAGGTCAGCCGCGCTTCGCGGCGCGGTCGCGGCGGGCCGTCAGCTGGTGCAGGGCGGCGTCGTGCAGGAGCCCGTTCGTGCACAGCACGCTGCCGCCATCCGGTGTGGTGTTCCCCGACAGATCGGTAAATATTCCGCCGGCCTCCTCCACGATGACCTGAACGGCGGCCAGGTCCCAGAGCGACACGTCGTACTCCGCCGATATGTCCACCGCGCCCTCGGCGACCAGGACATGCGACCAGAAGTCTCCGTAGGCCCTGGTCCGCGAGACCGACTTGGCCAGGTCGATGAATTGGGTGAGTCGGCCTGCCTGCTCCCAGGAGGCTATGTCCGAATACGACAGCGACGCGTCAGCCAGCTTGCTCACCTCGGACACCCGGCAGGGCGCGGCCTTCGTGAGCGACCGGCCCGTCCAGGCGCCGCCGTCGCGCGCGCCCCACCAACGGCGGCCGAGCGCGGGGGCCGACACGACGCCGACGGTCGGCTGGCCGTCCGCCATCAGCCCGATGAGCGTGGCCCAGACTGGGACACCGCGCACGAAGTTCATCGTCCCGTCGATGGGGTCGATCACCCAGCAGCGCTGGCCGAAACCGGTCCTGCCGTACTCCTCGCCCAGCATCGCGTCCCGGGGCCTGGCCCGGCTGAGCACGTTGCGCAACGACTCCTCGGTGGCCAGGTCCGCGTCGGTGACCGGGGACATGTCGGCCTTGGCGTGTACGTCCAGGTCGAGGGCACGAAACCGGCGCATGGTGATGTCGTCAGCGGCATCGGCTAGCACATGGGCGAACCGAAGGTCGTCGTCGAACCCCGCCATGCAGCGAACGCTATCGCTAACGGGGCACAGAACCTATGACTGGTCGAGCTCAGGCTGAAGCGTCCGCAGCAAGCGCCGCAACGAGTCGAGCCTCGCGCTTTCCGCATGTCCCGCGGCGACCCAGGCGTCCAGGGCGCAGTCCACCGTGAGGTGGTCGCACCCCGGCGGGCACTGTGCGGTGCCATCGGCCAGGTCACCGAAGGCGAGCAGCACCCGGTCAACGGACAGGTGCCCGAGCCCGAAGCTGCGCAGGCCCGGCGTGTCGATGATCCAGCCGCCGCCGGGCAGCGGCAGCGCCACTGCCGATGACGACGTATGCCTGCCTCGACCCGTTACCGGGCTGACCTCGCCGACGGCGCGCTCGGCGTCCGGGATCAGTGTGTTGACGACGGTTGACTTGCCGACTCCGGAGTGCCCGACAAGCACGCTGACCGCCCCCGCGAGCAGGGCCCGCAGCTGGGCCAGCGGCCCGGGCTGGTAGGGCCGGCCGAGCAGCACCCAGGGAATCCCGAGCGGGGCATAGACCTGCACAATGGCGTCGGGACCGGCAAGGTCGGCCTTAGTCAGGCAGAGCGCCGGGTCGATGCCAGCGTCGTAGGCGGCCACCAGGAACCTGTCGATCAGCCTGGGCCGTGGCGGCGGGTCGGCCAGCGACGCCACGATCACGAGCTTGTCGGCGTTGGCGACGATGACCCGCTCGACCGGATCGGAGTCGTCGGCGGACCGGCGCAGGACGGTACGGCGCGGCGCCACCCGGACCACCCGGGCGAGTGTGCCCGCGGCGCCGGAGGTGTCGCCGGCCAGGCTCACGGTATCGCCCACGACGATCCCGCCCCGGCCGAGCTCGCGTGCCTTCATCGCGGTGACGGCCCCGCCGTCCGTGACGCACCGGTACCGGCCGCGATCGACGGCGGCGACGAACGCATCCACCGCCTCGGCGTGGGCGGGCCTGCGCCTGGTGCGCGGCCGGGATCCCCGCCCCGGCCGCACCTGCACGTCGTCCTCGTCCAGGCTCCTGCGCGGCGGACGGCTGGTCATGGGGTGAGGTGCTGCGGGCTCATCCGGCCAGCGCCAGGGCCTGCGTCCAGGACTGGCTGAATCCGGGGAACGTCTTGCCCACAGTGGCCGCATTGCTCACCCGCAGCCCGGGCGTCACCAGGCCGATGACCGCTGCCGCCATCACCAGACGGTGGTCGTCGTGGCTGTCGATGACCTGGCCGTCGGCGCGCAGCGGCCGGGGCAGGACGCGCAGGCCGTCAGCGAGCTCGGTCACGTCGCCGCCCAGCTTGCCGATCTCCGCGGCAAGCGCGGCCAGCCGGTCGCTTTCGTGCCTACGCAGGTGCGCGATGCCGCGGAATTCCGATGGCGAGCTCGCGAGCGCGGCGAGCGCGGTCAGCACGGGGGTCAGCTCGCCGACTTCCGACAGATCCGCGACGATGCCGCGAATCTGGCCCGATCCGCTCACCCGCAAGCCCGCCGGGGTGTGCGCCAGGCTCGCGCCCATCGCGGTGAGCAGGTCGAGGACCTGCCCGACCGGCTGGACGCTGTTGACTGGCCAGCCCGCGATGGTGAGTTCACCGCCGGTCACCATCGCGGCGGCCATGAACGGGACGGCGTTGGACACGTCGGGCTCGATGCCGATCTCGCCTGGCGCGATCTGCCCGGGGGCCACCTCCCATAGTTCCGGGCCTGCTGCCACGCTCACGCCCCGGTCGCGCAGCATTCGCACGGTCATCTCAATGTGCGGTGCCGACGGTACCTGCGGGCCGCTGTGCCTGATCTGCGCACCCCGGTCGAACCTAGGCGCCGCGAGCAGCAGGCCGGAGATCAGCTGCGAGGAGGACGAGGCATCCATGGTGACGCAGCCCCCAGTGACCCCGCCGCGACCGTGCACGACGAAGGGCACCCGCCCGGTGCCTGCGTCATCGACGATCGCACCCAGATCGCGCAGCGCCTGAAGGAGCGGTCCGACCGGGCGCCGAGACACCCGGGCATCGCCGCGGAACCTGGCCTGCACCGTGGTCAGCGCGGCAGCAGGCGGGATGAAGCGGAGCACAGTGCCCGCGTTGCCCACGTCCACATCGACGGCGCGGGTGCCGCCCGCGCCCAGCCCGGTCGCTACCTGCGCGGGAGCGGCACCAGGCACCACGCGCCAGCCGCCCTCGGCGTCGGCGATGTTCCAGCCGAGGGCGCGCAGGGCGTCGGCCATCAGCAGGGTGTCCCTGGCGACTAGCGGGCCCGAGATTGTGATGGGGCCGCCCGCCAGCGCGGCAAGTATCAACGCCCGGTTGGTCATCGACTTTGAGCCGGGAATCCGGGCCGTTCCGCTGGTCGGATGCTCGGCGTGCGGGGTGCTCCAGACGTCGGCGCGGCCTGGTGAGACGCCCGCCGTTCGGATGCTTCCCATGCGTTGCAGCGTATCCGGCCCCTCGTCGGCGCAGCGGTGGTCAGCGCGGATCGCGCAACGCCGGACTATGGCGCATGTTTGGCGAGCCCCCGTCCTGGTTATGAACAGCGTCAATCTGCCGTTAAGACGGGGTCAACCCCGGTGGCCCCGGCTTCGTCATCCCGCCCGCGCGCTTCGGCTCGGGCGAGCCATGAAGTCGCCCGAGCTCCCCGGACCCCCACGACACAGCGAAGGATCACCACATGTGCGGCCGCTACGCGTCGGCACGCTCGCGCATCGAGCTGCTTGAGGAGTTCGATGTGCAACGCGATCGTGTCGACGAGCCGCTCGAGCCGGACTATAACGTCGCGCCCACGAAGCCGGTGTACGCCGTCCTGACCAGGCAACGGCGGCCGGACCGGGCGGACGGCGCAGAGGAAGGGCGCGCGGAGGCCGCCGCTGGCGCCGGGCGGCGGCAGCCGGACGAGCCGGGTGGTGAGCGCCCGCCGGCCCTGCGCGAGCTGCGGGTCGTTCGCTGGGGCCTGGTGCCCTCCTGGGCCAAGGACATCTCGATCGGGAGCCGGCTGATCAACGCCCGGGCCGAGACGGTGAGCGAGAAGCCGGCGTTCCGCGGCGCGTTCGCTCGCCGGCGGTGCCTGCTTCCCGCCGACGGCTACTACGAGTGGCAAGCGCCGCCGGCCGGGACGAAGGGGAGGAAGCAGCCGTACTACATCTGCCGTGTCGACCGGGGGCCGCTGGCCTTCGCGGGCGTTTATGAGCTGTGGCGGGACCGGTCGGTCGCCGGGGATGACCCGGCGGCCTGGCTGTGGACCTCGACCATCATCACGACCACCGCCCCTGACGAACTCGGCGAGATTCACGACCGGATGCCGATGGTGATCGATCCGGCGAGCTGGGCCGACTGGCTAGACCCGGAGAACTCCGAGGTTGCCGATGCCCGCTCGCTGCTCGTGCCCGCCGCCGCCACCGGTCTGACCTCGTACCCCGTGTCCTTGGCCGTGAACTCGGTGCGCAACAACGGGCCGGCGCTGATCGAGAAGGCCAGTCCGGCCGACCTGGCGGGCGCGAGGATTCCGCCGGCCACGGCGCCGCCGGACCTGTTTTCGGACGGCACATTAGACAGTGATAGATCGATAGACCGGGTATATCGAGGTTCGGGCGTGAAGGGCGGTGGATCCGTATGACGGTGCTGGCGATCGGCTCCCAGCCAGAGGTCGTGGAGGCAGGTCGGATGCGCGAAGGAGGTGTGGGTGGTGTGGACATCGCAGCCGCTCGCAAGCGCCTTGCCCGTGTCCTCGATGAGCTCGACAGGTCGGTGGCCGTGCTCAACGGAGATCATCAGGCGCATCCGCTCGTGACCGATTACCCGCAGGATCCGGCCGACGCGGGCTCGAACCTGACCGAGTCCGATCGCGCGGAGGCGATGCTGTCCGCGGCGAAGGCGCGCAGGCTGCTCGTTCTCGATGCGCTGCGCCGGATCGACGACGGTACCTACGGAGTGTGCGTCGACTGCGGCGGCGCCGTCCCTGACGGCAGGCTCGAGGCCAAGCCAGAGGCGGCGCGCTGCCTAGCCTGCCAGTCCAAACGGGACAAGATGCGGCGCTGACGCCGGGCGCCCATCGCCTTGCACGACGGCCCAGGTCCGCAGGCCCAAGCGCGGAATGAAGCTCGCGCGCCGCTTGTTGCAACGCGCGTGCCCATAGCTGGTATTCGCCGGTCCGACCTCCGGCTGTCCGATCCTGGCCAGTCGGACACGGGTCGGCACCTGTCCGGTGACATTCGGGTCGCCCAGCGGCCGGCCCCAGGATCGGGCGAGGTATTCTCCGCCCGAGGCGGCTCGCAGCGCGAAGCCTCGCTGCGCGGCAATCCGCGGCGCGGCATCTGGTCGTGCTGGCGAGGGCAGGCTAGCCCGACAGAGGAGACGCAGCTGGTGGGTCCGGCACCGGAGACACTCGAAGAGCGCAACGCGCGCTTCGAGCGCGATGTGCTTCCCTACCTGGACCAGCTGTACGCGGCCGCGATGCGGATGACGCGGCATCCGGCCGATGCCGAGGACCTTGTCCAGGAGACGTTCGCCAAGGCCTATGGCTCGTTCCATCAGTATCAGGACGGCACGAATCTCAAGGCCTGGCTGTTCCGGATCCTCACCAATACCTTCATCAACTCCTACCGCAAGCGGCAGCGCGAGCCGCAACGGTCGGGTACCGAGGAGGTCGAGGACTGGCAGCTGGCGCGTGCCGCGTCGCATACGTCGTCCGGGCTGAAGTCCGCCGAGGCCGAGGCGCTCGAGGGGCTGCCGGATTCCGACGTCAAGGCGGCGCTGCAAGCGCTGCCCGAGGAGTTCAGGATCGCGGTCTACCTCGCCGATGTCGAGGGATTCGCCTACAAGGAGATCGCGGACATCATGGGAACCCCGATCGGGACGGTCATGTCGCGACTGCACAGGGGCCGACGACAGCTGAGGGAACTGCTCCAGGACTACGCCTCTGACCTTGGCCTGGCCTCACGCGAGGAGGCACGGTGAGCTGCGGAAAGCCGCACGAGGTGCCGTGCAGCGAGATCCTCGACCGCGTGTACAGCTATCTCGACGGCGAGATGGACCAGGTCTCCTATGAGCAGGTCAAAGTCCATCTTGAGGAGTGCGGACCGTGCCTGCGCGAGTACGGCCTCGAGGACGTCATCAAGCGCCTGGTGCGGCGGCACTGCGGGCACGATCCGGTGCCCGCTGACCTCCGGCAGAAGGTGCTGACCCGGATCGAGCTGGTCAGGTCCCAGATCGAAGCGGGCTGACCGGCCCGTGCCGACCCACGTCGCCCTGCTGCGGGGAATCAACGTCGGCGGCGGCGGCAAGGTCGAGATGGCGGAGTTGCGCAAGGTCGTGGCATCGCTCGGCCATCGCGACGTCGTGACCTACATCCAGAGCGGCAACGTCGTATTCACGCCGGGCAGCCGGTCTGCGGCGGTACCGGCTACCGCAGACCTGGCCGAGGAACTCCGCGCTGCGATCGCGGACGAGCTCAAGGTCCGGGCCGCGGTCATCGTGCTTGACCGGGCCGAGCTTGCCGCCGTGATCAGCGCCAATCCCTATGCCGACGAGCCGGAGCCGCGTTTCGTGCACGGCGTCTTCCTCCCGCACGAAGCTGACGCAGCGACCCGCGCGGCGGTCCGCGAGGGGGTCGCCAAGGCCGCCGGCCAGGGCAGCAGGGACGAGGCGACGATTGCTGGCCGGATGATGTACCTGCACACCCCGGACGGGTTCGGCACCAGCGACCTGGCTCGCTGGCTGATGAGCAAGAAGAGCCCGGTAGCGGCCGGAACCGCGCGCAACTGGCGTACGGTCACCAAGCTGCTCGCGCTGTGTGACGGCCAGTCGGCACCCTGACCGCCGGTGAGCTGGCTCGCCGGTGCCTAAGATGACGGGGACTCGCGAACTGCGAGCAGGCGGGAGTGGCCGTGGCGAACAATGAGCAACTGGTGCCTGAGGTTCCGGCGGCTGGCGTGCCGGATGGCGGCATGCTGCTCGACGTGCGCGAGGCTTACGAGTGGGCGGCCGGCCATGTTCCGGCCGCGCTGCACATCCCGTTGGGTGAGCTCGGCTCGCGGGCAGGCGAGGTTCCGCGCGATGACACGATCTACGTCATCTGCCGGTCAGGGAACCGGTCGGCGTACGCGGCTGCGGCGCTGAACCGAGCGGGCTGGAGCGCCGTCAACGTGGCAGGCGGGATGCAGGAATGGGCGGCCGCCGGGCGCCCGATGGTCAGCGAGACCGGGGCGGCGCCGACGGTCGCCTAAGCAGGAGTCGTGCCGCGCTGCCACCGGCGTGATGTCATCGTGTCGACATGAAGGTTTTTCTGTCCAGCGACATGGAAGGCACGGCAGGCATCGTCGACTGGGAGCAGTGCGTGGGCTCCGGCCCCGAGGCTGCTGCCGGGCGCGAACTCCTTCTCCGCGAGGTGAACGCGGCGATCGAGGGCGCGCTGGCCGGCGGGGCCACCGAGATCGTGGTCAACGACTCGCACTCGGTCATGCGCAACCTGCCGCCTGGCGCGCTGTCGGGCCGGGCCTCCTACATCTCCGGAAGCCACAAGCCGCTCTACATGATGCAGGGGCTTGACGAGAGTTTCGACGCGATCATGTTCGTCTCCTATCACGGGTCGATGGGCGCCCCGGCCTGCCTGTCCCACTCCTACAACCCGCGGGCGGTGATCGAGGCGCGGCTGGACGGCACGGTGACCGGCGAGGCTGGCATCAACGCACTTGTCGCGGCGCACTACGGCGTGCCCGTGGTGCTGGTGACCGGTGACCGGTGCGCGTGCGAGGAGGCAGCGGCGCTGCTACCGGGCGTGCACCTCGCTGTGGTCAAGGAGGCAGTGAGCCGGCTGGCCGCGCACAACCTGCATCCGGACAGCGCCCGTGAGCTGATCCGCGATGCGGCGCGGCGGGCGGTGGGCGGCGCCGCGCAGATCGGGCCGCCGCCAGTGCGCTCAGCGGTCTTGGAGGCAACGGTGCGGACGACGGACATCGCCGAGGCCGCGAGCTGGGTGCGCGGCGTCGAGCGGATCGGCCCGCGGGAGCTGCGCTTCTGCGGGGCTGATCCGCTCGAGGTGTACCGCTCGTTCTGCGCCGCGATCTTGTTGACGAGGGGGGTAGCCGAGGCCGTGTGACCGTCGCCGTCAGCTGGCCGCGGCGGCCTGGCCGCACTCCGGGCACAGGCCGAACAGCTCGACTGTGTGCCCTACGTCGGAGAACCCGGCCTGCTCAGCCACCCAATCGGCCCACCGTTCCACGGCCTTGCCCTCGACCTCGACGCTGCGGCCGCAGTTCCGGCAGGTCAGGTGGTGATGGTGGGAATCGGTCTGGCAGCGCCGGTAGAGCGTCTCGCCGCTGGAGTCCCTGATCGCGTCGACCCGTCCGGCGTCCGCGAGCACCTGGAGGTGCCGGTAGACCGTGGTCAGGCCAACCCGCTCGCCGCGGCTGCGCAGCTCGGCATGGATCTGCTGCGCGCTGCAGAATCCGGGCAACCGGTCCAGCACGGCGGCGACCGCATCGGCCTGCCTCGTCCCACGTACCCGGCCGCCGCCCGCGCCGCCACCTGGGACCCGATCGGTGGAGCTCACAGTCGCACCGTAGCAGCCGAGCCGGACCCGGCCGCACGACGCGTGAGACAGTAGGTTGCGTGAACCGGCTGGGCAGCGCGACCTCGCCGTACTTGCTCCAGCACGCCGACAACCCGGTGGACTGGTGGGAGTGGGGCGACGAGGCGTTCACCGAGGCGCGGCGCAGGAACGTGCCCGTGCTGCTGTCGGTGGGCTACTCGGCGTGCCACTGGTGCCACGTGATGGCGCACGAATCATTCGCCGACGCGAGCACCGCCGCCGTGATGAACGAGCACCTCGTGAGCATCAAGGTGGACCGCGAGGAGCGACCCGACGTGGATGCGGTCTACATGACGGCCACGCAGGCGCTGACCGGCCAGGGCGGCTGGCCGATGACGGTCTTCCTGACCCACGACCGCGAGCCCTTCTACTGCGGCACCTACTACCCGCGCGAGTACTTCACCCGGCTGGTCCTGGCGATCGGCCGGGCCTGGAGCGAGAACCGCGACGCCATCACGGGCCAGGCTCGCCAGGTGACCGCTGCGCTCGCCGAGACGGTCGCGGCGGAGGTTGCTGACGAGGCCGACGGCGCGGGCCGTCAGGCCGCCATCACCCCGCAGGCCTGCGACAGCGCGGTCGCTGCGCTCGGCCGCAGCTTCGACCAGAGCGCTGGCGGCTTCGGCGGAGCGCCCAAGTTCCCGCCCTCCTCGGTGCTCGAGTTCCTGATCCGGCATTCCGAGCGGCCATCGGCGGCGGGCGGGACCGACGGCGGGGGAGCCGCCGGCGAGGCGCTGTCCATGGCCGCCCGCACCCTGGAGGCGATGGCCCGCGGCGGCATCTACGACCAGCTAGGCGGCGGGTTCGCCCGGTACAGCGTCGACGCGTCCTGGGTCGTGCCGCACTTCGAGAAGATGCTCTACGACAACGCTCAGCTGGCCCGGGTGTACGCGCACTGGTGGCGCCGGGCCGACACGGACCTTGGCCGCCGGGTCGCCGAGGAGACCTGCGACTGGATGCTCGCCGACCTGCGAACCGCCGAGGGCGGCTTCGCCAGCGCGCTCGATGCCGACAGCGAGGGCGGCGAGGGCGCGTTCTACGTGTGGACGGCCGACCAGATCGCCGAAGCGCTCGGTGACGACGACGCGAGATTCGCGCGAGAACAATTCGCAGTGGTGGCTGGCGGGAACTTCGAACACGGCCGCTCGGTGCTGCGATTGCCGGTTGATCCGGCCGATCCCGAGCGGTTCGAGCGGGTCAGGTCGGCGCTGCTGCGAGCCCGCGCCGCCCGCCCGGGCCCGCCGCGTGACGATAAGGTCGTCGCCGCCTGGAACGGCCTGGCCATATCGGCCCTGGCCGACTGCGGCCTGCTGTTCGGCAGGGACGATTACGTGGCAGCGGCAGGCGCCGCGGCGGAGCTACTGGCCAGGGTGCACCTGTCCTCGGGGCGCCTCGCCCGGACGTCAAGGAACGGAATGGCCGGTCCGAGCCCGGGAGTGCTCGACGACTACGCCTGCGTGGCGGCGTCGTTCCTGACCCTGTCCGGGGTGACCGGCGAAGGGCGGTGGGTCGCCCTGGCCGGCCAACTGCTCGAGGTCGCGCTCGAACGGTTCCGCGCCGCAGACGGGCGCTGGTACGACACCGCGGACGACAGCGAGCGGCTCATCTACCGGCCCGCCGACCCGTCCGATGGCCCGACGCCCTCCGGTACCTACGCGGTCGCGGGGGCGCTACTCAGCTATGCCGCGCTCACCGGATCCACCCGGCACCGGGATGCCGCGGCGCAAGCCCTCGGCCCGCTGGCCCGGATCGCAGGACGGTACCCGCAAGCGGCGGGCTGGGGCCTGGCCGTGGCCGAGGCCGTGCTGTCCGGGCCTGCCGAGATCGCCGTCGTCGGGCCGCGTGCGGATGGTGCGACAGCGGCGCTGCACCGAGCCGCCGCGTTCGGCGCCCCGCCTGGCGCCGTGATCGCGGTGGGCAGCCCGGCCGGCGCCGGGGCCAGCCGCCTGGCGGACGGCCCGGACCCTGCGGTTCCCCTGCTGGCCGGACGCGACCTGGTAGACGGTCGGCCTGCAGCCTACGTCTGCCGGGACTTCAGCTGCCGGCTGCCCGTCACCACCGCGCCTGAGCTGCTCGCTCAGCTCAGGCAGTCGCCTGTGTAACCTACTGGCCACGCGACGGCCTTTGCCCGGACATAAGGGCGTCAGGTTCCTGCCACATCGGGTGGATAGCTTGATCCACTGCGGGAACGGAACGTAATGTCGAACGGGACTGTCGAATGCCGCGCATTTCCCAAGCGGCCATCACCGCCCGAGCGAAGGGACCGAGATTGCGCTCATCGGCACGTCGGCTCCTTCCTGTGATCATCTTCGCGCTGGTTCTGGGGCTTGCCGTGATCGGCGTGCTACCGCCGTGGACCTCTGGTCCCGCATTCTCCCGCGGCCTTGGCCCGGCCGGGCGGCTGTCCCTGCCAGCGAAAGTGATCGCGACGTCGGCGACGGGCGTGCAGTTGACCGTCGGTGCCATCCCAGGTGTCGGTCACGGAGGTGCGCCGGTTGCCCTGGCGGTCGCCGCCAAGCCACTGCCGTCGTCGGACAGCGCGTCGGCCGCGCGCCTGCGCGGGCTGCTCCAGGCCGACGTGCTGCTGATCGCCAAGGGGCCGCTGCCGATCGGCCTGGTGGCCAAGGTGCGACGGCTGGCAGGCGTGCGGGCCGCGCTCACCGTCGACGCCGGGCGGATCCAGGTCAACGGATCGTTCGTGAACGTGCTCGGCGTGAACCCGGCGCGGTTCCGGCCGTTCGCGGCGGGTCCCACGGCGCGCTCGGCGCTGCTGTGGCAGAACGTCGCGGCAGGCGGCATGGCGATCTCGTACACGATGGGCACGCTGGACCGGCTGACCCTGTCCCAACCCGTGACGGTCATCGGCGCCAAGAAGCTGACGCTGCCGGTGGCCGGCTTCGGCACGGTCGGGATCGGCGGGGTCGACGCGGTCATGTCCCGCAGCGTGGCCTCGTCGCTCGGCCTGCCCCGGTCGAACGCGATCGTGATCAGCGCGCCGCATGCCAGGCTGGACCGGCTGACCGCCCGGATCAGGAAGCTGGCGCCCGCGGGCACCGCGGTGGCCGCGCTCGTCACCCAGGTGATCACGTCGGGGTCGGTGGTCAGCAGCGGTGCGGCCGGGGCGATCGACATCCCGGCGAGCCAGGGGGTCGGCCTGCCCACGGCCAAGCTGGTCCGGTTCCTCACCGCGGCCGAGAGCAGGGTCGGGCTGCCGTATGTGTGGGGTGGGGCGGGGCCGTTCATCTTCGACTGCTCCGGCCTTGTGCAGTGGTCGATGCGGCAGGCGGGCGTGACCATGCCCCGGGTCGCCGCGGACCAGGCGCGGACCGGGCCGCTGGTGCCGCTCGCCGACCTGCGCCCGGGTGACCTGCTCTTCTACCACACCGACCCCACGGCGCCCGCTTACATTTCGCATGTGGCGATCTACCTCGGCAACGGCCTGATGATCCAGGCGCCCGAGCCTGGCCTCAGCGTGCAGGTTGTTAAGGCCGACTTCGGCGCCGGCTTCGCGGGCGCCATCCGGGTCTACCCGAGGCTGGCCGCCGCCGTCGCGGCCAACCCGGCCGGCTAGTACGGCCTTATCGCTGCCGGAGCGAGGCGAGCACTTTTGGCACCATGCCGGTGGCGGTGTGCTGCCAGCGCACGATCTGCAATCTGGTGACGCGCAGCTCGGCTATCGGCATGACCCGCCGGGACTCGACCCAGCCGATCAGTTCTTCCGCATCGCGGATCGGGCCGGTGAAGTACGCCAAGTTCACATACCACAGAGCGGGGATGGCGCCAGCGTCGCGGCATCCTTGGGCACGCAAGGCCATGTCGAACGCCGCGGCCAGATGATCAGCGGCCGCGTCGGCCGGGACGGCAGCCGCCATTACCGATATCGGCGTCAGGATCAGGCCAGTCAACGTAAAGCGGACCGCGTCAGCCGTCTTCGCCGATGACCGCAGTGCCGTCGCGTAGCGAACCACGAGCGGATCGGCGGGTGATACTTGCCGACGACGGGGTTCCAGATGCCGCCGCAGGCTCACATGCGAGCTGCGGGCCGCACCAGCGAGCCAGTGATTCGCACCCACGACAGCCGCTGCTTCCCTCGCAGCCTGTTCGATCGACCGCGCCGCCCGGGAGTCGGGGCGCAGCACCGCGCCGACGGCCCATCGCGAGCCGCCATCGACTGGTGCGCGCTCCAGCTGGTGCGTCCCGGCCCGCACGGCCCGCCGTCCGTCGGCGAACAGGCGGTCAAAGGCCGGCGGTCCTGTTATCCGCTGGGCCTGCTTGGACGGCACCGATCACCCCTCAGCCGCGGTGGGTAGCAGAACGTCAGCCTGCCAGCTAACAGCGGCCACCATCCACTCCGACCCGGCGGTTG
>Ga0126369_10001445_pt1 | contig 16415 bp, 13 predicted proteins | sample PanSoiMetaPlot_1_FD_109646 | JGI IMG/M metagenome (GOLD analysis project Ga0126369, IMG submission 109646) | Tropical forest soil microbial communities from Panama - MetaG Plot_1 | ecosystem: Environmental > Terrestrial > Soil > Tropical forest > Bulk soil | place: Panama | collected 2016-02-17 | reverse complement strand
GAGCGTCCTCCTCGTCGAGAGCACTTCCCGCATCGGCGGCACCAGCGCACGTTCGTCCGGAACGCTCTGGATCCCGCCGGTGGGTGACGCCGAGGCGGCCGTCTATCTCGACGCGCTGGTCGGCCAGAAGGCCGACCGGATGCTCCGCGAGGCGTTCCTCGCCGCCGGCCCGGCGATGATCGCCTACCTCGAGAAGCATGCCGGTTTCGCGTTCCGTCCGTACGCGGTGCATCCCGACTACCGGCAGGACCTTCCGGGTGCGGCAACCGGGCAGCGGCCGCTCGAGCCACCCGAATTCGACGGGCGCCTGCTCGGCGACGAATTCGCGCGCGTCGGCTGGCCGATCCCCGAGCTGACGCTGTTCGGCCGGCTGATGGTCACCCGGGGCGAGGCGGCGCGATTGCTGCGCGCAGGACGGTCGGCGGACGGAACGTTGCTCGCCGCGCGGCTTCTCCTCCGCTACATCGCCGACCGGCTGCGCTATCCCCGCGGTACCCGCCTCGTGCTCGGCAACGCGCTGGTCGCGCGCCTCTACAAGGCACTGCTCGACCGGCAGGTGCCCGTCTGGCGGGAGGCGAGCACCCAACGGCTCATCGTCGACGAAGGCGTGCATGGCGCGGTCATTCGCCGCGCCGGCAAGGATCTGCGCGTGGGTGCCCGCCGCGGCGTCGTGCTCGCCGGCGGTGGCTTTCCCGCGAGCACCGCGCTCCGCGGGCGCCACTTCCGGCTGCCCGTCGCACGCTACACACCGGCCTACGAAGGTTGCGTCGGCGACACACTCCGTCTTGGCCAGGAGGTCGGCGGCGCGCTGGGGCGCTCAGGCGAGGACAACGCGCTGTGGTTCCCCGGGTCGGTGGCGGCGCGGGGCGACGGCACGACTGCGGTCTACCCGCACATCGTGCTCGACCGCGCGAAGCCGGGGCTCGTCGCCGTCGGGCGCTCGGGCCACCGGTTCACCGACGAAGCCGTCTCCTATCACGAGTTCACGCGCGCGATGTACCGCACCGGCAACGTGCCGGCGTGGCTGGTCTGCGACCGGCGCTTCGTATGGCGGTACGGCCTCGGCATGGTGCGGCCGATGACGCTGCGCCTTGCGCGGTACGTCGCGTCGGGTTACCTCCAGGCGGCCGATACGATCGATGGACTCGCGAGCGCCCTCGGCGTCGCGCCCGACGGGCTGAGCGAGACCGTGCACCGCCACAACGAATTTGCGCGCACCGGGATCGACGCGGATTTCGGCAAGGGCGGGAACGTCTACGACCAGAACAACGGCGATCCGGCGCACGCGCCCAATCCGTGCCTTGGCCCGATCGAGCAGGCCCCCTTCTATGCTGTGCGCGTCGAGCCCGTGCCGCTTGGCACGAGCCTCGGATTGCGCACCGATGTCCACGCGCAGGTCTGCGACGCAGCCGGCAACCCGATCGGCGGCCTGTACGCCGTGGGCAACGACATGCAGTCCGTGATGGGCGGAGAGTATCCCGGGGCTGGCGCCATGCTCGGGCCCGGGATGACATTCGGTTACCTGGCGGCGCTCCATGCCGTCCGGTCGCGCACGGCTCGTCCTGCGACGGGCGCGGCGCACGAACTCGCGATGTAAGGAGAACGCAATGAACAAGCCAACCGAAAAAGCCCTCGCGGGCGCGGCCGGCAGCAAGACCGCGACGAGGAAAGGCGGCGACCTGATCGCGGAATTCCTCGTCAACGAGAAGATTCCCTACGTGTTCGGCATCTGCGGGCACGGCAACGTCGGCCTGCTCGATCCGCTGTATCGCGTCCGCGACAAGGTGAAGCTCGTGTCGCCTCGCCACGAGCAGACCGCCGCGCACATGGCGGACGGCTATTTCCGCGTGAAGCACCAGCCGGTGGCCACTCTCACCTCGACCGGGCCGGGCTCTGCGAACATCGTGATGGCGCTCGCCGTGGCGCAGACGGATTCGTCCGCGCTCCTTGCGATCACGGCGAACGTGCCGACCGCGCAGTTCAACCGCGGGCCGTTCCAGGAACTGAACCGGCACAACCAGGCGGATTTCCCGAACGTGATCCGCCCGGTGGTCAAGCGCAGCTTCCAGCCCACGCGCGTCGACATGCTGCCGCTCGCCCTGCGGCAAGCGGTCACCATCATGACGAGCGGCCGGCCGGGACCGGTGAACGTCGACATCCCGTTCAACCTCTTCCAGGAAGAGGCCGAGGTGCCGCTCGAGCCGTCGTGGGACGGCTTCGACAAGCGTCGCAGCGGCGCCTCGCCCGAGGACGTCAAGGCGGTGCTCGACATGCTGCAGGCCGCGCGTCGCCCGGTCGTCTTCATCGGCCATGGCGTGACGCTGTCCGAGGCGAGCCGGGAGCTCACCGAGTTCGTCACCCGGTACCGGGTCCCGGTGATCAGCTCGCCGAACGGCATGGGCTGCCTCGACATGCGCGATCCGATGTCGCTCGGCTTCATCGGTCGCAACGGCGCCTATCCGGCGAACCAGGCGGGCCGCCACACCGATCTGATCATCGCGATCGGCGCGCGCTTCGACGACCGCTCGTCGTCCTCGTGGATGCCGGGCTATTCCTGGAACATCCCGGCATCGAAGCTCGTCCACGTCGACGTCGACCACGCCGAGATCGGGCGAAATTACCCACCGGACCTCGGCATCCTCGCCGACGCGCGCACGTTCCTGCGCCAGCTGCTCGCGGAAGGTGCGAACCGCCGCATCGATGGCGCCGCGCAGTTCGCCCAGTGGCACGCGGAGATCGCCGGCTGGCGCGCGGACTGGGAGCGCTACATCCGGCCGAACTTCCAGGCGCACGCTTCGCCGATCCGTCCCGAGCGCATCGTGGCGGACTGTCGCGCGGTGCTGCCCGACGACGCGATCATCTCGCTCGATTCCGGGATCCATCACAACTGGTTCATGCAGTTCTGGGAGGCGCGCCGCCCGCAGACGATGCTCAACACCTGGGGCTACTCGGGAATGGGATTCGGCCCGAGCGCGATCCTCGGGGCGAAGCTCGCCGCGCCGGACAAGACCTGCGTGTCGATCTGCGGGGACGGCGGCTTCACTATGGTGTCACACGTTCTCTGCACGGCGGTCGAATACGACATCCCGGCGGTGTGGGTGGTGTGGAACAACTTCGCCTGGGCCGCGATCCGCGACCTGCAGTACGCGTACTTCGACGGCCGCGAGCACGGCACCGCCTTTTACCAGGGCCCCGATCGCAAGCCGTACAACCCGGATTTCGCGGCCTGGGCGCACGCGGCGGGCGTCGCCGGCTTCACCGTGACGAAGTCGCAGGATTTCAAGGGCGCGCTCGAGCACGCGGTGAAGCTCGGTCGGCCCTGCCTGATCGACGTGCACGTCGACGCGGACATCCGGCCGCCGGGCACCGGCGCTTGGGCGCTACCGCCGATCCCGCACAAGGAGCCGATCTTCGGCAAGAAGCACGTGAGATGAGGACCATGAAGAAGAACAAGGCGGCGGCCGTGATCCGCAACGTCGTGGAGACGCCGTGGAAGCAGTACCCCGGCCACTTCGGCGGCGCGCTCTCGAAGCCGCTGGTGCGGCCTGAGACGACCGGTTCGCGCCTCGTCGACTACCGCATCTCGACCTACCAGCCGATGGCCTACGTGGAGACGCACGTCCACAAGGTGCAGGAGCAGATCTATCACGTGCTCGAGGGCGAGGGGGCGATGGAGATCGATGGCAGGCGCCAGATCGTCCGCAAGCACGACGTCATCTTCATTCCGCCCGGTGTTCGCCACTCGATCTGCAACAATGGGATCACCGACCTCACGTTCATCGTGGTCACGACGCCGGTCGAGGACACTTAGGGGCTCGGATGGGGGCGAGAAAGAAGCGCGCGGCGGAGGTCGTGCCCGTTTCGGCGGCGAAGGAGCGCGGCAGGATCCAGTCCCTCGAGCGCGCCTTCGCCATCCTCGAGGCGGTGGCGCGGAGCCCGGAGGGCATCAACCTGGTGGACCTCAGCAAGGCGGTGGGGCTGCACAACAGCACGACGTTCCACCTGGTCAAGACGATGGTTCAGCTCGGCTACGTGACCCAGGCGCGCGAATCCAAGCGCTATCGCATCGGCAGCCAGCTCTTCACCCTCGCCACCGGCGCGCTGGAGGAGAACACCCTGCTCACGGTCGCCACGCCGGCGCTGGAGACGCTGACCCGCGAGACCGGAGAGGCCGGCCACTTCGCGATCCGCGCCGGCAACGCCATCGTGGTCATCGCGCGCACCGCGGGATCGGGCCTGCTGCAGATGGTGGATCGCACCGGCGCGCAACGCCCGGCGCACGCGACCGCGCTCGGCAAGGTCCTGCTCGCCGCGCTGAGCGACGACCAGGTCCGGCAGTTCCTCGGCTGGGAGCCGCTGCGCCGGTACACCGCGAAGACGATCGTCGAGTCGGACGCTTTTCTGCACGAGATCCAGGAGGTGCGCCGCAAGGGAATCGCCTACGACGACGGGGAGTTCGACGCGGAGATTCGGTGCGTCGCCGTGCCGGTGCACGATTTCGCCGGTCGGGTGGCGGGCGCGGTCGGGATTTCCGGCCCGGTCTGGCGTCTGTCGCTCCAGTCGCTGCAGGACAAGGCGCAGCAGGTCCGCGCGGCCGCAGCGCGCATTGCCGCGCAACTCGGCCACAGCGAGAAAAGGAAGATCCGCGTCGCCTGACGCGGCGAGACGCGTCGTGCCCGGCGCGGGGCCGCGCGGCTTGCCTTCAGATCCCTTATTCGATAATGTGAAGACGTTTCCGGCATTGTGGCATTACATGCCGGACGAACAGGAGGAGGAGAACGCAATGATCGGCCACGGGCAGAAAAAGGGGATGTCCACCGGCACCTCGGCGGGCCGGCGAAAGGTGCTGCGCGCGGGCGCGGTCGCTGGCGCGCTCGCGCTCGGCTTCCCGGCGATCGTCCGGAGCCAATCGGACAAGATCAAGATCGGCCACCTCACGCCGATGACCGGCTTTCTCGGCGCGCTCGGCGAATACGCCGTCATGGGCATCAAGATGGCCGAGGAGGAGATCAACAAATCGGGCGGCGTCATGGGACGCCAGCTTGAGGTCGCGTCGGAGGATTCGGTCAATCCCTCCACCGCGTCGACGAAGGCGCAACGGATGCTCGAGCGGGACGGCGCGCTGGTGCTGATGGGCGAGATCAACTCGGCCTCCGCGCTGACGATCATGCAGGTGGCGGCGCGGAACAAGCGCTTGTTCATGCAGATCGGCGCACGCTCCGACGTGCTGCGCGGCAAGAACTGCAACCGGTACACGTTCCACGTCGACATTCCGGTCACCGTGATGGTGAACGCGGTCGGCGAGTCCCTGGTGCGGGAGGACGAGGTGAAGGGCAAATCCTTCTTCATGCTCTCGGCCGACTATCTGTTCGGCCACGACCTGCTGAAGGCCGCGAAGGCGTACATCCTCGGCCACGGCGGTGCAGTGATCGGCGACGAGCTGGTCGCGACCGACGTGACCGACTTCAGCGCCTACATGCTGAAGATCCGCCGCGCCAAGCCCGACGTCGTCTGCTCCAACCTCGCCGGCAACCAGGTCACCAACTTGGTCAAGCAGTACGCCGAGTTCGGCCTGCCCTTTCCGATGGTGGGCTTCAACCTCAACACCGCTGATGCCTGGGCGGCGGGCGAAGGCAACCTGAGCGGAACCTGGCCGACGGTATGGATGCACGACCTCGACACGCCCGGGTCGAAAGCATTCACGGCGGCATTCATCAAGAAGCACGGCAAACCGCCGGAGAACCATGCGTGGATCGAGTACGTCTCGCTGAAGATGATGGCGCAAGCGATGAACGAGACGAAATCGACCGACTCGGAGCGGCTGATCGCCTATTTCGAGAAGCAGCCGGAGTTCGACATCCTGAAGGCGCGCAAGGGTTACTTCCGGTCCTGGGATCACCAGCTGATGCAGGAGGCCTATCCCTTCACCGTGAAGCCGAAGGGCAAGGCGAGGGACAAGTGGGACTTCCTCGTGCTCGGCGCGGCGGTGCCCGCTGCGAACCAGCCGCTCGAGCTGCTCGCGCCGGCCAAAGCACAGAACACCTGCGTCATGTGAGCGAGCCGCCGGCAGCGCGCCCTGCGCCGCCGGCATCCGCTGCGCCTCCGGGCTGAAGATGGAGCTCCTGTTCCTGCTCGAACAGGTGTTGAACGGCCTCGTGCTCGGAGGCTACTACCTGTTGATCGCGCTCGGCCTCTCGCTCATCTTCAGCGTCGGCGGCGTCGTGAACCTCGCGCACGGCGCGTTCTACGCGCTAGGGGCGTACCTGTCGCTCGAGATCGCGAAGCACCTCGGTTTCGGCGCGGGCGTCGTCCTCTCTCCCGTCGCCGTGGCCCTGCTCGGCATCCTCTTCGAGCGCTTCCTTCTCCGCCGCTTCTACACCGCGGACCCCATCCTCAGCCTGCTCCTGACCTTCGGTCTCGCGATGGTGGCCGAACAGCTGATCCGCATGGTCTGGGGTGCGGCGCCGCTTCCGGCCTCGATGCCCGCCGGCTTGAAGGGACAGGTCATGCTGGGCGATTTCATGTTCTCCCGCTATCGCCTGCTGCTGCTCGCGGTCGTCGCGCTCGTGCTCGCGGGCATCTGGCTCCTGCTCCATAAGACCTCGTTCGGACGTGTCGTGCGCGCCGGGATCCAGCGGCCCGACATGGTGGCGGCGCTCGGAATCCGCCTGCAACCCTACATGGCCGCGATCGTGATGCTCGGCGTGGGCATGGCGGCCTTGGGCGGGGCGCTGTTCGCCCCGATCACCGTGGTGCACCCGGCGATGGGCGCGGAGATCATCACCGTCGCCTTCGTCGTGGTCGTCATCGGCGGACTCGGCAGCTTCTGGGGCGTCGTGCTCGCCGCGCTGCTCGTCGGCGTCGTGCGCGGGGTCACCATCCATTTCGTTCCGGCGGCGGGCGAGGCGTCGATGTACGTGCTGATGTTCCTCGTGCTGCTGTTCCGACCGCGCGGCCTGCTCGGCGAGCGCATCGAGAAGTTCGAGTGACCGCCGTCCGGTCGCGCTGGAGGCACGGGCCGCTCCTGATCGGTGCGATCGCGCTCGTCGCCCTGCCGCTCGTCATGCGCCTGGTCGGCCTGACGGTGAGCACCGCCTCGGTGATCGTCATCCTCGCCATCGCGACGATGGGTCTCAACCTCCTCGTCGGATTCACGGGCCTCACTTCCTTCGGCCACAGCGCCTGGTTCGGCATCGGCGCGTACGCCGCCGCCCTCCTCCAGAAACACTGGCTGCACGGCCAGATCGCGCTGCCGATCCTGCTCGCGATGGCGTTCGTCGCCGCGCTTTCGACCGCCGTCGGGATCCTGATCCTGCGGCGTCGCGGCGTGTACTTCTCGCTGCTGACGCTCGCGCTCGCCGCGCTCACGTACACCGTCGCGTTCCGCTGGACCGAAGTCACGGGCGGCGAAGATGGTCTCGGCGGGCTCGCGCGCGGCAGCATCGGGCCGGTTTCCCTCGACGACGCCCTCGCCTATTACGCGGTCGTCGCGCTGATCGCCTTGGGCGTGCTCTACGGCATGCTGCGCGTCACGCGTTCCCCGTTCGGGCATGTCCTCGTCGCGATCCGCGAGAACCAGCAGCGCGCGATGTTCCAGGGTTATCCCGTCGAGCGGTACAAGCTGGCGGCCTTCGTCATCTCGGCCGTGGTGACCGGGCTCGCCGGCGCGCTGCTCGGCTTTCAGCACTACCTCGTCTCGGCCGAGGCGGTGTCGGTGCCGTTTTCCGGCGAGCTACTGGCGATGGTGGTCATCGGCGGAATGCACCACATCCTCGGCCCGGCGCTCGGGGCGCTCTTCTACATCCTGTTCCGCGAGCTGTTCTCGATGTGGACCGGTAACTGGCTGCTCTGGTTCGGGCTGGTGTTCGTCGGTTTCGTGCTCTATTCGCCGAGCGGGCTCGTCGGGATCTGGGCGAACCTCCACCGGCGCTGGCGTCCGCCGCCCGAGGAGGCGGCGGCGATGAACGCCCGCCGGATCCAGGCGAGACAGCCGCTGCCCGAGTTCCTCCGTCCGGCCGTGCCCGCTGGAGCGGTGCTGGAGGTCGAGAGGGTGCACAAGCACTTCGGGGGCATTCGCGCGGTCGCCGACGCGAGCCTCGCGCTCGACACCGGCGAGATCCACGCGCTGATCGGGCCGAATGGCGCGGGCAAGACCACGCTGTTCAACCTCGTGTCGGGGATGTTCACCCCGGACACGGGCACGGTGCGGCTCCTAGGCGAGGAGATCCACGACCTGCCGGCGCACGGGATCTGCGAGCGCGGCCTCGCGCGCTCCTTCCAGACCACCAACCTGTTCCGCGGCCTGTCGATCCACGAGAACCTGCGCCTGTCGCTGCAGGCACGGCACCGCGGGCGCTTCGATGCCTGGCGCGACATCGACAGCTACCCGGAGATCCACGCGGAGACCGCGGCGCTGACCGGGTTCCTCGGGCTCGAAGGCATCGCGGAGATCGCGGGTGGCCAACTCTCCTACGGCGGGCAGCGACTCCTGGACGTCGGCATTGCCCTCGCTTCCAAGCCGAAGGTCCTCCTGCTCGACGAGCCGCTCGCGGGGCTGGCGGCCGCCGAGCGCGAGCGGGTGTCGAATCTGGTGAAGAGCGTCGCCGCGAGCATCCCGGTGCTGATCATCGAGCACGACATCGACCGCGTCCTCGGCTTCTCGCACCGCGTGACGGTGATGAACCAGGGCGAGGTGCTGATGGCAGGCACGCCCGACGAGGTGCGCCGGGACCGGCGCGTACAGGAGGTTTACACCGGCACCGGCACTCCACCTGTTGCCGGATACGCCGCCGGCGAGGCCCGCGACCGTGCGCAGTTGCTGCGCATGTCGGGCGTCAACGCCTTCTACGGCAAGAGCCACATCCTGAACGATGCGGCGCTCGACGTGCGCGAGGGCGAGATCGTCGCACTGCTCGGCCGTAACGGCGCGGGCAAGTCGACGCTGCTGAAGACCCTCGCGGGACTGCTACCGCCGGCGTCCGGGACGATCGAGTACGAGGGGCGCGACATCGCCGGCTTGCCGGCGCCGGAGATCGCGCGGCTCGGCGTCGGCTACGTGCCGCAAGGGCGCGGTCTCTTCGCCGGCATGACGGTGGCCGACAACCTGGCGCTCGGCCGCCTCGCGCGCGCGACCGACGGCAGCCACGGCGTCGTCTGGGGCGAGCGCGAGATCTTCGCGCACTTCCCGCGCCTTAGGGAGCGCATGAACGTCGCGGCCGACTACCTCTCCGGCGGCGAGCAGCAGATGGTGGCGGTGGCGCGAACGCTATCGGGCAACGTCAAGCTGCTCCTGCTCGACGAACCGTTCGAGGGCCTCGCGCCCGCGATCGTGCAGGAGCTCTTCACGGTCTTCGATCGCTTGCGCAGCGAGACCGCCATCGTGATCGTCGAGCATAATCTCGACCTCGTACTCGCGCTCGCCGACCGCGTCTTCGCCCTCGAGCGCGGCGCGGTGTTTCACGCCGGTCCCGCGGCGCCTCTGCTGACCGACCTGGAGTACCGCAAGCGGATCCTCTGGCTGTAACAGGCAGCCTGCAATTTCGCCTTCCCGCATCGGCTCAGTTCCGATACCGGTCCAGCGTGGCGCGATCGACGTCCACGCCAAGGCCCGGCCGGGAGGAAATTTCGACCCAGCCGTCGACCAACTGGATCGGCTGGCTGACCAGATGCTGGCGAAACGGGTGCGACGAGCGGTCGTATTCGAGGACCGGTTCCTGAGCGTAAAGCGAGTGATGCGCGACCGGCACTGCGGCAATCACCTGTAACGATGCCGCCTGGGCGATCGCCGAACCCCATACGTGCGGGTTGACCTGCACCCCGTGCGACTGCGCCAGCGCCACGATATGGCGCGCCGCGGAGATACCGCCGCACGAGCCGATATCGGGCTGCGCGATGTCGACCGCGCCGGCGCCCAGGAGCTCACGGAAACCGTACAGGGTGTGCTCGTTCTCGCCACCCGCAATCGGCATCGACAGCTTGTTCCGCAGTTCGGCATAACCCTCGATGTCCTCGGGCGCCACCGGTTCCTCGTACCAGCGCAGGTCGTATTCCTCGAGTGCACGGCCAAGCCGCAGCGCTTCGGCGCGGCCGTAGGCGTGATTGGTGTCGACCATCAGCGTGATCGGCTTCCCCTGGATGGCGCGCCCGATCTCGCGCATGCAGGCGATGTCGTCGGCGACACCGTAGCCGAGCTTGACTTTCATGAGCGAAAAGCCGGCCTCGAAATGACGGATCGCTTCTTCGGCGAGACGCGTGGCCTCGCCCTGGCCCTTGATCCGATAGAAGCCGGTGGCGTAGGGTTGCACGCGGGTGCGGAACGCCCCGCCGAGCAGTTTGTAGACGGGCAGTTCGTGAAACTTGCCGGCGATGTCCCAGAGCGCGATGTCCACCGCGCTGATCCCGGCCACCACCGAGCCCTTGCGGCCGTAGTCGCGGGTCATGTGGTACATCCGGTGCCATAGCACCTCGACGTCCAGCGGGTCGGCGCCGACCACCAATGGCCGCAGTGCCCTGTCGATCACCGTGGCGGCGATCTCAGGCGGTTCCAGGCCCTGCGCGAATGCTTCGCCCCAGCCACTGATGCCCTCGTCGGTGAGCACTTCGACCAAGGTGGCGGAGCGCTGCCGCACCCAGCCCTGCGAGAACGCGAACGGCTCGGAAAGCGGGCTTTTGAGGACGTGTATCGCGATGTCGGCGATCTTCATGCGAGGATGCGTCGCTCGGTGTCGTCATCGGCCCATCGTGGCGTCAACGCGCCTCTTGGGGCCAGTAGAGCCGCAACGGGTTGTCAACGAGGAGCTTGCCCTGCAGTCCGGCCGTCGTCGCGATGTGCGGGATGAAGTCGACCAGCAGGCCGTCGTCGGGCATGTGGTCCCGGAGGTTCGGGTGCGGCCAGTCCGTGCCCCACAACACGCGGTCGGGAAACGTGTCGACGATGCGCTTCGCGAAGGGCACGACGTCGCGGTAGGCGGCGCGCTCGCCGTTCAGCGCCCTCGGGCCGGTGACCGAGAGCCGTTCGGGACAGGTGACCTTCGACCACACGTTGGGGTACTCGTGCATGAACTTGATGAACAGCTCGAACTCGGGTCCGTCGACCGGCTTGCTGACGTCCGGTCGGCCCATGTGATCGACGACCACAGTCGTCGGCAGCGCGGTGAAGAAGTCCCACAGCCCGGCTAGGTCGGCCGCCTCGAAGTACACCACTACGTGCCAGCCGAGCGGCGCGATGCGGGCGGCGATCTCCATCAACTCGTCCTTCGGCGTGAAGTCCACCAACCGTTTGACGAAGTTGAAGCGTACGCCGCGCACCCCGGCAGCGTGGAACGCCTCTAGTTCCTTGTCCGTCACCGACCGTCTGACGGTCGCCACGCCGCGCGCCCTGCCACCGGAGTGCGCGAGCGCGTCGAGCATCGCCCGGTTGTCGGCGCCGTGGCAGGTCGCCTGCACGACGACGTTGCGCGCGAAGCCGAGGTGGTGGCGCAGCGCATAGAGCTCGCTTTTCGACGCGTCGCAGGGTGTGTACTTGCGCTCCGGAGCGTAGGGGAACTCCGCGCCCGGTCCGAACACGTGGCAATGCGCGTCGACGCTGCCGGCCGGCACCTTGAATTGCGGCTGCGACGGGCTCGCGCACCAGTCGAGCCAGCCGGGCGTCTTCTGGAATTGCATGTCGCCCTCCGCTCCTCGGTCAGCGGTCCTTCGCCTTGAGCGCCGCGTCCAGGCGCGGGAAGACCTCTCGCGCGTTGTCTTCGTACACCTTGCGTTTGTCCGCCGCGCTCAGGATCGTCGAAGCCTCGATGTAGCGCTTGGTGTCATCGTAGTAGTTGCCGGTCTCCGGGTCGATGCCGCGCACGGCGCCGATCATCTCGCTTGCGAACAGGATGTTGTCGACCGGGATCACGCGGGTCAGGAGGTCGATGCCCGGCTGGTGGTACACGCAGGTGTCGAAGAAGACGTTGTGAAGCAGGTGGTCCTTCAGCAGCGGCTTCTTCAGCTCCTGCGCGAGCCCGCGGAAGCGCCCCCAGTGGTACGGCACGGCGCCGCCGCCGTGCGGAATGATGAACCGGAGCCGCGGGAAGTCCTTGAACAGGTCCGAGGTCAGGCACTGCATGAAGGCAGTCGTGTCGGCATTCAGGTAGTGCGCGCCGGTGGTGTGGAAGCACGGGTTGCAGCTCGTGCTCACATGGATCATCGCCGGGATGTCGTGCTCGACCATCTTCTCGTAGATCGGATACCAGTGCCGGTCCGACAGCGGCGGCTCCTGCCAGTGCCCCCCCGACGGATCGGGGTTCAGGTTGATGCCGACGAAGCCGTACTGGCGCACGCATTTCTCCAGTTCCGGGATGCAGGTCTTCGGATCGACACCGGGCGACTGCGGCAGCATCGCCGCGCCTACGAAGTTGTCCGGAAAGAGCCGCGCGACGCGGTAGCACAGCTCGTTGCACACCGCCGCCCAGGCCGACGACACGTTGAAGTCGCCGATGTGGTGTGCCATGAAGCTCGCGCGCGGGCTGAAGATCGTCAGGTCCGAGCCGCGCTGGCGCATCAATTTCAGCTGGTTGGACTCGATCGACTCGCGCAGCTCGTCGTCGCTGATCCTCAGGTCGCTCGCCTTCGGCATCGCCGCCGGATCCTTGATGCCGGCGATCTGGCGGTTGCGCCAGTCCTCCAGCGCCTTGGGCGCCGTGGTGTAGTGACCGTGGCAATCGATGATCATCGTTTCCTCGCGTTCGCCGCTGCCTCAGGAGGGTCAGGCCGGCTCCATGCCATGGCGCCGCTTCGCATCGACGGATCGCGGCGATGCCAGGAAGTCGAGCAGGCTGCGCGCTGCATCGCCTTGCGTCGAGCTGGTGCAGATCCCGGCCGAGAAGGTGGTGATGACTTGGATGGCCGGCGGCAACGGTCCGATCACATCGATGCCGCTCAGGTGCATCAGCTCGCTCAACTGCTGGAAGCCGAGGTCCACCTCGCCGCGGGCGACGAGGACGCCGACGGGCACGCCGGGCGGCGTTTGAACGATCCGGTCCTTGATCTCGGCGGCAATGCCCCAGCGCTCGAACAGCCCCGCGAGCGCCACGCCGCTCGGTCCGCTGGAATAGCCGACGCGGCGCGACGACAGCACCGCCCGCCGGACCGCCTCTTCCGAACCGATCTCCGCGCGCGGCGCGCCCGATCGGACCGCTACCGCGATGCCCGAGCGGGCGAGGTCGACCTTGCTTCCCGCGACGATCCGGCCGCCACCCATTAGCTTGTCGATCGCGTCCGACGCGAGCACCACCACGTCGAACGGTTCGCCCGAGGCCACGCGTCTGGCGGCATCGACCCCACTGACCGACTCGAAGGCGACCGCGCGGCCGGAGCGACGCTCGAACACAGGAGCAAGGTCAGCAAGAACCTCGCGGGTCGCCATCGACGAGATGCCGGTGATCTTCGCGGGCATGATTCACTGCTTCTCGATCTTGGCTTTCGCTACGACGTCCTTCCACTTGGCGATCTCGTTCGCGAGCAGCGCGCCGAGCTCCTCGGGGGTGCCGCCCTGAGGAACGACGCCAAGCTCGTCGAAGCGCTTCTTCACCTCGGGAAGCGCGAGCACCGCGTTGATCTCCTTGTTGAGGGCGTCGACCACCGGCCGGGGCGTGCTGGCCGGCGCGGCGATCCCGTTCCACGAGGCGACCTCGTAGCCGGGTACGCCGCTTTCGATCACGGTCGGCACATCCGGAAGACCCGGGAAGCGGGTCTTCGTCGTGACCGCGATCGCACGCAGCCCGCCGCCCTTCACCTGCGCCATGACCGGCGCGAGAATCTCGAAGCCGAGCTGGATATCGCCGCCCTTGAGCGCGGTCAGGACTTCGGAGGATCCCTTGAAGGGCACGACCGTCATGTCCACCCCCGCGAGCGATTTGAACAGCTCTGCGGACAGGTGCTGCGTGCTCCCGATCCCGATGGTTCCGACCGTCAGCTTGCCCGGGTTCGCCTTCGCCGCGGTGATGACGTCCTTGACGGTCTTCAGCTTGGACTCGTTGCCCGTCACGATCGCCAGCCCGAAATACCCGATCTGGGAGACCATCGCGAAATTTTTCACCGGGTCGTAGCTCAGCTTCTTGAACAGCGACACGCTGACGGCATTCCCGTTGCTGATGAGAAGAAGCGTGTAACCGTCCGGCGTGGACTTGGCGACCGCCTCCGCCGCGATGATGCCGCCTGCGCTGGGCCGGTTCTCCACCACGAACTGCTGCTTGAGCCGCTCGCTCAGCTTCTGGGCGACGATGCGCACGGTGATGTCCGCCACGCCGCCAGGAGCGAAACCGACGACGATTCTGACCGGCTTGGTCGGGTACTGCTGGGCGAACGCGGCAACGCTCGCGGCGAGACCCGCAACGGCGATCAGCAAGCTTACGATCGTGCGGTGGACGCGGTTCATGTCTCCTCCTCAGATCCTGTCCGCGCGGTCAACGTAGCGCAGACCTGCCTTGGCAAGCGCATCGCGCATGCCGTAAACGTCGAGCCCGAGCTCCTTCGCCGCGAGACGGCGGCGGGTGCCATCCTCCTTCTGCTCGCGAGCGGCGGCCGCTTCGGCGACCTTCGCTGCCGCGGCGCGCGGCACGATGACCACGCCGTCGTCGTCCGCGGCAACGACGTCCCCCGGATGGACGAGGGCTCCGCCGCAGACTACGGGGATGTTCACCGAGCCGATTGCGGCTTTGACGGTCCCTTTCGCTGAGATTGCGCGCGACCATACCGGGAAACCCATCTCGTGGAGTGCCCCGACGTCCCGACACCCGGCCTCGATGACTAGGCCCTTCGCCCCGAGCGCGCGGTACGACGTGGCGAGCAGCTCCCCGAACATGCCGTCCGTGTTGTCGGCCGACAGCGCGACCACGACCACGTCGGCGGGCGCGATCATTTCCGCCGCCACGTGCAGCATCCAGTTGTCGCCCGGATGCGCGAGCACCGTTAGAGCGGTGCCGCACACTCGCCCGCCCGAATAGATCGGACGCATGAAGGGGCGCATGAGGCCGGTGCGGCCCTGCGCTTCGTGGATCGTTGCGACGCCGAAGCGCGCGAGCTCGGCCACCGCCGCGCGGTCGGCGCGATCGATGTTGCGAACAACTACGCCGTTCATGGGTATCTCCCCCGGGAACAATGCGCCCGGCGCTCAATCGAGCGAAAGGTTGAGCCGCTTGATCACCTCGCCGTAGCGCTTCCGATCCGCCTCGATGGTCGCGGTCATCTCAGCCGAAGACTGCGGGAAAGCCTCGTAGCCGAACGCGGCGAACCGCTCGCGGACGTCCGGCTCGGCGAGGATCTTCGCGATATCTTGGCCGATCCGGTCCACCAGCGCCTTGGGCGTCCCGCGCGGCGCGAGCAGTCCGGTCCAGGCGGTGACCTCGAGCCCGGCTGGACCGCCGGATTCCGCCACCGTGGGCACGTTCGGGAACTGCGGCAGGCGCTTTGGCGCGGCGAGCGCGAGGAACTTGACCTTGCCGGCGCGAAGCGTCGCGCCCGCGGTGCCGGCCGTGCCGAACGCCCACTGGACATCGCCCGTTCCGACCGCCGTGAAGAGCTGGGTCGTTTCCTTGAAGGGAACGTGCGTCATCTGCGTGCCGGTCGCCGACTCGAGGAGCACGGAGCCGAGGTGGCCGGGGCTGCCGATGAACTCGGAACCATAGGTCATGTCACCCGGTTTCGCCTTCGCGGCGGCGACGAGGTCGCTGACGCTTTTGAACGGCGAGGTGACGCCGACCACAACGAAAAAGTGATTCCGGAAGAGCGGCGTGACCGGCACGAAGTCCTTGGCTGGATCGTAGGGGAGCGACTTGTAGACGAGCGGATGGGTCGCGAGCTGCGCGCTGCTCGCCTGGGCGAGCGTGTAACCGTCGGCTGGGGCGGCCTTCGCCGCGCCGAGCGCGATGAAACCGTTCGCCCCCGGGCGGTTCTCGACGAGCACCTGCTGCCCCCAACTCTTCGAGAGCTTGTCGGCGATCACTCGCAGCGCCGAATCCGGGCCGCTTCCGGCCGGGAACGGCGTGATGACTTTCACGGGTTTGGTCGGGTACTGCTGGGCCTGCGCGACCGCGGTGAGCAGCGCGGCGGCGACCGCAGCGACGAGGTGCTTCATTTGCATCGTGAAGGGCTCCTGGGCTCTGGTGGATGAAGAAGATGGCTGTTCGGTCCTACGCGCGCTTGTCGGCGTTGTCCCACGCGATAGATCCGGCGTCTTGTCCGCCGACCGAATAGAGGGCACCCGGCGCGTTGCGCGTTTTTTGGAAATCCGCGAGCGACTCGCCGCGCATCGCGGCATAGATGTGCAGGTTCGAGACGCCCACGACCGCTCCGAGCTTCTCCAACATGAAGAAGCTCGCGCCGTAGCGGATCAGGGCGCGCCATTCGCGATTGCGGATCATCGCGCGTTCCTGCTC
>Ga0126369_10001444_pt1 | contig 16417 bp, 22 predicted proteins | sample PanSoiMetaPlot_1_FD_109646 | JGI IMG/M metagenome (GOLD analysis project Ga0126369, IMG submission 109646) | Tropical forest soil microbial communities from Panama - MetaG Plot_1 | ecosystem: Environmental > Terrestrial > Soil > Tropical forest > Bulk soil | place: Panama | collected 2016-02-17 | reverse complement strand
GTATTGGTACCGCTGGTAAGGGCGTTGAAGGCACTTGAGCCAGCACCACCACCACCACCTGATGTGCGCAGTAGGTGGTTGGCACTATCCCAGACATCGTTGTAGATGGTCTGTTCTGTTTGCAGAGATTGACCGCTCGCAGCTCCACCTATCCAGGCGGTGGACATGAGCTGATGATTGGTTGCATCCCAGACGTCGTTGAGGATATCCCTGACAGTCTTCAGTTGCTGTGACTGGACATAGATGACAGGCGCAGCAACAAGAAGTAAGAGTGCTAGGATAAATGTAATCCAGTGTCTGCGCATGAAGGCCCTCACCTTGTCGTACTGGATTTCCGTTGCTTCGTTCCCTTTGTGTCTGCACTGTCCTTGATGGCCTTATCAGTCTTGTTCTTAGCTGTTTCATAGGAGAAGCCAAGGTTCTGGAGATGTCCAACGATCTTGCCGTAGAGCTTTTCTTTCCCTTTGGGGACTGGCATAGCTACTTCCCTCCCTTATCCCTGGACTTCATCTTCACCTTTCGGAGGCGCGGGTTCGCTTTCTTGGCAGCTTTGCTTGCCCCCCGTGATGCTGCTGCGAGTATTGCGCCAGCACTTTCCTGGGAATATCCACCCTGCTTTGCGATAGCTTTCTGGACAGCGGCAAAGCCGGGATGGGCTTTCTTCTTCGCTTTCGCCATGGTATTACTCCTTACTCCTGCCCTTCTGCTTTGAGGGCTGCTCTCTCTATCTCTGCTGCCTGGAGGGTCATCAGGGCAATAGTCGCCTGCGTCTGGGTGAAGAGAAACGCTGCCAGTTCGTCAGAACTCGGTAAGTCCCGTGCTACTTGATGGATAGCTTCAATATGCTGCTTGATGTCATCGACTTTGGCACTGGTAAAGAGCGGACCACTTTCTGGTGCTTTTGTCTGAGGTGGAGTTGAAGGCTGCCTTTGTTCTGCCATTTAGGACTCCTTCTGCCTTTCCCTGTTGGTAAAGCGGCCTTGACGATCTCTGTTATTACTGTGAGTTATACTACTAAGAGCTGTCAGCGCTGTTTTGACCTGACCTTCTTTTGGCGCCCAGGCCAGTGAAAAGAGGCACATATCACCCTGGAGATGCAGGTCTACAACCCGCACAGGCCGCTTGAACATCGACTTATTAAAGTATGCCTCAACGATATCAGCGATGAGTCCGCTCGGTAAGGTTGTGGTGAAGTCCCCAGTGGTTTCACCACTGTGCCCTGCGGTGAGTGGAAGGGGGACAGTACTCATGGCAACGTATCCTTGATCGTAAGCCAGGTACGGTAGAGTGTGGTGATATCGCCATTGTAGAGGTTGTTGAGGACCCAGAGATACAGGGTCTTATTGTAAGGGCATGGCTGTCCAGAGGGGAGGAGTGCCCCTTTCGTGAGCATCATTCTGAACTTCGCTGGAAACAGTGTGGTATAGAAATATTGTGACCATTTCGCCTTGAGAGAGGTATGGCTACACTGGAAGAATGTCCCAGAGTTCTTGCGGTAATCATAGAGGGTATACCAGAAGTCTACTCCTCCAGGTAGAGTATCAAATTCAAAGGTGAATCTGTGCACAGTTTCTTCCACCAGTCTCTCCAGGGGAGTTTTGCGCCGTCTTCGGTCTGCTCGGTACTGCACTCCTTCCGCCATATGGTGACTATTATGGACCCGTAACGGACGGGATGTAAAGAAGAAATTTGCGCCGTAAATGGTGGTGCGTGTATAGTAAGCGTAAGCAAGAACATACAGCCACTGAGGTGACGAGTGAAGAAGGCGGCGAAGTATCTGCGTATCCACAAGAGGGACCCTTTGACGAACGGTAACATCAAAGAAGGTATCCGGTGTGGACATGTAGAGGTGGGGGGGCCACTTCGCTCAGATACCCGCTGGGGCTATGTTACCTGTAAGAACTGCTTGAGGATGAAGCGGGATAGGCGTAGCCGCAGATATACCTATACGGTACAGTGACGGAGTGCTTCAGAGTGCTTAGGAGTGCTTACAGCCCTCCGAGCGGGTCCAGGGCGGCAGGCCCTGGGTGGGGCTAGGGGGCGACAGCCCCCACATGCGCAAGTGTTTCCTCGGTGCCATACTACCAGGAAGGGGGCGACATGCTGGCAAACTGTCATGCGAAGCAGGCGTATGTGTACGGCTTTGAGACCGCTGATGGCACTCGCTGGTACTACCTCTCGAAAGAGGTCCGTGAGGTGGCTGCAGATCGTGTCAGGGGTAGCAGCTACTGGGGCCATATTACCCGCTGGTTCAAGGTAACACATGACACGTTACCGCCCATAGAGAGACCACTCCTTGCTGACAGCTTCCAGCGTCTTAAATCTGATACGCCACGCTGGGTGAGGTATCAGCGGGAGAGGCGCAGGGCGTATGACTACAGTAGGTCTGAACGTCGGCTTAGGCTGAAGCGGGAGAACTATCACAGGAAGAAGCCTGAGAGGGTGCCAGGTTACCGTGCTGATGGTGGCATTGACAGACGGACAAAACCAGGGAAAGGCGCAGCGGTGAAAGTGTCTATAAATTACAATGATCCTTGTATTAGAACTGTCTATGGGTTCCCACCACCTGACCGCATCTGGTACGCTCTTGAGCGGATAAGTGGTGGTATCGACGTGTTCAGCTCTGAAGAAGGGAGAGCTGCGTACATGGATGAGCTACGCAGGAAGGGTCTTGGTGATACTGTAAGGGGTGAGTACGAGGTGCGTATTGGCTCAAAAAGTTATCCACGCCCTGTAGCGAGTGAGAGGGAAAGTCATGAGGGAGAAGAGGAAGAAGCATGTACACAAGCAGCAATGGTGGAAGGGGAAGAAGGTCGAACTCACCAAAACGACTGAACCTACGGCAGAGGATATTGTGAAAAGGATCGAGCGTAAATGGTGGGATATCTACAATAGAACGAGCAGAGCTGTCACAGTAGAAAGGGAGAAATGATGCCGACTAACTGCCCACCAGCACCATGTACGCAGTGGAATAATCAACACGATGTGAAAGCGGCTGAAGAGTACCAGCTTATGAAGGCATATGCGCACCTCCATGCTCAACGTATGTACAGGCTTACGCATGTTACACCTGTGAGGTGTAACTTAGATACAGCATCACAGGAGTACGAGAGAGGTTCTAGACTGAGGCCAGTATGGAGCGGCCCAGAGCAAAGATATAAAAAAAGGCGCTTATCCGGTCATACTCGTGAGAAGAAGCCCGTGAACTATGTACTCTTAGAAGAGCTTCGTAGGGCGTGGGAGGAAAGAAGGCGTCTGCGTGAACGAGCTACTTACTGGCATGAGAAAGTTACGTCTCGTGTGCGTTTACTCGATTCTACTGTCAAATGCAGGTGGAATGTGATGAATTATTAAGCTGGTCCCAATAAGCATTCTCGGTTAAGTTGTTGATATCTATATCTAAAAAAGGCCTTGACAGGTTTGGCCTTTTGCTGTACCTTCTGGGACACCGGAACGGGGAACCAGCCTACTGCCATGCAGTGCCCACTGCCAACCCTTCCTCCGAATGGGGTTAGGGAGTGCAGAGGGGAAGGGGTGATACAAGTAGGAGGGCCAATATGCCTATCGGGAGAATGATCCATACAGTACAGTACGTAGACCATCTGGTGCCAGAGTGTGATGACCTTCTGGCCAGGTTCCTTGATATGGGAAGTGGACTGCATATAGAGCACAAGGGTGAAATAGTCATCTATACCCTGGATCATCCCCATTTTATGTTAGAGCAAGATGCCCCGTTAGGCGCATCTACGGAGTATCGGCTCACTTTTATCAGACATAGGCCGTCACAGAGGTTTCAGGTGGATGCTCTGGCATATAGGGATAAGCTAGGGCGGTTACACCGTTATCGGGAGTATACCCTGGAAGACTTCCCTGAACCGACTACGCTGGTTCTTGATGGGGCTATCCCAGGGATAAAGCAATGAGCGTAGCAGTAGCAACCAGCTACGATATCCTGGACTTCTTTCCTGACTGTTGCCTTCCAGATTGCCCTGATAAGGATAATGGGGCACATCAGCATATCCTACCTAATCAGCAGCCTATCCTGGACAGCACGGCAAAATATCTGTACATGCAAGGTGGTGTTGGTGGAGGAAAGACTACGGCTTTCGCCGTGAAAGCCGTGTGGCTCTCTCTTACTATTCCGAGGAATCGAGGAGTGGTCAGTAGGTATCACTTTGCTCAGCTCTATGATAGTACCTGGAGAGAGGTGAAGGGTGTCCTGCAACGGTTGGTGGACAAGGATATTATCCCTGAACCAGAGTATACCAAGAAACAATTTGGTGACTACACCCAAATTGTCTTGCATAACGGTAGTGAGATACAGGCTATACACAGTAAGAATATGCATCAGGCTCTGGGAGCAAGTCATGGTTGGTTCCTGGTGGACGATGGTATGGAATGTCTTGAGGAGTTCTTTATCGGCAATCAGGAAGGGACTACAGCGGGGCTGCTTAGCAGGCTCAGGTTGCCGCATATCCACTTCGATCCGAACACGTATGACTCCGTATCAAGGGAGCATGGCTCCCTTCATGGAATGGTAGCATCGAATCCACCGCCCTACGGGCATTGGCTCCATAAGCTCTTTGGTGACAAACCAGGTATGCATAGGATAGGCGATGACTCTGTGGAATGGCTTCAGGGTACAACGGGTGATAACCCATTCACAGGTGAAGGGTATGGTAGGGGCCTCATAGCTGTACAGCGTAGGATGGGAAGGCCAGAAGCCGTTGTACGGAGGGTTATCTTTGGTGAGAGTATTCCAGCCTACAAAGGAGTGCCGGTCTATCCACAATTCGATCATAAGCGTCATGTTGCGCCTCTGAAATTTCATGAAGAATTGCCGCTTATTACAGCTTGGGACTTCGGTGAACAGCACCCGGCTATTGTGTACAGCAATCTGTATAGGTGTAAGGCTGGTAATCATCACTACTTTACCCTGAGCGAAGTAGCGGATCAGTTCAACTGTACGGTGTATGTCTTGAAGAAAGAGCATGATAGGCATATGGCAGCTTTCTATGGCAATGCGCGCCTTGTGCGCAACTGCGGTGATAGGGCAGGGTATCGCAATTCCAGTAGCAACAAGGATGGGCGTAGTGACATGAAAATTCTTATCCAGGAATTCCACATGCCGTTTAAGTGGAAATTCCTGAACCTGCAGCCCTCCCTGCAATATATGAGAGGCAGGCTTGAACCAGCGAAAGCATGCCCATGTGGTCTGGAATATATCTTGATAAGCCCAAAGTGTAAGACCCTGATAGGTGCCCTGGAAGGTGGCTACTATTATCCCAAACCACGGGGGGCTAACGGCCACTCTGATAAACCTGCCGAAGACAGGTTGTTCGCTGATGTAGCCTGTGCCTGGCGTTACGGTGACGAGAATTATGGTAAGTGGGGTGTTGATGCTCGGACTGGGCAAGGACAACGTCGTGATTTGGTACGGCACCGTGGTGACCGCTTTAGTGGGCCGCTCTCCTTCCTGGAAGCATCCGATGCCGATTTTGCACAGAAGCTCTTGAATTAAATCTCGCTCTCCTGTACCATCCTGGTGGTTGGTTCTCTAGCCTAGACGCCGGGAGTGTACCACGAGGGGCTAACGGCCCCTCGACCTCAGTAGCAATGGGAGCGCAGCTACCATACCATGCCAGAGCAAGAGTCAGAGCTGAAACAATCACTCAGGAAGGCGCTTACTGAGCAGTGTGTGGGTATTCGTGAAAGACGGAAGACGGTTGAACTGAAATGGTTACAGAATAGAGCGTCCTGGATGAATACGCATTACGAAGGCCGCTACTTCCCCTCTCCTACGGACCCTCATCTCTACGATATACCTGCGGCACGTAGAACGGCTGAAAGAACAGCCGTGCGTATTACAAAGCTGCTGACACCCTCTGTCAAGTGGCATGAGTTATTCCCCATGAGAGAAGATATCAGCCAGGAGCGCTTGAGCAACACCGACAACTTTATGTCGTATGTTACCAAGAAGAAGATTAAGACCAGGAGTAATATCAGCCAGCTTTCTCGGTGTATGCTCATGTATGGCATGGCTGTCCAGAAGACCTCTGTGCAGTTCCAGGGCACCAACGTCTGGCCGTACCAGAGGGCCTGTGATCCGTTCAGCTTCTACATGTTCCCTGAGACATGTCCTATTGCTGAAGAGGCAGAAGTCCTTTTTGAGGACTTCCTGTTTAGCTATGAGAGATATAAGACCTTCGTTGCTAAAGGTCTTGTTGACGATTATAACAGGAGTGACTTTGGCACTCCTGATTGGCCATACCATCTGACAGAGCGCTTAGCATATCAGGGCATTACGCATCCTACCAACATGGCGGATATCTCCATAGAAAAGGATCGTGTATCACGTGAACTTCAGCAGACGACTACAGGCTTTGTCAGCATGACAGAAATGTGGATACGCCGTGAGTCTGTGTTGTATCAGGTCTATATTGCTTGGAACTTCTCCACCCCACCAACCGCTAGGTTGGTAGGCTTCTTTAAGAGTGCCTATGACAATCCGCTGTACAGGATGGCTATTGCCAGGCCACTTCCAGGTGAGACGTACACCAATGAACAGTACAGTGACATACGTGAGTTAGACAATATTCAGCGTGATTTGTTTAATCAATTGATCAGTGCCACGAACTATGAACAGGGTTTTCTGCTCAATGGGACTGGAAATAGGCGGGACCATTGGCGTCTAGGGAACAGGAATATCCTTGATGTGGAAGGTGATCCTAGAGAGAACATGATGTTCGTAGAGCCGCCGAACACGTCAGGGAACATCCTGCGGACTTTCCAGATTGTGACAGCCATGATCCAATCTATGGGCGGAAGTGGCAGCATTGCTGAAGGCCAACCTGGGCGTAATATGCCTAGAGCTGGCTTCGCTGTGCACGATTTGATCAATCTGGGCATGGCGGATATCCAGGATGTTGCAGAAGTTATGGAGCAGGAGATACTCACCCCTGGTCTGTCTGATATCTACCGGGTATCAGCGCTGTTCATTCCTCAGGGACAGAGAATGCTTATACCTGGCGGTAAAGCATTCTATGATGGGGTATCAGGGCCTTCGGCTGTGCTCAGGCAAGAAGACATTCTGGGGGATTATGAATTTGAATGGGTTGGATCACTCCAGTTCCAGGATGAGAACGACAGAGCACAGCGGTTGATGACGTTTATCAACCTTGTGATGCAGGCTGAACAGAACCTTATGCGTCAGGGGAAAGTGGTCAACTGGGCCGAGCTTATCCCGATGGTCTGGCGTTATGGTCTTGGTGAGCGTGGACTGAACCGTGTCATTATTGATGCACCACCACCCCCACCACCTGGACCTATGAGTCCAGGTGGGGTTCCAGGTGCAGGTATGGCACCGGGTATGCCAGGTCCACCTGGAGGTCCAGCGGGTCCTGGGCTAAACGGTGCTGGTGCACCTCCTGGACCTCGTGCACCAGCTCCACCACCGGGAGTACCCGGCTTGAATATACGCATACCGGGTCCAGCAACTGGTGGTGGTAGGCGTTAGGCTTTAACATTGGGCCTGAAAGGCACAAAGAGGGAGCAACCATGCCAATAGAGCGAGCATTGACGATGATTGATGCGCGGGGAAACGTCCTGTGGGATGTTGATCCCTCTGTAGGAGCAAGGGACTTCGGTGCCAGGGTGATTGACGGTGTGGAATCAGTGACGGTCCCTTTGACTGCCGGGATAGCTGTCAACAGTTTTATCTGGACTGTCCATGAGGGTATATGGCGGGTTGGTACGGTATCAGAGAGTCATACGGTTGTTGGTGGTGCCGGGTCAACAGCTCAAGTGGTGGTCTGTCCACAATCAGTTGCGGTGGGTTCTGGTGTTACGCAGCTTACGGCTGCCTTTGATTTAACCATTGGTGCACCGGCTGTGCGGTTTGGGACACTGATAGCACTACCAACGCTCATGACCAGGGGTGATAGTCTGGCGTACCTTATGGCTGGAACGCTTACGGGCCTGGTGGGTGTACTGACGATTAATATGTGGAGGGTGGGTTGATCTTTTCTGACGTGTCTGACGTGTAAGGAACGAGCACATGGCTGAAGAAACCGGTGAGGTAACCGCCGACCAGGTTAACCAGTATATTAATGATATGGTAGCGCAGCGCTTTGGGCAGCTTGAAGCTGACTTCAGGCGGCAGTATACGCCACCTGCTCCTGCGCAGGTGGCTTCCCCAGAAGCACGGCAGCAGGAGGAAGTGGCAAGGATTATCAATCCTGTCGTGCAGCCACAGCTTCAGGCAATAGACTTGAGAGCGAGAGCCAGTGAAGACTATACCCAGTTCTACGGCCAGAATCCTGATGCCTTCGAGTACCAGGGTGAAATAGAGAAGCTCTTTCAGGAGGCCATTCGCAATGGTAGGCCCATGGCCAGGCAGGTCATAGCAGACTACATACAAGGCCGTGATTACCGTACCGATCCAGTCAAGTTCCGTGAAACCGACCGTGCTAGACACGACCGTCAACTGGAGAGGGCGCGGAGTGCCGCTGATATAGGGGCAGGGGCAACAGGTATGCACAGGCTAGAGGCAGGACTGGGGAGCCTAGAAGATTTCGCCAAGCTCTCAGCAGAAGAACAGGCGAAGAAGCTTGATGCAACGGGGATTACCTTCTGAGAGACCCTGGAGGTCTCTCAGGTGGGGCTCAGTAGCGGCGAGTCTACCAGGCCCCTGGCAATGCGCATAGAAAGGGTATGAGCAATGCAGACTGATAGTAGTATGGAGTGCGGGTGTTGTCAAGGTAGTAGCGTGGCGAGGCGCTCCACCGTAAAGATGACTTGAGTAGCAATGGGAGCGTAGCAATGGCTGAGCCCTTTGTCACATCTACCGTGATGGCCAATGATTACTTTAATGTGTACATCGCCACGAAGATGATAGAATTGGCCAATCGTGATTTAGTCCTCGACAAGCTAGCTGAGAAGTTTCCCTTGCCGCAGAAGAGCAGTAAGTCACTGCGGGTGGTACAGGTCCAGCGCTTAGCCTTACCGAGTGCACCAGCGGTGGAAGGGGTGACACCCCCTACAAGTGCTATGACCCTGACCAATGTCGATGTCACGGTGGTGCAGTGGATCATTGTTGTGACCTTAACGGATGTGGTTGACCTTGTCACAACACATCCTATGGTGGCGATAGCAACTGAGCGCGTAAGCCTGGCCATGAAAGAAGTCAAGGAAAGGGAAGCTGCGACCGCCCTGATGGCTGCGCCCAATGTGACCTTTGCCAAGGCTGCTACTTCCAGGGGCTCTCTAGCCGCGACTGACATCTTCGATACTGCCCTGGCTATTACCTGTGCCGCCAAGCTCAAGATGAGAGGGGCACCGAAGTATAGTCCAGATGGTATGTACTTTGGGGTCATGCAACCCCCCCATACCGCTGCTATCCTGGGAAGTGACCAGACCTTTCAGACGGCTTCGAGCTTTAGCCAGATTAACAACCTGCGGTATGGCTACCTCGGTCCATGGATGAATATTGACTGGGCAGAAGGCAACTTCCTCCCTGTATACGTAGGTGTTGCTGCTCCTGATACTGCCGCAACGACGGCTACGAAAGCGCAGTACACTGTGGGTACCGCAGGTACATTAGCGTCTGCCAACTACCAGTTAAAGGTGGTAGGGAGAGAAGTATCAACCAACTATGAGCGTAGGCTGTCAGTACAGACAGGCAACATCGCAGTGACGACACCAGGTTCCATTGCCGTGAAGACGCCGAACAGTACGAACTATGTGTACGATATCTATATGACACAGGCTGGTGGTACCACAGCCTACCTCATGGCATCGCAGGTTGCTGCTGCTGCAACAGTGGTCATAACAACAGCTCCGGTGGGCACAGAGCCGGTATCCCCTGTTTCACCGGCTCTCGGTATCAATGTCTATCCTGGCTTTGTGCTGGGGAAGAGCGCTTTTGGCTGCTGTGAGCTGAATGGTATGTCGCTCCAGACGTTCGTTACACCGAAAGGCCCCAGCGATAGTGACCCTGCGGCACAGAGGAGGAAGATCGCTGCGAAGTATATGGACATCTATTTCATCCTCGAGGGGAACTACATTGAACGCTTCGAGACCAGTAGTGCCCTGCAGGCTGCTATCCCGGCATAACCTGGGGGTTATGCCTTGTGGGACCTTAACATGTCTCCTTAGTCTAGGAGCGAAGCTACTAGGAGGCGGAGCTACTATGGATGTCTTTGTAGTCCTACTGGCGAAGGGGGGAGGAGAAGTCGCTACCGTCAAGTCCACTGCGGCGTTAGCGCTCTCTTATGTTACAGCGATACGTCCACCGTGTAACTATAGTATCGTCCAGAAGACGATTGATGATGCAGGTGAGACGAACATACAGCAAGGCTACCAGATACCACCTGCGCTCTCAGGTGTCGTGAAACAGGGACATAGGAATCAGTAGTTAAGCATGGGAGTGCAGCTACCATGGAAGATACCTATTCACTCGGACAAGCCGGGTACGAGGCATACGGAGATCATCAAGACTGGAAGAATTACGTTGGTCACCCTATGCCGCCGTGGGATGAGGTGCGTGACGATATCCAGGCAGCCTGGGAACATGCTGCTCAAGTGATCGTGGAGAAGTGGAGACAGTAGGATAAACAGTAGGAGCGAAGCTACTACCCATGGCGAGAAAGACCAAAATAAGCCTGGAAGAAGCATATAGCCTGGAACATGCCTACAAGGTCTTTGAACATCACAACCTGGAAGTGCAAGTGACAGGCATCAAGGAACAGCCGCCTTCGGATGTTCCTGTGGAAGCTCTGTTTGATAAGCAAGAGATGGACTATGGGTATTATCCACCGCAGCCGAGAAAGCAGCGTGTGCTTCCGCCATTTCCACATCTAGTACGATTGGAACTGGCTGCCTGTCACAGTGTCGGTTCTGGTGGTCAGTCCGTGCAGGACAGGCATGGTGGTACTATAACCATAGGCAATGAATCGAAGACTTACGGGCCTGGTGTGGTCCACGTTCCTCATGAACTGGCAGCGCATCTGGCGCATCAGGATATGCTAGCGAGGGAGCAGGACCGCAGGACGTTCGATCCTCATCCACGCTATCATGTGATCGGTTTCTACCGTGCTCCTGGTGGAAGGGAGGCCGTAAGGTCTGTTGATGTGACAGATAATCCTCAGTTCATTCAGGACGGTATGGACCTGGTGCACTTCGGGCTTATGGGTGGATTAGGTATACGGCTGTGATCTTTAAGATATCAGACTGTGATCTTTAAGAGAGGAGCGCAGCTACTCTATGGGGAAACACATCTTTAAAATGACTGTTATGCGTGAAATGCCTGGTGGTGGTGCTACGACTATAGACATGGCATCGTACAATCCTGTGACTGGTAATGTTATCTCTACCCTTGATGACTTAGCAGAAGTCTACAAGGAAGCCTGTCGCATTATCGATATACGACATCTGGAGATGAACATGAGGATTATCGAATCATCTGGGATGCGTAAGTACTTCACGCCTGAAGAATGGCAGAAAGTGGTAAGCCTGTTTGACATCTTAGCAGGTCGGACAACAGCGGCTCAAGTCATTGCCCGTTGGGAAGATATTGCCGAAGAGAATCGTGAGCTTGAAAGCTCACGGGCATCTGCTAAGCATGGGAGCGCAGCTACTATATGATTGTACGACTGAGGAATGGCCCGCTAGCTCGTATGCTGCACTATGCCCTCTATGAAAGGCTGCTGGCTTTCTGCGCTACGTATACCCCGGAGTTTCCAGGGGAGCCAGTGGTTGATGCCTGGATGGAGCGGCTCTATAAGGACGATCCTGATTTGTACCTTATGGTGGACCTTGAGGACAACTATACCATTTTGGGCCATGCCGTTATTTGTGTGGAAAGACCTTTTGGCATACCCTGTATTCACTGTTATCAGGGTCAGGGAGAGCGTAAGTCCGTTACTGGGATTACCGTCTTTGGTGAGCTTGTGGATAAGATTGCTGCTTCTATAGGGGCACGAAGGGCTAGCTTCTTTACAGAAGGTCGCAGCAAGGCGTTAGAGAAGCTGGGCTATAAAGTTATCAGAACGCAGATGACGAAAACCTACGGTGAGGGTGATTAAGCATGGGAGCGCAGCTACCATGGCCCAAGACACTTGAAGACTTTGCCAGGCGCTTTCTTACTGGCAGAATAAGCTGGAGAGCTGTTCCCAGACAGCACGCCATTACCAATTTTGGTAATATTATTTCTTTTGTTCTTTTTCGTGATCCGCCGTTTCAAGTTGAGCTCTTTATTATCCCACATGACCGTAGTTCTTTCACTTCACATAGACATCCACATGTGGATGTGATTGAGTTTGGACTGTCTGGGCAGTCCATGCTGTATATTGATGGGCAGCCAGCATGTAGCGAAGAGACCGTTGTACGGTGGATGACAGGTGACGAATCAACCATGCCTGTGCCTGTAGGACATGAGGCATGGCATTATGGACATGGTTGTACACCATACGCCTTTCTTTCCATTCAGCAGTGGCTGGACGGTGTAAGGCCAACCTCTGTTGGCCTTGATTGGGAAGGGAGTCCATCTAGTCCAGAGCAAGAACTGCTGCTAGGGCAAAGGGGCACTAGTGGGTGACGCTCTTGGTAGTGTCTTTGGTGGGGGACAGCGTACTACACAGACGACGCAGGTTGATCCTACCACTCAGGCGTTAAACCAGCTTCGGTATAGCCAGCTCTCCAGGGTCTTCGGCGCAGCGCAGCCTGATGTCTATGGTGGGGAGGGTACTGGAGCGTATACCCCATCGCCACAGGTAAGTAATCTCTATAACTTCGCTACGAGCGATCCATCTTCTGGACAGAACTGGTTGACGATGCCGCAGTACCAACAGGCTGGACAGGCGGCTATTGGTGATGTGATGCAGCAAGGCCTTCGTACAGCGGCTGATACTGCTGGGGCAGCTTATGCAGGAGCTGGTGGTGCCTACACTGGGGCTCTGGGGGTATCAGACGCCAATAGACAGGCGGCTCTAGCGCAGCGTGAAGCGGACTACAATCGTGGCATGGGGACCATTACGGATACGACGCAGAACTACATAAACCGTATTGCGACTCCACAGCTTAACCAGCAGATGGCTTTACAAGGTATGGAAGGTTCCGGGGCTGTTCCTACTGCCATTGCTGGTGCGACAGCACAGTACGCTGGACCGATGGTGCAGCAGCTTACCCAGGACTACATGAATCAGGGTATGTCAGCTCAAACAGCAGCGCAGCAGGCTCAGGCTGCGCTGGGGCAGCAGTATATGGGGCAAGTTGGCCAGGCTTATCAGAATCTGGCGTCAAATCAGGCGGCGCTCTACGGCCAAGGCATAGGTACAGGTGGGGCATTCGCCCAGTCCCTGCCAGGGGCACAGCAGACGCTTGGTATGCTCCCAGAGCAAGTGAGAGCAGCGAGAGCTGGTGTAGCGTCTTCGCTCTTCCCAATGGCGGATTATAGCAGGGGCTTACAGGAGCAGGAGTTAGGCAGACGTACAGGGCTCTTTACCACAGCCCTTACTGGTATCCCCTATACGCCGAGTACCACCACGACTGGACGGCAGAGCCAGCAACCGCTCTTCAACTTTTTTGGCCAGGGCTGAAAGGATCTATAATGCCATTACTAGGAGCACCAACACCGGGAACAGTACCATGGTGGAGTAGGGACATTATGGGCTATCAGCCTGGGACAGCAACTGCGGCGGTTCCAGGTCAGGCAGCAGCACCTACCAGATATGCACTGCCGTCTATTCCTGATCCTAATGCACCGAGTCCCTTTGAGTCTATAGGTGGTAGCCCTAGTCCACCTATACTTGGAACTCCAGCGACACCGGCTACTCCAGGAGTAGCCGCAAAGGAAGCTAGCCCTGGGACAGGTGTAACAGGTATTACCTATGGGGATATTATGAAGCTGCTGCTCTCCAGTGGTGGGAGTAAGCCGACAGTGCCAGCGGCGACACCAGCAACCCCAATGGGAGCTGGTGTGTCTCCTGCTGGTATACAGGCAGGACAAGCCACCTATAATCAGCTCTGGCAGCCCAAGCAGCAGGGTGGTTCTACCGGGGCTATTCTCTCGATGCTAGGCCCGATGCTCTTTGCGTAATATGGAGGCGTAGCCGCCATGGCTCTGAATACTCTTACTGGTGCTCCTGAAGGAACCGATGCTGTAGCGCAGCTTCAGACGCCAGTACCAGCGAATGCCGTCCCAGGTCCTGCAGGTCCTGCACCACAGGACCTGGACTTCTTTAACCGCAGTCCTATGGGGACCATAACAGGTGGACTGCCACCAGAGGCTACCACGTATACACAGCCTATTCCTCCTCCTCCTTCAACAGGGCCTGCACCAGGCAGGTTGACACCGGGGGAAGCTGGTGATGAAATGACTCGTCAGCTCAAAGAGATACAGGCGAAGCAGTCGAGCTTCATGCCGCACTTCATTGCGACACTAGCGGCTCTTAAGGGCGACTTTAGACCAGCATTTCAGCTTCAGGAACAGAAAATGAAGACCGCCGCAGCCCTGGGCGTTATGCCGCTCATAGCCAAGGCCAGATCGAAAGCACTCCAGGGGGATATTGAAGGATCAACGAGTGACCTTAACCGTATTGCTGAAGGTCTTGGCCCCTACAATCCTGAAATGTCAGCACTGCTTCAGAAAGGTATAGAACAGCAGATTCTTACGCAGCGTCAGCTTATCTCTGAGAAGGGTGCTATTGGGTCTATGAAGGCCAAGCTTGCTGATATGCCGGAAGATGTCCAGAACCGTTATAAGAGTACTATTGCCTGGTTTGAGGGTGAGAATAAAGCCGGAAGGCCTATAGGTAAAGAGACCACTGACCGCTTGTTGCAGGAGATGAGCCCGAAGTACCAGATTATTGGCGATCAGATTTATACAGAGACACCAACTGGTATTACTGCACATCCCATTGAAGCCATCACCAAAGAAAGTGCTGTGAACACTCCAGTAGGGCTGGCATTTGCTGCGCAAAATAATATGACTGTCCCTGTACTCACCAATACCCTCAATGCTATTACTCGCGGTGATCTCAAGGGCCCACAGGCAGAACAGCTCATGAAGAACTGGGTGGACCTGCAACAGGTGCAAGCTCGTATAGGGCTTATGGAAAAGATGCCTATCGATCCGCAAGCCCGGTTTGCCTGGTTAGCGCAGAGTGGTGTCTGGAATGCGGCTCAAGGTATTATCACGAAGCCTGAAGCCTGGGGTATTCTCCAGGACGCTGCTAGGCGTCAAGCTATGGTCACAGGGGCAACCGGACGTGAAGCGCAACAAGTGCAACTAGAGCATCCACTTACCTTCCAGCGTGAGAATCAAGTACTGGTTGATGTCTCCCCAAATATTAGTCAGTTTGCCAAGAACTATTCTGGGCGTATGCTCTCAGCGCAAGATGTTCAGGCTCTCAGGGGCCGTGGTGTTAATCTAGAGCCTATGGATAGAACGCTCTGGCAAAATGAAGTGCAACCGGACATGATGGCCTTACGTGACCTCGGCTATATTCAGGAGGTGTTCAAAGCGTATGGGGATCCTACAACTCTCTTTGATAGGACACGTACTGGAGTAGGCCGTATGCTTGGAAACTATATAGGCGCATCGCTGACTCCAGGGATGACTGCAGGGGCTGTGGCTGAACTGCTGGCGAACAGAGCGATAGAGCGTTTAGGTAGGACGCAGCAAATTGATGTGAGAGAGGTTGGCGATTTGAAGAGGCTGATGTCAGGTCCCTGGGCCAATAAGGCTGAAGCTCTTGCTGCTATCCCTCTTCTGCAACAGAAGCTGGTAGACCGTATCGAGATGAACACAGGGCACCGTGTCAGTGTAGAACCAGCACAGTCAGGTGCACCGCTCCATGATGTTCCTGCTGTTCCTGAGACAGCACCACAGGGTGGACCTGAAGGTGCAGCAGGCACCACAAGTCCACCCTATAGCATACGGACGAAGAAGGGAGAGCCACCTATAAAGAAGGGTGATGTGAATAAGGCTATTGAGCGGTATACTCGTGAGAAGCAAGGGCTGCCTCCGTCTCCGTCACAAGAGGAGGCTCCTCCTACCGCTCCTACTGCTGTGCCAGCGCCAGCAGCACCACCAGGACCTACTGAGATTACTATTACACCTGGAAAGCCGGTAAGCAGGAGGTAGGGTATGGCTGAAGTACAGGGGCAGCAGCAAGAAGACCTTCTGCGTGATGTGACAGCATCCTGGAAGGATGCTCAGGGTACTGTCCATACAGACCGCCTCTTTACTGATGGTCCACCCAAGCCAGCGAGTCAGGTGATGCAGGCAGCACAGCAGTATGCGGGCAGTGGAGGGGTAGCAGTTCCCTCAGGCTTCATGGTGTTTCATGGTGACAAGCCTGAGGAAATGGCTATTGCCAGTCGTAGAGAGGCATACAACACCTACATTGCTGATCCT
>Ga0126369_10001443_pt1 | contig 16425 bp, 10 predicted proteins | sample PanSoiMetaPlot_1_FD_109646 | JGI IMG/M metagenome (GOLD analysis project Ga0126369, IMG submission 109646) | Tropical forest soil microbial communities from Panama - MetaG Plot_1 | ecosystem: Environmental > Terrestrial > Soil > Tropical forest > Bulk soil | place: Panama | collected 2016-02-17 | reverse complement strand
TAACTTCGAACGGCATCTTCTCGCGTTCCGCCACGGTCCCGATGGGCTTGCTCTTGATGAGTTCCAGCCTGTCGTTCCACGGGTCAAGCTTGACGCGTCCGCCGATGGGCAGCGCCACAATCATTTGTTGGTTCTGTTTTGGATCGGACGGAGTCGCGGACTTCAGGTCCGCGATCACCGGGATGCGATTCCCCAAGTGTCCGCTAATCAGGTTCGGAATCTGTTTTTGACGCTCTTCCAGCGCCATCAGGAACAGCCCGGCATTGCCAAGTTGATCTTTGTACGGTGAGTTCTTCAGGATCTGGATCGCTTTGTCGCTGGCTGCTCTTTCTTCTTCCGGTGTGCGGGCGAATCCAAAGTGACGGAAGGTTTCCTTGTCGTCCACCAGCAGGTTGTCGAAGAATCCAAAAGAAGGATCCATGCGATGGCCAAGAACCACGTGGCCTAATTCGTGGGCCAGCATGGTCCCCAGGCTGGCTTCATCGGGAAGCACGTCGATTAGGCCGCGGCTCAACACGATGGTGTGACCAATGGTGAAGGACTCCAGAGTGGACGTGGTCAAAACCCGGCAGCGAACCTCGGGATCGACCTCTATATTGTTGGTGACTTCGAGGTTGTTGATAACCGTGTCAAGCACCTTGTCCACTTCGCCGCGCGGCGCGACCAATCCAATCCTCTCAAAGCGATCGATGACGTTGTCTTCCGCTTGGCGGTCCCAGGAGCGCTGTGCCTGAATGGGAGTCAGGTCGTTTGACGTTTTCGTGTCGTCTTGCACCGGGGTTTCGACCAGGATCTTGCTCAATTCCTGCTCCTGGCTGGCGTGGCCGAGGTTGTAACCCCAAAGCCGCGTTTGCGCCCGGAAGTCCAGATGCTTGGTTATGGCGTAATGCACATCACTTTCCTGGCTGTAAACAAAAGACGGCAGCCACAAGCCGGGTTGCACGTTGGTGCGCCAGCTGTCAAAGTGGAAATACCAGCTGGAATGCCCGCTGCCGCCGTACCCACCGTTGAACCGCACGATGTTGTAATCCTGATCCTCCACCCAGATGCGGCCGAGGAAACGGCCCTTGCCGGACTTCTCCACGGGTGTGACATCGAACACGATGCAGCGCACTTCACCCAGAAACTCACGGCGCACGTAGTCGAATTTGTAGTGCTGCTTGTCAAAGCCGTTGGTGTCGATGAAGATCATCTGCAGGAATCCGCCAGGCACGAATTCCGCCGAAAACGAAAAGAAGTTGCCGATCGCGCCAAAGAGCCTCTTCCCCTTGGAGTTGGTGTCGGTGAGGGAAACAAGAGCTACGCCCTTCGAAAAATCCGCGCGGCCGAGAAAGTATTTGTCGCCAGCGGGCACGGTCCCGAGATCCTTGTCTGGCTTCTGGTTCTGGATATAGGTCTCGACCAGCGGCGAATACTGCCGGATTTGCTGGATCGACCGGTTTTCATTGGTGATGACTCGGTCGATTACGTCCGACATCGTTCGCGCTTGCTGGGCCGCCGCGGGCCTCGCCGCGGCCAGCATCCCCAACCCGCCGAGCACCACCCCAAAGACAACTCCTGCCACTCTACGCATCTTCTTTCTCCTCAGTAAGCCAAGCGAAATTCAATTCGCACGCGCGCTGGGAAATCCACCGGTTGGCCATCGCGCTTTGCCGGCTTGAACTTGATTTGTTGCGCCGCACGCAAGGCGGCCTCATCGAGCCCGTGACCCAAACCGCTTATGACCCGGTTTACCTGAACAGTTCCGTTTGCCAGGAATACCATGTCGATAACCACGTCACCTTCAATCCTCAAACTGCGCCCTTCCGCTGTGTATTCCGGCCGCGGCTTTTCCAGAATGTCCACTGGCGTGGTGGGGCTTTCGGTGTTCGCCGCTCTCTTCTTTGGCGCTTCGGTGGCTACGGTCTGGTCTGCGAAGCCGCCAGCCTGCACCGTGCCGGTTTTCTTGCTGGGCGGAGGAGTTGCGGTTCCGTTGCCAAAGCCCGTGCTTGCTACCGTCCCGCGAATTCCCTTGGCACCACCGGTGCCGTTACCGTACCCATCTCCGCCCGGCAGAGCGGGGGAGCCAAGGCGATTCACATTGGTCGCGTGATTCGGGTCGCCCTTGCCAGGGATTCCGTTAGGGTCGCCGAAGCCGCCCGTTTGCACTTTGTTGACGGGGGCAACCACCGTTGCCGGCGCAGCGCTGCCCGTCGACAGGTTGCCGACCTTTACGTCGTCCTTCGGGCGCTTTGGTTGCTTTGCGTCGATGTCTATCATCTTCGCTTGCTCGAGCTGGGGATTCAGCTCAACCGGCTTTACTTCCACCTTCTTCATCTCCGGCTGAATGGCCTTTGCGGTCAGAAAGACGTGCGTCTGCTTCGGATTCAACTTGACGGGCTCCGGTTCGGGCACGGGCTTGGGTTTTGGCAAAACCTTCTTGATTTCAGGAGCAGGAGGTGGAGCAACGGGAATCAGAGTGACGGGCTGCATGAGTTCGGTCGGCCTTAGGTTCAGAGCCGTCTTCATTTGCTCGGGGAAAATCAGCGGGAGAAGCAACACAAAGCCAATGACCGCCATTTGTCCGATCGCGCTAACCCCGATCCGGTCCCAGCGCCGTTTGGGTTCGGGGAGCAAAGCCAGGCGTGCTGCGACGGGTCTCGTGCCAATGGCCTTTCTCCAAGCTTGCGAATCGCCTGCACGGCCGCGGTTGGGCTGGAAACCAACGCCCATGGTCGTTCTGCGGGGTGGGTCTACGATCATTGTTGTCATCCGCGTGCCGCCTCGTGAAATTCCGTCCAGTGAACAGGGATTTCCAGGGGGTACCTAGCGTCCCAAGTTCCGCTGGTAAGTTAGGAAGTGCGCTTTTAGCTGTACCAGAGTACTTACGAGGCTGGGGGATGCCGAATAGAACTTTGGTACCATCGACGCGAAGTCGCTAATGCTCCCGCGAGCGCACTACAGCACACCTTTTTCTAACCCCGGCAAGGCGGTTTCCGTTGCGGGCCGAGCACGCAACACAACAGCCCTTAGGATACTCCAATTTCCTTGCGGTGATTTGAGTTTTGCTCACCAAATTACCGTCCATAGGGCTATTCTCTAGGATGCAGGGGCATTCCCGGGCGTTGGTTAATATACGGGATTGCCTCAGATTCTTGCCATGCGTAAAGAGACCGCCAAGCAAGGTACGGAGTCCTCTTTGGGCCTTCGACAGCTTCTTGATGGTTCCGCTTCTCTCGTCGAAAAGCTGTACGCTCAGTCGCAGGCGGCCCGTTGGGGTCTCACGCTGGAAAGATTCGTTCTTTCTCTCGAACGCAGCGTTACTAAGCACTTTTTGGGCGCGCTCCCTCCTCGACAAAAAGTAGAGGATTACCTCGGCTCGCTTCACTTGGAAGATCTCGCCTTGGCCTCAGCATGCGCGGCCGGATGCGAATCGGCCTGGGAGCATTTTTTTGCTACCTATCGGCAGTATCTTTACTCCGCGGCCGCTGCCATCACCAAACGCCCGGCGAGCGATCCCTACGCGCGCGAATTTGCAGATTCGTTGTACGCCACGCTCTATGGCCGGGAGACCGCCATCGGGCGCGTGTCTCTCCTCAACCACTTTCATGGGCGTAGCAAACTTTCCACCTGGCTGCGCGCTGTTCTCGCTCAACGCTATATCGACATACTGCGGCAAGAAAGACGTTTGGAGAGCCTGGAGGACGACGAGGGTTTCGAAAAAGTTCTCGTTCCAAAACTCCATTCGAATTGGCAGCCATCCGACCCGAACCGCTCGCGTTATCTTCATCTGTTGGCCGATGCGCTTAAACAAGGCATCTCTTGCCTGAAGCAGCTCGATCGCACACGGCTTATTTCCTACTACTTGAAGGACCTGACTTTGGCTGAAATTGGCGAAACCATGAACGAACACGAAGCTACTGTGTCGCGCAAACTCGAGCGCGTTCGCCAGGAGTTGAAGGATAAAGTCATCGCCATTCTCAAGTCCGGTTGCGCTGCGAAAAACGGCTTAAATGCAAAGCCGGGCCTTGATGATGCACAAATTCAGCTTTGTTTTGAATACGCCACGGAGGCCTGGCCCTTCGACTTTTCGCAACTGCTGGAGGCGATTCCGCCTCGCCCCGGTGCGGCCAAATCGCTCCCGCCGGATGGCTGACCTGTCGCGTGCAAGAGATGTCCTGACGAGTCGTTCTAACAAGGAGAGATGCAGGGATGGCTGCTGAAGAAGACAAGAAATTTGACGCGGTTTTGGGCGGATTCCTCGTCCGTGGTTTGCGTATCCGCGCCGGGGAGCTCCATTGCCCGGAGTCTGACACGCTGGCCGCGTATCACGAACGCTCCCTCCTGCCCGAAGAAATGAATTCGTGGAAGGAGCACATTGTGGGCTGCGCCCGCTGCCAGGCGATTCTTGCCGAACTTGAAGCCACCGATTCGGTTCCGCTGGTTTCAGAAAAGGAAGAAGTTCCTCAGCTAGCCGCCGCCCCAGCCGCAGGCGTGGCCGAACGAATGCCTCCCCGGAAAGAAGCTCCCGTGACGCTTCCGGGGAAGTCGCGCGTCACGCCGATTTCCCGTGGGGTGCGCTGGCAATGGCTCGCTCCAGCGGGTGCCCTTGCCGCCGGTTTGCTTGTCTGGATTGCATGGCACGAGAATCGCCCGCTTCAAGAAAAGCCTTCCCCGGAGATCAAAACTGCGAAACTGGAGCCTCCAGCCACGTTACCGCCATCGGTCACGGGCGCTGACCGGGAAGCTGCATCCGCAGAGGAAGTCGCGCGCCTTTCCAAGGACCAGACCGCCGTGGTGGGAGGCATTCCCGCAAAGCCTGCGCTGGAAGCAAAGAGTCTGAAACAGTTTGAAAAATCGGACTCGCGGGGTCGCGTCGCTGGTCCCAAGCTGCACGCTGACAAAGAGGCCGGAGCGCGTGCTGATGCCCCAGGGGATTCCTTATCGGCCGCGGATCGCGTTCAAAATCAGTCCTCCCAAGACGCCAAGGCCGCACTCGCCGCGCCCGCTTCAGAAACCGGACAGGTACAGACGCGAACCGCGAACTCCCAACCGCAAAATCAGCAAGCCCAGCAAAATCTTCAAGCGCAACAAAACCAGCTGAACGAGCAAGGGATCTCGGGCCCGAATCCGTCCAGACACGCGGAGCTGTCGAAGAAAACCAAATCTGAGTCGGCCGCGCTCCACCGGGCGGCCCCTCCTGCCGCTCCGCCTCTGCCCCCGCCGGTCGCTGCTTTTAGCGATGGTGCTGCCTTGCGAATGGCAGGCGGCATTAACCCGTCGGTAATCGCGGCGCCGGACAAAAAAACGCTCTGGCGCGCCGGCCATGCCGGCATGATCGAGTTTTCGGCTGACGGCGGAGCCTCCTGGTCACGACAGATCAGCAATAGGCTCGCCGATCTCACCGCGGGTTCCGCTCCTTCGGACAAAGTCTGCTGGATTGTCGGCCGCGCCGGGACCATTCTTCTCACCAGCGATGCCGGCGCGCATTGGGCCACCATTTATTCGCCACTCGATGAGGATTTGGGCGGTGTTCGCGCAACGGACGCGCTCCGCGCCACCATCTGGAATGTTGCTAGTACGAAAATCTTCGAAACCTCTGACGGCGGCCTCACCTGGAAACCCTCCGCCTCGCGATGATTGAGAGTTTCATCCGCACGACCGGTAGGGGCGCAGCACGGCTGGGCCCAACCTGGCGTTCAACATAGATTCCCGCAAGAAACCGCGCAGGCACCGTTCTAATGGAGAAGGCAAATCCCGATTGAGGAGAAAGTGCATGAAAATCCCGCGAACCCAGTCCGGCGCGTGGTGGTTCGCCGCCATCGCGGCGGCCGCCGTGCTCACCGCCAGCGCAGCGATCGCTTATCCGGCGGTGCGCAACAACAGAGTTTCAGCGGCCCAGGAAAAGGAGGCCGGCCACGCAGCCGATCAGTCCACGAGTTTGAATGACCAAACGGACCTCAATGTGACCGTGTACAACTCCAACATTGCGCTGGTGCGCGACGTCCGCAATCTCGCGCTACCCAGCGGCATGTTTCGCCTGAAGTTCATGGACATCGCCGCCACGGTGAATCCCGCTACCGTTCATTTTCGCTCGCTCAGCGATCCCGAAAAGCTCGGTGTCATCGAGCAAAACTACGAATACGACCTGCTCGAGCCCGCGAAACTCTTGCACAAGTACGTGGGTAAGGAAGTCACGCTGGTCCGGTCGTATCAAGACAGCGGCACGACCAAGCGTGAGGAAATCAAGGCAACGCTGCTTTCCGACAACAACGGCCCGGTGTGGAAGATCGGCAACGATATCGTCACGGGAATGTACGCCGAGAGCTATCGTTTTCCAGAAGTTCCCGCGAATCTTTACGACCGCCCAACACTGCTCATGTCGCTCGAAAACTCCGGCCCGCGCAAGCAGCAGATTGAGGCTTCCTACCTGGCAAACAATCTTTCCTGGAACGCGGATTACGTTCTCACCGTGGCGCGCGAAGACAAGAACGCGGACCTCGATGGTTGGGTCACCGTGGTCAACAATAGCGGCACCGCCTTTCACAACGCGCATCTGCAGCTCGTCGCCGGCGAGCTGAACCGCCTTCCGCAAGCGATTGGCGGAATCCGAGGTGACGCCACCCGCGAAATGGCGATGAACAAAGCGGCGGCTCCGCAGTTCCAACAGGAAGCCTTTAGCGAATACCATCTCTATACACTGGGCCGCAAAACCTCCGTCGAAGACAAAGAAACCAAGCAGATCAGCCTGCTCCAGGGTTCCGGCGTTCCCGTCGAGAAAGTTTTCGTGGTGAATGGGCAGAGCTACTACTACCGCAGTCAGCAAGCTCCCGGCGCACCGCTGAAGGATCCCGTCCTCGTTTACTACAAATTCAAAAACGAAGAGAAAAACGGCCTGGGCATTCCTCTGCCCGCCGGCAACGTGCGCGTCTACCAGAAAGACTCAAAAGGCGGAATTCTTTTCGCCGGCGAAGACCACATCGATCACACGCCTAAAGACGAGCAGGTGAGCATCCACATCGGCAACGCGTTCGATGTGGTCGCCGAACATAAGCAAACGGACTTCAAGCATGTGGATACCCACACCTGGGAATTTGAGTACGAAGTCACTCTGCGGAACCACAAGGACATCCCCGTCGTTGTTCAAGTCAACGAGCCCATCGGCGGCGATTGGGAGATGCTTTCTTCCACTTACAAGTTTACGAAGACCGCGGCCTTCGCAGCGCAGTTCAACGTGCCAGTGGCGAAAGACGGCACGTCGGTGCTCAAGTACCGCGTCCGCGCCAAGTGGTAATCCTAAATTCTTTCTAAAATCAGGCTCTTGCCCTGTTCGTTGTTGCCGCTTGCTGAAAGGGCGGCCTCTCATTTGCTCCGGGCTAATGAGGGCCGCCCGTCCCCCGCCCTCGTAGCTTGATTTGCATGCGAAACATTTGTTGCATTTATCTGCCGCGCAGCCTTATGCCGCCAAAATGGCTTGACAGATGACGTCTGCGCCCCTAGAGTTACGCGCATCGGGGACTGTACGTTGCTTGCATCATCTGTTGCACAAGGCCCTGCGTGTGCTGTGGCGCGCAACATGTGAATCGCTCAAAAGATGGCGTGGAACCGCCAACCAAAGGGTGGGAGGCTTGCATGAATCGGTCTATTTTTGCCTTTGCTGACCTATCGTTATGTGGCTTTGCGCTTTCAAAATTCCGGCTGATCCTTGGTCTCCTTTTGGCAACGATCCTCTTGCCGTCCGTAGTCCCCGCTCAGACCACATCCACACTTGAGGGAACCGTGACGGACCGTCAAGGCTTGGCGATTTCCGGCGCGGAAGTCAGCGTTGCCGCCGGAACACTGGCGGTCAGCAAGAAGACCGTCACAGACGCGAACGGAAACTATCAAATCGCGCTTCTCCCCGCGGGCGTTTACGCGGTGACGGTCTCTCACGACGGGTTCAGCACGCAAGTCTTCAAGGATCTGGAAATCACGCTCAACCGCACCGTTAGATTCAATGTCTCTTTGGAAGTGGGTACCGTTTCGCAGCGCGTAGAAGTAAATGCGGAGATTCCCCTCCTGGAAACGACTTCATCCTCGGAGGGTACAACCATTATCCCAAGCCAGATCGTGGACATGCCCCTAAACGGCCGAGATTATCTCGACCTTATGCAATTGGTCCCAGGCGTGGCCATCAATCGGCAATCCGATCTGAATAGCGACAACGCAAGGCCGGTCCTCGGCGAGCGCGCCAACAATACCGGCTTCCTTATAGATGGGCTCTCGAACCAAAACGAACTCGCTGGCGGCCCTGCCGCGCAGTTTAATCAGGACACCATCGCTGAGTTCCAGGTGATCACCACCGGCTACAAAGCCGAGTTCGGCCACGCTTCCGGTGGCGTCGTCAACGTGATCACCAAATCAGGCACCAACGACGTTCACGGTCTCGCGTCCGCCTACCACCGCAACAACGCGTTCGACAGCTCGGATATTCCAGGGAGGCCGAATGTGCCGTACCTTTTGCGTTGGGATTACGATGTCGCCGGCGGCGGGGCCATGGTTCGCGACAAAGCGTTTTGGTTCGGCTCGGCGGAAGGCATTCACGAGAACCGCCAGTTGAATTTTGTTCCACCGCAAAATACACCGCAATTCCTTATAAATAACGAAGAGTCTTTCAACGAGCCGACAACCAACCGCGAAGTTCGCGCCTTCGTGAAGATCGACCAGGTCCTCCGCAATCACCATCTCACTGAGCAAATGAACTACACCAATGTCCATGTGAACAGCACGAATCCCCTCTCTGCCTCAAACAACCTTCCTTCCACGCGCACAAACCTTGGCGACCGCAATCTCTTTCTTGGGTTCAGCGACACCGTCACGTTTGGCTCCGCCAGCCCGTTTATTCTTACTGTCCGCGGCCAATATCGTGACGAACCCACGCTGACGAGCCCGGCGCACCCGCAAGCTGGCCCCAACACGCTGTTCAACCTCTTCAGCGCTTATAGGACGTTCGGCATTTTCGGCGATCAGGGCCAATTCAATTATGGAGCCACATTTACCCCCTCGACTTTGGAGCAGAAATACGGAATCGCTGGCGTCAGTCTCGCCAAAACCGTTGGTCGCCACAGCTTGAAGTTGGGCTGGGACTTCGAGCGCACCCAGGTGGACGGCGTCGAAGCGAACCTGCAATTTGATCAGCTCTTTGCCACACAAGCCGACTATGACCAATTTGGACCTATTAACGGCGGGTTCTTTCTGCTCGCGACGGTGGGCGGTCTTACGCCACAAGCCAATCAGATCAAGCTGCGAAACAACTACAACGGCTTGTGGATGCAGGACGACTGGAAAGCCTTCCACAATTTGACGATCAACGCCGGCCTCCGCTGGGACTACGATTCAGCCTTTAAGAAAACGGACAATGTTTCTCCACGCATTGGCTTTGCATGGTCAGCCACGCCAAAGACCGTGCTTCGAGGGAGCTTTGGGCTCTTCTACGACCATTTCCGACTGGGGCTCGTCCGTGACATCCCGGGCTTCGGTGGTGCGGATATTCGTGAGAGTCAGCCGCTTTCTTTCCCGCGCCTCTTCTACGGTGTGCCAACGATTGCTCCGGCGCTGTTTGGCCTATGTCTTTCGCAGACGGAAACCGACGCACAGCTGCAAACGCAGCCGGACTTTTGCATCGCCCCCAACACCTTCTTCCCTGGGTTCCCTGGTGAACTTTCTCAATTTGGCGTTGACCACCTCAGCAACTTGGGACCTACGCCGATTCCTGCGAATGTCGCCGTCAACGAAAGTAATGTTCAACAGCTCTCTGGCCTCAGCCCCAGCGCGTTCCTCACCGCCGCTGACGCTGCCATCGGCATTCCACCCAATAAAAGCTTCTGGTTCTGGGGCCCATTTGGCACGCTCTCGTTCAACGTCTTTCAGCCCGGCAACTTCCCGGTGACGATCGACCCGAGCTTTGCCACTCCCTATAGCCGTAGCTATACACTCGGTGTGCAGCGCCAGCTCAGCAGCGACTGGGTCGTCTCTTTGGATTACTACCACAAAGACATCATCAATATCCTCGGCCTTCGCGAGACCAATCTTCCTTTCGATGCACGGATTGATAACAGCGGAGGCGGTCTCACGCAAGTGAACGGCTTCGGACCTTGGTATGGCGGCAGCTACGACGGGGGAGTCTCATCTTTCCAGAAACGACTGAGCCGGCGTTTTACCCTGGGCGGCAGCTATGCTTACGTTTCCGAAAACGATAACGCGCTCAATTCCAATCTCGGCACCGGTGCCGTCGGTGGCGGCAACGGTTTCCCCACAGACAGTTTCCGCGGAATTCCACCTGTCGTGACCGATCCCGGCACTGTTGCGTGCCCGAGCAAGACCAACGCCACGGCGTCCTTTATTGCCTGCAATGGCAACTACGTGCCCAAAGCCGGAGTCTTTTACAACGGGGCTATTCTCGACAAGGGGCCTTCCGACTTTGCTTTGCGCCACACTTTTGAGGCCCACGGGCTCGTAGAACTTCCGTGGAAGATTCAGTTCAGCAGCTTGTTCCGCGCACAGAGCGGATTCCGCTACACGCAAAGCGCCCTTGCTCCCCTCGATCAGGACGGCAACCAGAACTTCAACGGCCGGGATCTAAGAACGGGCCGCAACGCCTTCACAGCGCCGCGTTTCGTGAACATGGACCTGCGCGTTGCGAAAACGTTCCGCATCAGTGAGCGCGTCAAAGCTCAAGGCCTCTTTGAATTCTTCAACCTCTTCAACAGCGCGAATCCGGCGGCAATCAACATAAATCAAAACAATTCACCTTTGACCCCCAATGAGCCCATTTTTGGAACCGTGTCGCAACGGTTGCCCGGCCGCGAAGGCCAGATTGGCCTGCGCATCGAATTCTGAGCCTGCTCCTGCATGACGGAAAGGAAGACCATGCGCAAACATGCATTTGTAGTGTTTTTGTCCACGATATTTTTGGCAGCGCCCACCTTCGCCCAGTCTTCTAAGAAAAAGCCCACCGTCCCCGCGCCAGCCTCGACCGGAACTCCCGTCGCGAAGCTGCAGGGCCTCGACGATCTTGCCGCCGGCGCCATGAAGCAATGGAAAGTTCCCGGCGTAGCCATCGCCGTTGTACAAGACGGCAAAGTTGTTTACGCCAAAGGTTACGGCTATCGCGACCTCGAACAGAAACTCCCGGTTACCACCGCGACTCTTTTTCCCATCGGCTCGATCACCAAATCCTTCACCGCTCTCACCTTCGCCATCCTCAAAAACGAGGGCAAAGTGGATTGGGACCAGCCTGTGCGCGGCTATCTCCCCGAATTTCAGATGCATGATCCCGTGGCCACCGAGCAAGCCACGCCGCGGGACCTTTTCTCGCATCGCACCGGCCTTCCGCGCCACGATCTTGTTTGGTATTCCTCGGACTTCAGCCGCGAAGACCTCGTCAGCCGCCTCCATGACCTTAAACCCAACAAAGGATTTCGCAGCGCCTATCAGTACAACAACCTCACCATTGCGACCATGGGCTACCTCGAAGGAAAGCTGACTGGCTTGGGTTGGGAAGGCGCCATTCGTGAGAAAATTTTCACGCCGCTCGGCATGTCGCATTCGGATTTATCCGTCAGCGAAATTGAAAAGACCGACGACCACGCGCTCCCTTACGAACTGAAAAAAGAAGTGGTCACCAAAATTCCGTATCACAACATTGATGCGATTGGCCCTGCGGGCTCCATCAATTCCAATGTGGATGACATGTCGCACTATTTGATTTTCCAGTTGGGCGACGGCAAGTACGAAGGCAAGCAAGTTGTTGCCGAAAACGATCTGCGCGAAATGCACAGCCCGCAAACCGCTATTCCCGATCCGCCGCCCGCGTTCAGCATGCCGGGGCTGGGGCATTTCAGTTATGGACTGGCCTGGGTGGCCACCTCCTATCGCGGACACAATCTCGTCTGGCACAACGGCGGAATTGACGGCTTCTATGCGCTGCTCTCCATGCTCCCCGATGACCATATGGGCGTGGTCGTACTCACCAATCTGCCCAACGGTCAGACTCCGGAAGTTCTGGCCTACAACGTTTACGACCGCTTGCTCGGGCTTGATCCGATGCCCTGGTTCGACCGCTTCAAGGACCTTGAAGCCAAAGGCAAGAAGGAGGAAGAGGTAGGCAAGAAAAACAAGCCCACCGATCGCAAAACCGGCACGCATCCCTCGCACTCTCTTGCGGACTACGCTGGCGAATATCAGAACGCGGGCTATGGCAGCATCAAAGTCGCTATCAAGGGCGACGCACTCGAGCTGAGCCTCAACAAACTGGGTCCTTATCCCCTCGAGCACTATCACTACGACACCTTTCAAGTCCCGGAAGAGAACGACAGCTTCGCCGCGGGTGAAAAATTCCAATTCGAGATGAACAAGAAGGGCGACATTGACCGCCTCGCCGCCGCATTCGAACCCTCGGTAGGTGAAGACATTGTTTTCACACGCGCGCCCGAAAGAATCTCCAAGGACGTGCTCCAGAAACTCGCCGGCGATTACGTCCTCAACGAACAAACCATCACGTTCGTCGTCGTTGGGGATGTGCTGCGCCTCACGGTCCCAGCCCAGCCCGTGTACGAGCTAATTCCGCGGAAGGCGTTGTCGTTCGATCTGAAGAGCATGCCCGGTTTCAGCGTAGACTTTCAGATGGACACGTCCGGCAAAGTGACTGAAGCAGTCTTCAACCAGCCCAACGGCGTCTACCACGCGAAACGCAAGTAGCAGCAGCCGGTCATTTCATTCCGAGCCAGCCTGGGGCAGGTAGGCGCAGCGGGGAGTCTCTCTTCGCTTCTCCACGTGCGTTCCTCGATAGGGAAATCGATGTCTCGATAGACGACCGTGTTTTCACCACCCGGGTTCGGCAACGAAGATCATTTCTGGCGAATTGTCGCGGATGGGCGAGCGGTCGAAGTCCCCGTACTCAGCGGAGACCCGGAAGCCGCAGCGCGCCAGCAGATGCTCAACTTCGAAGCGGAAGAAATAGCGCAGCGGCCAGGCAAACACCAGGCGCTCTTTCTTTCCCCCGGGATGCTCGACGGTGTAAATCATTTCCACGTCGTTGCGCTGCTCCGCGCGATGGAAAGCGGCAACGCGTTCGCTGATGCGCACCTGCCGGCCGTCGTGGGTCTTGTATTCGATGAGGGGAGATTCGCGCATGTGTACCGGATCGTGCATGCGCTCGGCGTCGGTCTGGAACACGTCCAGGATCAGGCGCCCGCCCGGCCGTACATGATTGCGGCAACGCTCGAGGCAAGCGACCTGGTCGCGCACTTCGAGCAGGTGCTGAAACGGCCGGAAAGGAATGATGATGAGCTGGAATTTTTCGCCCAGGTCGAATTGCGTCATGTCAGACTGCACAAGATGGACGCGCTCGCGCTCTTCCTTGTTCAGAGCGGAACGCTTCTTGGCAGCGCGTTCGAGCATGCGTTCGGAAAGGTCGAGGCCCGTGACGCGTTTCCCAATCGTCGCGAGGGCCATGCTAATGCGTCCGGTGCCGCAGCCGAGTTCGAGCACCGGATCACCAAATTCGCGCGCGGCGTCGCGATAAAAGGCCACGTCCTGTGTGCGCTGGCGGACGATCGGCGATTCGTCGTAGTAGTCCGCAATGAACGAATCGTACAAGGCTGGCGAGACGTTTTTTTCGTTCTTCGGCAAAGGCGGTCCTTGTGAAGCGAAAGGCTTTGCTTTCGCTCGTTTCTAAGAGACTACCGCGTCGGCTTCGATCTCCACGAGCATTTCAGGCGAAATCAACTTGCTGACTTCCACCATGCTGGTCGCCGGGCGAATTTCGCCGAAGAATTCTCCATGGGCGCGGCCCACCTTTTCCCACTCGGAAATGTTGGTGACGTAGATGCGGGTACGCACGACATCTCGCAGAGTGGCGCCCGCTTTTACGAGCGCGGCTTCAATGTTGCGGATGGTTTGTATCGTTTGCGCGCGCGCATCGCCTGCTCCTACAATTCTTCCGTCGGGACCTGTCGCGGTCGTGCCGGAAACCGTGATGCTATTGCCGATACGCACCGCGCGCGAGTAGCCGACGATCGGCTCCCACGGCGCTCCGCTTGAAATGTTTTGGCGGTCCATTTTCCGATTCTCCTCGGGCTCGATCTTCTTTCCACCCCGATGCTCCTTTTGACGCGCCAGAAAGCATAATGCATTCGCCGCAGTTTCAACACTGGCGGCGGCAAATATCCGCGGATTTGGCTATGATGCTAAACTGAATGCACTTTCGCGGAGAATTCGAAACAACCGAAAGAAGCCGAGACAAGGGATGAAGTGCAACAACATATTGGAAGCCGTCGGGCGCACGCCCCTGGTGCGGTTGAACCGCATTACCAGGGACCTCAGGCCGCAAATGTACGTGAAGGCGGAGTTCACGAATCCCGGCGGGTCGGTGAAGGATCGCATCGGCATCACTATGATTGACGATGCGGAGAAGCGCGGCCTGCTGAAACCCGGCGGCACGATTATCGAAGGTACGTCCGGGAACACCGGCATGGGGCTCGCACTGGTGGCGACTGTTCGCGGCTACAAGTGCGTGTTCACGACCACGGACAAGCAGTCGAAAGAAAAAGTTGATTTACTGAAAGCGCTGGGCGCAGAAGTGATTGTGTGCCCCACGGCGGTCGAGCCCGAGGATCCCCGCAGTTATTATTCCGTGGCCAAGAAGCTCGCGCGCGAAATCCCCAATTCCTACTACCCAAATCAATACGACAATCCGATGAACCCGCAAGCCCACTACCAGACGACCGGTCCGGAGATTTGGGAAGACAGCGAAGGCAAGATCACGCACTTCGTTTGCGGGCTGGGTACGGGCGGCACCATCAGCGGCGCAGGAAAATATCTAAAGGAAAAAAATCCGGCGATCAAGATTGTCGGCGTCGATCCGTATGGTTCGCTGTACTACGACTTCGTGAAGAGCGGAACAACCATTAAAGCGAAAACTTACGTCGTGGAAGGTATTGGCGAGGACTTCTTCCCCTCGACGATGAACCTGAAGATTCTCGACGACATCATTCAAGTGAATGACGAAGAGTGTTTCGTCGCCGCGCGGCGGCTGGCGAAACTGGAGGGATTGTTCACGGGTGGCTCCGGGGGTGGATGCATGTCCGGTGCGTTGCGGCTGGCGAAGAATCTCGGGCCGAACGATTTCGTGGTGGCGCTACTTCCCGACACCGGCATGCGCTACCTCAGCAAGGTGTACAACGACGAATGGATGCGCGAGCGCGGCTACGTGGACGCGGCCGTACAAATCACGGCAGCCGAAGTGGTGAAGGCCAAGCACGCCTCAGGCAAAGTGCGCGAACTGGTGATTGCGCGACCCTACCAAACCGTTTTTCACGCACTAAAGAGCATGCAGGACCAGGACATTTCGCAGATTCCGGTGTTCGAGGAAAACACACCAATCGGCACAATTTACGAAGATCAAATCCTGAATCTTGCGCTGCAGGGCAAGGATTTGCGCAAGCTGGTAGTGCGCGAAGTGATGAGCAATCCGCTGCCGCAAGTGCCGAAAACCGCTCCGGTCGAGCGCGTTACGCACATCTTGAGCCACGAAAATCCCGCTGTGTTCGTGGATATGGGCAACTCGCACTTCGAGATTCTCACCAAATACGACCTCATGAGCACGGTCGCGTCGCTCATGGAGCAAAAGCGGTAAGGGAGAAGCGGCGTGCCTGCCGGTCCCGGACCAATCGGGTTTGCTGCATTCACCGGAGTTAAGCTTCTAGGTTACGCGGTTGCGGCCAGTGTTCTCGCCAATGTTTTTCAGTCTTCGCGAAGCGCCTGGCTGGTCGGTCTGGCACGAACGGGGATTGGACTCGTTGCCGGAACTCTGTTCGGCGGAACATGGGTTCTGTTAGCCATGCGTTTTGAAAGCAGATGGCCCGATTGGGTGGCGCCAACGGTGTTTTTTGGCTTGCTGATTCCCATCCGCCTGGCGGAGTGGTCGCTGTTAATTCATGTTTTCTTTGATCGCGGTCTGGTGCAGCGCGCTAGAGACCTGAAGTTTGCCGCGGTTGGCAGTGCCTGGTCTTTCGTTCTCGATGCTGTGGGCGTCATTTCTGCCTTTGTGATTCCCGGCGGATTCTGGGTTTGTTAAGGATGGAAGACTAACGGATGAAAATTCACGATTTCAATCAGCGCCTGAAAGACGCGATTCTCATCGCCGACGGAGCGATGGGTTCGATGCTGCACGAAGCCGTGGGGCCGCAACGCTGCTTCGACGAGTTGAATGCCACCGAGCCGGAAGCGGTTTTCCTCGTGCACCAGGCGTACATCGAAGCGGGCGCGCAGATTATTGAGACGAATACCTTTGGCGCAAACCGTTTCAAGCTCGCGCCGGTGGGGCTCGGCGACGAAGTACAGCGGCTGAACAGCCGCGGCGTCAAAATCGCGCGCGAAGCCCGCGAATCCGCCGCGCGCGAAGTG
>Ga0126369_10001442_pt1 | contig 16428 bp, 15 predicted proteins | sample PanSoiMetaPlot_1_FD_109646 | JGI IMG/M metagenome (GOLD analysis project Ga0126369, IMG submission 109646) | Tropical forest soil microbial communities from Panama - MetaG Plot_1 | ecosystem: Environmental > Terrestrial > Soil > Tropical forest > Bulk soil | place: Panama | collected 2016-02-17 | reverse complement strand
TGACCAGGCGTCCGCATGGAGCCGCCATTTCCGGCTGGTGCGCTACGATCGCCGCGGCCATGGCAAGTCGAGCGCGCCGAAAGGTCCCTATCCGATGGAACGGCTGGGCCGCGACGTGCTTGCCGTGCTGGGCTCGCTAGGCATCGCCAAGATCAATTGGTGCGGGCTGTCGATGGGCGGCATGGTCGGACAATGGCTCGGAGCCAATGCGCCGAACCGTATCGACAAACTCGTCCTGTCCAACACCTCTTCGTATTTTGCCGACAAAACGATGTGGGACAGCCGGCTCAAGACGGTGCGCGAGAAAGGGCTTGCCGCAATCGTCGATGCGAACATGGAGCGCTGGTTCACTAAGGACTTCCGCGAGCGCAACCCGCAAGCGATCGCGCGGATGCGCGAGATGTTCTTAGCTACCAAGCCTGATGGCTATATCGGCTGCGGCGCAGGAATCCGCGATATGGATCATCGTGCGCTGTTAGGAAAGATCGCGGCGCCGACGCTGGTGATCGCCGGCAAGCACGATCCGGCAACCACGCTCGAAGCCAACGAATATATCCGCCAGCACATTCCCGGCGCCAAGCTCACGGTGCTCGAAACAGCGCACATCGCCAATGTCGAGCAGCCGCAGCTCTATGCTGACACGGTGCTGAAGTTTTTGCTGAATTAGTTGCGTAGTCAGCCCCGCTGATCGCGGAATTCGTGCGGGGTCGTGCCGGTCTGCTTACGAAAGAACCGCGCAAAATGCGACGGGTCGGCAAAAGCAAGCTCCTTGGCGATGTCGTGGATCGGCTGCGTGGTGAAGACAAGCTGACGCTTGGCTTCGCTCAGCACGCGCTGGCGGATCAGATGTCCCGCGGTCACGCCGGTCGCACGCTTGACGTGATCGTTGAGGCGATCGACCGTCATGCCGAGCTTGTCCGCATAGAAACCTAAAACTCTTTCGCTGCGGAAGAACTCATCGAGCAGCGCGCGCAATTGCGCCACCGTAGAATCGGCAGGGCGCAGCGTAATGGTTCCAGTGCGGGCGCGGCTTGCCGCAAGGCGGGCGACCGCAACCGCGATCAATACGAGAAGACCGCGCATCGCCAGGCGATAGCCTTCGCGCGCAAGGCTCAGTTCATCGAACAATTCAGCGCCGAGCGCAAACAGTCGGGCGCGCTCGATTGCGTCGGCGAGCGGGATGACTGGCTCCGCGGCGAGCGCACGCAGTCTCGCCACCGCCTCGCCGGAGCGATCGGCAATCGCGCCAGCCGCGTCTTCGGTGAAACTGATCACCCAACCGTCGGTGGCATTCGGCTCGAAGTGAAAACCATGCGCGATTGCCGCCGGCACGAGAATGGCCGCTGGAGCTTCGAAAGCGAGCTTTGACACATCGAAGGTCATCTCGCCGCCGCCCCGCTCGATCAAGAGGATTTGAAACAGATTGCGATGCCGATGCGCGCGAATGGTCCATTCGTTGATGGCCGAGCGCGACGCGATCCGCTCGATATGGATGAAGTCGAATGCCTGATCGTCCGGCGGGTCGCCGTAAAGATGGAACAGCGGCAAGGCGGTGGAGCGGTCCTGGCTCGTCATGTCTTAGACCTGCTTATACCCGCGCTCATGATAGACCAGAGCCGGCCCGCTTTGGCCCATTCGCACCGCTTCGACGGCGCCGAACACCACATTGTGCGATGCCATCGCCTTGGTCTCGATGGTGCGGCAATCGAACGACACAACGGCGGAGGCAAGGACGGGAGCGCCGGTCTTGAGCGTGATCCACTCGCCGGCCGAAAACCGCTCGTGGAGATGGATGCCGCTCCGTCCGGCAAACAGATCGGCGAGCTTCTCTTCGCCAGCCCCTAACGTGTTGACGCAGAACACGCCGTTCTGGCCGAGCAATGGCGCGCTTGAGCTGCGGCGATTGAGACAGACAAGCAGCGTCGCGGGTTGATCGGAGACCGGGCAGACCGCGGTCGCGGTGAAGCCGGTCTTCCCCGCAATGCCGGCAGTGGTGACGACATGGACCGCGGCGCCAAGCCGGCTCATCGCTTCGCGAAATATAGGCGGCTCGACGCTCGCGATCGGACCCGGGCCCACCGCCGTAAAGGCGCCGTCCATTGCATCGTCGGGCCGCTGGTCGATCCAGTTCATTCAACCATTCTATCGCAGCACAGTCGCAGAGCACAGACGACAGCCATCTCGTTGTCTATCCTCCGTCGTCGTTACTCCGCCGCCCGCACCTTCTGTGGCAGGCCGGGATAGGCGACGTCGTCGGGATCGAGCCAGGCCGGATCGGTCCAGCCGTTTTCATCATATTCGGCCATGCATTGGTCGGCGAGCGCCATCATTTGCTCGAGCGTGCCGGACGCGCGCGCATTCCACAGCGCCTGGATACGAATATCTTCGTGATTGCCGGCATAGTTGCGCTCATAGAGCTCGTGCCGCCCGCCGAATTCGGTGCCAATCGCATCCCACAGCAATTTCATGATTTTGATGCGCTCCTTGTATTCGATGCCGTAGGAGCCGCGCACATAACGCGCGAGATAGTAATCGATCGCCGGATTTTTGAAGTCTTTGGCCGAGGACGGCAGATAGATGAGCGATGAGGCGACGATCTTGTCGACAATCTCCTTGACGCGACCATAGGCATCGCCGGCAAACACGCGATAGCTCGAGCCTGATTGGAGATTGGGCAGCACCGCGCCGTTCACCCATGGCGTCGGGTTCATCGCCATCGCGTCGGTCAGCGCCCAGAACAAATTGCGCCACGCCACAATCTCGCCGAGCATGGCCTGATTGCCGCGAAACTCGTCTGAGCCTGCCGCGCGCAGCGCTTTGACGATCACACCGACCATAAAATCGAGCTTCACCGCGAGCCGGGTACAGCCCTGAAATTGGTAGCCGGCGAGAAATCCCGATTGCGGAAAAAATATTTTCAGCTTTTCCAGGTCGCGGTACAGCAACACGTCTTCCCAGGGGATAAACACGTTATCGAAAACGAAAATCGCGTCGTTCTCGTCGAAGCGCGACGACAGCGGATAGTCGAACGGCGAGCCCATCACGCTTGCGGTCATTTCATATGAGGTGCGGCAAATAAGCTTCACGCCCGGCGCATTCATCGGCGCGATGAACATCACCGCGAGGTCGGTATCGTGCAACGGCACAGCGGCATTCTGGCCGAGAAAATTATAATGCGTTAGCGCCGACGCGGTGGCGACCACCTTGGCGCCCGAGACATAGATGCCAGCATCGGTGTCCTTTTGAATGGTTATGAATACGTCCTTGACCTGATCCACCGGCTTGGCGCGATCGACTGGCGGATTGACAATGGCGTGATTCATGAACAGCACATTTTCTTGCGCCCTCCGGTACCAGGCCTTGGCATTATCCGCGAACCGCCCATAAAAATCGTAATTGGCGCCGAGCGTATTCATCAGCGAAGCTTTGTAATCAGGCGAGCGCCCCATCCAGCCATAGGATAAGCGCGCCCAATGGGCGATGGCGTCGCGCTGCGCCATCAGGTCGTCGCGCGAGCGTGCCGCACGAAAAAACTTGTGGGTGAAACCGCCAGAACCGGTATCGGTCGTGCTGGTCAAGAGCTCCTTGGATTTGTCATCGTGCAGCGCGTCATAGAGCCGCGCGATCGAACGCGCGGCGTTGCGGAAGGCCGGATGACGGGTGACGTCCTTGACCCGCTCGCCGTAGACATAGATTTCGCGGCCGTCGCGCAGGCTTTCTAGATATTCGGCGCCGGTGAACGGCCGGCCTTTGGCCCTGATGGCATCCTCGCATTTGACCCGTTCCATGAGGGTTTCTCCTTGGTGTTTCGGTCACGCCTAGCCCGCCGCAGCCGGGGGAACAAGTGCATCCCGGCGCGACCCGATTATCGCACAAGGGCACGTTTGCGACTTCGCGCGGTTCTCCCCAGCCAGCGTTGCCGCTTGGAGCGCCCGCTGTTAAAGATTCCGCAGGTCTGGCGCAGGCTTCCACGCATGGACTATTTCGCCCAGCAGCTGATCAACGGCATCACGCTCGGCTCGATCTATGGCCTGATCGCCATCGGCTACACGATGGTGTTCGGCATTATCGGCATGGTGAACTTCGCCCATGGCGATGTGTTCATGGTGTCGGCTTTCATTGCGCTCATCGCGCTGTTGATCCTGACCTCCTGGCTCGGCATCGGATCGGTCGTAATCGCACTATTCGTCGTGCTCGTCGCGGCAATGCTGTTCACTGCGCTGGTCAATTGGGTCATCGAACGGACGGCCTACCGCCCGCTGCGCGGATCGTTTCGCCTTGCGCCACTCATCTCGGCCATCGGCATGTCGATCGTGTTGTCCAATTTCGTGCAAGTGACGCAAGGGCCGCGCAACAAGTCGATCCCGCCACTGGTGCAGGGCGAATTCGTCCTGTCCAACAGCAACAATTTTCCCGTCACGCTGTCCTATAAGCAGGTCATCATCTGGGGGATCACCGCACTCCTGCTGCTGGCGTTCTGGTATCTCGTGGCGCGGACCCGCCTCGGCCGCGCACAGCGCGCTTGCGAGCAGGACCAGAAGATGGCCGCGCTGCTCGGCGTCGACGTCGACCGCACGATTGCCGCGACTTTCGTGATTGCGGCCGCGCTCGCCGCGGTCGCAGGCACTATGTACCTGATGTATTACGGCGTGGTCAGTTTCTCGGACGGCTTCGTGCCAGGCGTGAAGGCATTCACGGCGGCCGTGCTAGGCGGCATCGGCTCGCTTCCGGGCGCCGTCATCGGTGGTCTTCTTATCGGCCTGATCGAGACGCTGTGGTCGGCCTATTTTTCGATCGACTATAAGGACGTCGCCGCTTTTTCGGTGCTGGCGATCACCCTGATTTTCTTGCCGCAAGGCCTCTTGGGTCGCCCGGATGTGGAAAAGGTCTGACATGGCAGGGGCCGATGCCATGCCGGCCAACGCCTATCGCACCGGCGCGCATTTGTTCGGCGCGATGCGCGATGCCGCGATCACCGGCCTCATTTCTCTCGGCCTGTTTTTGCCGCTTGTCGGTTTTCAAACCATCACCGACATCCGCAATGTGCTGATCCTGACGACCCGGTGGCCGCTATTGCTTGGCCTTGTCGGCAGTATCACAGCGTGCCGTTGCATTTATTTGATAGCGCTTGCGCCGCGCCTTGAGCGCGGTGCGCTGCGGCCGCCGCAGCGAACGCAGGCATTGCTCGGCGATCTCCTGCGCAACTGGTTCATCCCATTCGCTGTGGCGTTCGTGATCGTCTATCCGATGCTTGTCGTGCTCGCCGTCGGTTTCACCGGCGCAGTGCGCTGGATCGATAATTTCGGCGTCCAGATTCTGATCTATGTGATGCTCGGCTGGGGGCTCAATATCGTCGTCGGCCTCGCCGGCCTTCTCGATCTCGGTTACGTCGCGTTCTATGCCGTCGGCGCCTATTCCTATGCGCTGTTGGCCAAGGCCTTCGGGCTATCCTTCTGGATCCTGTTACCACTCGCCGGCGTACTGGCGTCGTTCTGGGGAATTCTGCTCGGCTTTCCGGTGCTGCGCCTGCGCGGCGATTATCTCGCCATCGTGACGCTCGCCTTTGGCGAGATCATCCGTCTCATTCTGATCAATTGGGTCGCGTTGACCAATGGCTATGCCGGAATCACCGGCATCCCGCGCCCGACCCTCTTCGGCATTCCGTTCAATGCCGAGGACAACGGTTTCGCCGCGGTATTCGGGCTAGAGTTCTCGCCGATCTATCGCGTCATCTTTTTGTACTATGTGATCCTGACGCTGGCCGTGATCACTTGTTACTTCAACGTCCGGCTGCGCCGGCTGCCGATTGGCCGCGCGTGGGAGGCTTTGCGCGAGGACGAGATCGCCTGCCGCTCGCTCGGCATCAACACCACCAATACCAAGCTGACCGCGTTCGCCATGGGCGCAATGTTTGCTGGCTTCGCCGGCTCGTTCTTCGCTGCGCGCCAAGGTTTTATCTCGCCCGAATCCTTCACCTTTCTTGAATCGGCAACGATCCTCTCGATTGTCGTCCTCGGCGGCATGGGCAGTCAGATCGGTGTCGCAATTGCCGCCGTAGTCATGATCGGTGGCACGGAGATCATGCGGCAACTTGATTTCCTCAAACAGATTTTCGGACCGACCTTCGATCCCACCCAGTACCGCATGCTTCTGTTCGGTTTGGCGATGGTCGCCATCATGCGCTGGCGGCCACGAGGTCTGATCGCCACCCGCGTGCCATCAGCATTCCTCAAGACACGCAAGACCATCTCGGTCGATCTGGTTACGGAGGGACGCGGTTGACGGCGCGCGACGGCCCCACCGTGCTGCGGGTCGAGCATCTGACCATGCGTTTCGGCGGCATCGTCGCCGTCGACGACCTCAATTTCGAGGTCAAGCGCGGCAACATCACCGCATTGATCGGGCCGAACGGCGCCGGCAAAACGACGGTGTTTAACTGCATCACCGGCTTCTACCGGGCAACGGCCGGCCGCCTGGCGCTGCAACGCGGTGATCCTGCGCTATGGGGCGCACTCGAAAGCCTGACCGATAGCGGCAAACGCGGCGTGGTGCGGCCGAGCGGCACCTTGTTTCTGCTCGAGCGCATGCCGGACTATCTCGTTGCGCAGCAGGCCCGGGTGGCGCGCACCTTCCAGAACATCCGCCTGTTTGCCGGCATGACAGTGCTGGAGAACTTGCTGGTCGCACAGCACAACCCGCTGATGCTTGCGTCCGGCTACACCGTGCTGGGACTGCTCGGGCTTCCGCCCTACCCAGCCGCCGAGCGCGTGGCACTCGACAAAGCGCGCCATTGGCTCGACCGGTTCGGGCTTCTCGATCGCGCCGATGACCCGGCGGGCGAACTGCCCTATGGCGCGCAGCGACGGCTCGAAATCGCCCGCGCCATGTGCACCGATCCGGTGTTGCTCTGTCTCGACGAGCCAGCGGCCGGTTTAAATCCGCGCGAGAGTGCCGAACTCAATGAGCTCTTGCTCCTGATCCGCGATCAAGGCGCCGTATCGATGCTTTTGATCGAGCACGACATGTCAGTCGTGATGAACATTTCCGACCACGTCGTCGTGCTCGATTACGGCGTGAAAATCGCCGACGGACCGCCTGACGCCGTGCGTAACGACCCGAAAGTGATCGGCGCCTATCTCGGCGTTGCCGATGAAGAAGTGGCGCGCGTTGAAGCCGAGGTGGGCTTATGACCAAGGCGCTTCTCTCGGTGCGCGGGGTGACCGCCTATTACGGCCACGTCAAAGCGCTCAACGGCGTCGACATCGACGTTAACGATGGGGAGATTGTTGCGCTGATCGGCGCCAACGGCGCGGGCAAATCCACGCTGATGATGACGGTCTGCGGCAATCCGCGCGCGCGCGACGGCCAGATTGTCTTTGCTGGGCGCGACATCACGCATCTGCCGACACATCAAATCGCACAGCTCAAACTGGCGCAGGCGCCGGAAGGCCGCCGTATCTTCCCGCGCATGACGGTATTGGAAAATCTCCAAATGGGCGCGCTGGTCGCCGATCCTGCCGCGTTCGGCCAAGACCTTGAACGCGTGCTCACGCTCTTTCCGCGCTTGCGGCAGCGCCTTAACCAGCGCGGCGGCACACTCTCCGGCGGCGAACAGCAGATGCTGGCGATCGCGCGCGCGCTGATGAGCCGGCCCCGGCTTCTTCTGTTGGATGAGCCTTCGCTCGGCCTTGCGCCCCTGATCGTGCGCCAGATTTTCGACGCCATCAAAACGCTCAATGCCCAGCACGGCCTCACGGTCTTTCTGGTGGAACAGAACGCATTCCACGCGCTTACGCTCGCCCACCGCGGCTATGTTATGGTCAACGGGCTTATCACGCTGTCCGGTACCGGTCGCGAACTGCTCGACCGGCCTGAAGTCAAAACCGCCTATCTCGAAGGCGGCCGACAGCAAGTGGAATAATCCTGAACGCCGCGATTTGAGAATTCATGTCTGAATGGCTCTACGAAGAAGACTCGCTGGGCGTATTTATACTGGTGACCGTTCTTCTCGGCGGTGGCGCGGCGGCTTTGGCGGGGCGTGCGGTGGCCCTGACCTGGCGGCCGTGGTGGCAGGTCGTCGTCTATTCCCTGATGCTCGGCGCCGCTGTCCGCTTCATTCATTTCGCACTGTTCGATGGCACGCTGCTTTCGATCCATTATTACATGGTCGACAGCGTGGTCTGCGGAGCCCTGGCCTTTGTCGGGTTTACCGCAGCGCGCGCCGCGCGAATGGCCGGCCAGTATCCCTGGATCCATGAACTGGATGGGCCGCTGCGCTGGCGTCGCAAACAGCGTTGACGTAACATTATCCGCCAGTGAACCCTGCCGACTGGCAGTTCGTTGAATGGAGCAAAAGATGAAGAGGATCGCCACGCTCGGTCTCGCCCTGGGCTTCGCATTCGCGCTCGCGGAATCCGCCGTAGCGCAAGTCAAGTTCGGGGTCGGCGGCCCAATCACAGGTCCCAATGCCGCAACCGGCGCGCAAATGAAGAACGGCGTCGAGCAAGCGGCCGCTGATATCAACGCCGCCGGCGGCATTCTCGGCAAGAAGCTGACGGTCCAATTCGGCGACGACGTCTCCGATCCCAAGCAGGGCGTATCTGTCGCCAATAATTTCGCGGCCGACGGCGTCAAATTCGTCATCGGTCATTACAATTCAGGCGTCACGATCCCCGCCTCGGAAGTCTATCAGGAGAACGGCATCCTCCAGATCACCCCGGCATCGACCAATCCGAACGTCACCGAGCGCAATATGTGGAACATTTTCCGCACCTGCGGGCGGGACGACCAGCAGGGCAAAGTTGCCGGCGGCTATATCCTTGAGCATTTCAAGGGCAAGCGGATCGCCTTTGTCCACGACAAGACGACCTATGGCAAAGGCCTCGCCGACGAGACGTTAAACACGATCAAAGCAGGCGGCATGAAAGAAGTGCTCTATGAAGGCATTAATACCGGCGAGAAGGACTATTCGGCGCTGACCTCAAAAATCAAACAAGCGGCGCCGGACCTTGTCTATTTCGGCGGGCTCTACACCGAAGGCGGCCTGATCGTGCGGCAGATGCGCGATCAAGGCGTGAAGGCGCCGCTGATGGGCGGCGACGGCATTACCTCGGACGAGTTCGCTACAGTCGGCGGGCCTGGGGTCGAAGGCACGCTGATGACCTACGGTCCCGATCCACGCAATCGCCCCGAAGCCAAGGCGGTGGTCGCGGCCTTTCGCGCCAAGGGCTTCGAGCCGGAAGCCTACACGCTCTACAGTTATGCCGGCGTTCAGATCATCAAACAGGCAGCGGAAGCTGCGAAATCGCTTGAGCCGAAGAAAGTCGCCGAACAGATGCATTCCGGGACGCACTTCTCGACCGTGCTAGGTGATATGGCCTATGACAAAAAAGGCGACATCACCAAGCTCGACTACGTGATGTACGTCTGGAAGAAGGATCCGAGCGGCAAGATCAACTATGTCGAATGTCCCGCATCGGGATGCGGAATGTAGACAGCGAACAGCGAGAAATCAAAAGCCCGCCTTGTCCGGGCGGGCTTTTTTCTTGGCCACAGTATCCCCAACGCGCTAGCCGATTTTGCCGAGCACCGGGAAAGTGTCCAACAGCCAATAACTCATCTCGCTCATTACGCCGGTGAGAAAGGCGATGCCGGTGAGCACGAGCAGTCCGCCCATCGCTTTTTCGACCAAGCCGAGATGCGCGCGAAAGCGCGCGAGAAACGCCGCGAACGGCTCCGCCGCGATTGCGGCAATGACAAAGGGAACGCCTAATCCGAGCGAATAGACTGCGAGCAAGCCAACGCCCTTGAGTACAGTCGCTTCCGCCGCCGCCAGCGCAAGAACGGCGGCAAGGATCGGCCCGATGCACGGCGTCCACCCGAATGCAAAAGCAAGGCCCATCAGGTAGGCGCCCCACAGGCCGACCGGCTTGCCGACGGCAAAGCGCTTTTCGCGCTTGAGCCAGGCGATCGGGGTAAGCCCAAGAAAATGCAGGCCCATGGCGATGATGGCCAGACCGGCGAGAATTCCAAGCTCTTGCGAATAGGTGCGCAGCACTGCGCCAACTACGCTGGCGCTGGCGCCGAGCGCGATAAAGACGGTTGCAAAGCCGAGTACGAACAGCACTGCGGCCGCGAGTGCGTCGCGCCGGACGCCAGGCTCGGGTTCGGCGTCTGCCAGCCGTTCGAGCGAAGTGCCGGTGAGATACACCAAATATGGCGGAACCAGCGGCAATACGCAGGGCGAGAGAAAGCTCAACATCCCGGCAATCAGCGCCGCAAGGACAGTGACGTTCGGCAAAGGCGCACTCCTTAAGCGACGCTCTCATGCCCGCGGCCCCGGCGTTGCGCAAGCACACGGCGACAAACCCGCGAAGTTGTGACCGGCCCGTCACAACGGTTCAAATTTGGCTTACGTTGCGCAATCCAAGCAGTTGACCTGCCCGCTAAAATCGCTTCCGCTTAAAGCAATTTGAGTAATTTGCGAGGCCGCGCTTTGCGCAACCTGATCACTGATGTCGCCGGGCTCAAGGTCGGAAATGCCGAGGATGTTCAGCTCGGCTCCGGCACGACGGTTGTCCTGTTTGACGAACCCGTAGTCGCCTCGGTGGACGTCCGCGGCGGCGGCCCAGGCACGCGGGAAACCGAGCTTCTCAATCCGGCCCAGACTGTTCCCGGAATTGACGCGATTGTGCTGTCGGGCGGCTCGGCATTCGGACTTGATGCCGCCTCTGGCGTGCAAGCCTGGCTGCGCGAAAAGGGTCGCGGCTTCGCCATCGGCCCGGCGCGCGTACCCATCGTACCGGGAGCCGTGCTGTTCGACCTCTTGAGTAGAGGCAAAAAAGATTGGAAGCGGTTCCCGCCCTATCGCGACTTCGGCTATGCCGCCGCTGCCAAAGCCGGTCTTGACTTTGCGCTCGGCACCGTTGGCGCCGGCACCGGGGCGACCATTGTCGATTACAAAGGCGGACTGGGTTCTGCCTCGGCGCAGACGGCGGATGGCGTGACAGTCGGCGCGCTCGCCGCGGTGAATGCCGTCGGCAGCGTCGTCATTGGTGGCGGACCGTGGTTCTGGGCGGCGCCGTTTGAAGTGGGCGCCGAGTTCGGCGGCCGCGGCCTGCCGGAGGGATTCTCGCCACAAATGCTCAAGCCAGTGATCAAGGGCGTGCCAGGCGCCAATACTACGCTCGTCCTCGTGGCGACGGATGCGATTTTGACCAAAGCCCAAGCGAATCGTCTTGCGGTGATGGCGCAAACCGGAATGGCGCGGGCGATCTACCCGGTGCACAGCCCGCTCGACGGCGACACCCTGTTCGCTGCCGCAACCGGCCGGCGCCCGCTCGCCGATCCGGTATTTGCACTGGCCCAGCTGGGCACGCTCGCCGCAAATGTGGTGACGCGAGCGATTGCCCGTGGCGTTTTTGCGGCAGACGCCCTGCCCGACGATTCGCTTCCCAGCTGGCGGGACAAATTCGGCCGCTGACCCACCTCCCCAAGCGGAGACAGAACAGCAAATTAGGCAGTTATCGGTCGTAGAAACCACAAAACGGGATAGTGCCGGTTTCACCTTGCGGTTTTCATTGACTTGCTGCCCGAATGCGCCTTCACTTCGCGTAAGCTCAGCAAGAATTTCAGCGGAGGGCGCGATGCGCGTCGTAGTGGCTGTCATTGCGGCTTTGGTGACATTGGGTCTTGCGGCATTTGGGGTGGTCGCGGCACAGCACGCGGCCGGGCCGTCCTCGATCATCGCACTCGCCGCACGTGTGATTTCGCCAGGGCAAAGCACCGGAGCGGCGCCGCTCGCTAGTCAACAGGCTCAGCCGCAAGCGGCCCAGCCACTCCCGCCGCAGGCGCCAGTCACCCAGCTCGCGCAAGTCAATACAGCAGCGCCGCCGGCCGCAGCTCCCAGCGCATTGGCGGCTAATCAGAATTTGCCAAGCGCGGCCCCAACAGCGCCAGCGCTCGCGGCGGCTAATCCGCCGGCGGCGAAAGCCGTTCCCGCCTGCGACAATCCGAACGCGATCGGCCTGTCGCGTATTGTCGAAATCGACACAGCGGGCGGTCCGGCATTCGGCACCGAACATTTCAAGCAATACGATTTCCTGCGCGACAAGGAAGTGGTGCTGACGTTCGACGATGGACCGTGGCCTGACAACACGCCAATGGTGCTTAAGGCGCTCAAAGAGAATTGCATCAAGGCGACCTTCTTCGAGATCGGCCAACACGCTACTTGGCGGCCTGACATATCCCGGGAAGTCGCCGCGGCTGGCATGACCGTCGGCAATCACACCTGGTCGCACAAGGACCTGGCAAAGAATCCCTATGCCAAGGATATCGAGCTCGCCAAGCAAGAGATCGAAATGGGAGTGAGCGCGGTGCACATGGCGGTCGGCGGTCCTACTGCGCCGTTCTTCCGCTTCCCTGATTTGCAACAACCGCCCGACTTGATGACCTATCTCGGCACGCGCAACATCGCCATTTTCTCGACCGACATCGACACGTTCGATTTCAAGCTGCGCAAGCCGGACGATGTCGTCAAATCGGCGATGACGAAGCTCGCGAAGAACGGCAAGGGCATAGTGCTGATGCATGACTTCCAGCACAACACGGCGGAAGCCCTGCCGGAACTGCTGCGCCAGCTCAAGGCAGGCGGCTACAAGATCGTGCACATGGTGCCGAAAGATCAAATAACCACGATCGCCAAATATGACGACATGGTCAGGGCGCAGGACAAGTATTCCGCAACTAACAATACGCGTCCGCAGTCGAGCGTCGTGAAGACGATCAGCGAGTGAAGCGTTCGGCGCCGTACGGCGCCGGATCGCAAAACGGCGTCGCGCCAGTCATCACCTCGGCGACCAGCCGTCCGGTTGCGGGACCAAGCGTCAGGCCCCAGTGACCATGGCCGTAAGCAAGCCAAAGCCCGCGCTGGCCTGGCGCGCGTCCGATCACCGGGCGTGAATCGGCAAAACATGGACGGGCTCCCATCCACGGCTGCCCCTCGACGGGTTCGCCGAGCGCGAACAGGCCGCGCGCGCGCGGCAATAATAGATCGAATTGCACCGGGGTTGGCGGCGCGTCGCGCGGCGCAAACTCGGCGCCGGTCGTCAGCCGAATGCCTTGCTCCATGGGCGTAATGCAGTAGCCGTTCTCGGCATCGAGTACGGGCCGTCTCAGCGCCGCATTGTCCTGCGGACGAAAGTGACGGTGATATCCTCGCTTGACGGCGAGCGGAAGCCTCACTCCCAGCGGATCGAGCAGGTCAGGCGCCCACGGACCCAATGCCGCGACGACATCGCCGGCGTCGACCGGCCCGGCCGCGGTATCGACACGCCATCGCGCATTGACGCGATGCAGGGACCGCGCATCGCCCGAGAAGCTCAGACCTCCGAGCGCCGCAAATCGCGCGGCATAGGCGCGCGTCACTGCCAGCGGGCTGCTCACACTCACCGCGCCGGTCCAGTGCACGGCATGGCGGAACACCGGCGCCAGGGAGGGCTCAAGCCCGCGCACTCCATCAAGGTCGAGCGCGACATTGGCGATGCCGAGGTCCTTGGCCAGTTCGAGTTCGCGCCGCTGGGCCGCGAAGCCGCGGTCAGTGCGATAGAGCTTGAGCCAGCCGGTGCGGCGGAAATAGCGCTCTGCGGCGGCCTCTGCGCTTAGCGCCTCGTGTTCGGCAACGGCACGGGCCATCAGCGGCCGCATTAGGCGAACGGTTTCCGCGAGCCGCGACGGCTGCGAAGCGGCATAGAACGCCCACAGCCAAGGGGCGACTTTAGGCAAGAACGAGAGATGGTAATTCGCCTGCGGCGACCGCTTGAACACGACGCGTAGGCGTTCCCCCCAGTCGGACGGAAAGGCGGGCGGGAAGATGGTATTACCTTCGATGACCCCGGCATTGCCGTAGGAGGTCCCCTCGCCCGCTCCGGCGCGATCGATCAGCGCGACCGTAAGGCCCCGCTTGACGAGGTGGACCGCAATCGACGTGCCGACAATTCCCGCCCCGAGAACAATGACATCGCTGCGCGCCACAGGACCTCCTTCGCCAAAATTCGGCAGACCTTGCCGCAGCCGCGCCCGCGCCGGCAAGCGTCGCCTGCGCCGACCTGCTCTGCGCGTTGCCCACCTCGAAGCGACGTGTTACGCGAACTTAACTTCGCTCGACTAAACTATTGTGCGTGAAAGAAAGTTTGGTTGGTGGAATGACGCAGCAGTAGTAAGCGGTCCTGGAGACCGTTGATGTTTTGAGTTCTAGAAGTGGCTTCGGTACTCACTGGGCCAAGGTAAGGGTGATCTCATTCCTTCACCTCACTACCTCATGCCCTGATTAGATCGACGAAGAGTTGTGCACAGCTACCAAGTGACGAGCGCGGCCTCAGCGTCTGGTACCCTCAGCACATTCATCGTCCTCTGAACGAGGTCAGTGGCCGAGATCACGAGGTTGATTTGGGCGAAGAGCGCGACAGCGCCGCTCGGTCACTAATGGACCGGGAAGTCCCTCTCCTTCCACTGCCGCGCCAACATCATTCGATTAGCGCTGTATTCGCGCAAAGCAGTTGACAAAACCGGACGCGGTCATGGACCCGTCGCATTTCATCCAAATGTTGACGGTTAGTTGGGCAAAGGGGGACGAACCATGACCACTTTCCACAGGCGACCGCAATTCAATGTTTACAAACTGCCGAGTGCGCGTGCTGCCGAGAAGGAGGAGGATGACCAAATGCCGACCGAAAATCTCAGCGAATTGCTGGGCCGAGTGTCAAACCATTCGACGGGCCAGATTGATAATCTCGTCGGTGATTTTCAACAGCTGCGGGAAAAGCTACGGACCGATGGCGAACGCATTCAACGCGAGGTCGAGGAATACAACACACTGAGCGAAATGGTGATGCAAATGACGAAGACCATCTCCGAAAGCGTGGAGAAGGTTCGAGCATCAGCGGATCGGCCCACACCGGTACCTGAGTGAGTTTGAGGAGCCGCTGACCGAGCGACTTTTCACTGCGCAACAAGTGATGCCTGTCACGGAAGTCTACGCAGCGGGCAGATAGGCTTGCATACTGACATCCTTTCTTCGTCCCCGAAAGATGTCATCCTTGCCCCGACGGAAGTCTGTCGGGGCATTCTTTTATGTCCGTAGATTGTCTTAAGCGCAGACGCTATGCTGCCCTGGTCGGACTGGGTCGTCCCCGCTGCCCTGCGGAACCGACGCGATGGGGACGAAGGTGAAGATTTCCATCACTTCACCGCCCGTTCGACAACCCGCACGATGCTGTCCGAGAACACGGCACGTATGGGGGACAAGGCAAAGCCGTTGGCTGCGTACCGCCGACGGCTTTGCTGTTTGAGGGAGCGCCCATCGGCCTATGTTGGCACTGCTGGCGCAATCGTCGAACTACTACCCAAAGACTTCAAACACCAGCACAAGCAAGCCGAGCGAGATGATAACGCAGACTAACAGTATCGTGATTTCGATCTACCCATCAACTTGCGCCTCACGTTTTCGTGCGGTGACCCGCGCGGCGTCTAAATCGGTTGGCATGATTAGCGGCCTCTCTGAATGACCGCAGATACTCTAAACGAAGCCCCTTGAGCGTGTTCTTGACGTCGATCAAAGACGCCGAGTGCGATGTTGTTGTTGGATCATGAGCCGCGTCTTGCAGCAATGGGCGCGGCGCACCTCCAAGGCTGAACTTAGGCCACCAGAAGTTTGGTGACCTTCTTTTGAGACGATGTCCTCCCCTCGCCGCTTCCCGCCACTATGCGAAGCTACCAGAGCTACTGAGAAAGTCCTAAACTTACGCCAGCCTTCAGGGCGCACAGGGGAGGAGCTTAAGAGAACATGCGAACCGCGAACCTAATCATGCTGTCGGCGCTATTCGTACAAGTAGCCCATGCCGCCGACAACATCCGTCTCTCTACTTTTCCAAACGTCCTGCTGGGCACCTGGGCCGAAACAGCCCAACAATGCGCCGCCAAAGACAAATCTAATGTCGTGATCGAGCCCGCCAAATATGGCGACGGTGACGGCAGCTGCGAGGTACGCTGGATCGATCAGTCGGAGGGATCGCGCGGCACCAATTACGAAGTGCGTGCCCTTTGCACCAGCGCGTCGCTGCCGGAAAAGAACCAAACTGTCACTATCATCGTGCGAACGCTTGGCTCAGATCGCGCGGAGATGGGACGAATTTATCTGCATTCTGCCGGAAGCGTGTTTGACGATTTAAAGAAATATCAGCGTTGTCCATAACAATCGCCGCCCTCGTTGCTTTTATACTGCGCCCGGCTTTTGCGTTGTCATCCCCTCCCCTCGTCGCTTCCCTACGCCTTGGTCAGTGCCCGCTTACCAACCTATCAAACTATGCCTTCCTGTGGACAAGGTGGACAATTTTCCACAAGTCTCGGCAGCAACAGCAGAAACAAGGCCCG
>Ga0126369_10001441_pt1 | contig 16429 bp, 17 predicted proteins | sample PanSoiMetaPlot_1_FD_109646 | JGI IMG/M metagenome (GOLD analysis project Ga0126369, IMG submission 109646) | Tropical forest soil microbial communities from Panama - MetaG Plot_1 | ecosystem: Environmental > Terrestrial > Soil > Tropical forest > Bulk soil | place: Panama | collected 2016-02-17 | reverse complement strand
TCCGAGGCGACTCAAAAAATGGTGGCTCCTGAGCGGCGCAAAGGCTGGGAATTGTAGCCGGTCTACTTCATCGCCGGCCGCGGAGCCTCATAGAACAGGAATTGCACGCCCACCCCGGATTTCCCGTTCTGCCGGCTGAGCGGTTCCACGTGCGCGACGCGGCCCGTAAAGCTCCATTCCTCCGCATCAACGCCGACAATCTCTCTCGGCATTTTCAAATGCAATTGAACCATGAGGCCCTCACGCACCTTCTGGTCCGTGGCGAAGTAAACGCCTTGAGCGGAAATATTCATCGACGAAGCGGACTCTTCTCTCAGAACACCTTCCCTCGTCGCATGAAACCGTAGGGGAACTCTCATGATAAAGCGGTGTCTATGACGACGTTCGTGTCCCGGCATAGCATTCCTCTGGCATGATTTTTTCTGGAGCAGGTCTGGCTCAGGCAGGGCAGGCTTAATTTTTACGAGAGCGGCGGAGAAGGGTCAACAGTTTTCTGTTTCTACCAGGAAGAACCTGAGGATTTCTACTCGGGATGAATTATGCGAGCGTGAGGCCCGCGTAGCGGTGCGAAGGATGCCTTTCCCGGCTGTCATGATGGGCCCACCAATCTCGCCAGGCTGCTGCGTTCTTGCCAAAAGAAGCTCCCGTGATGGCTTCCAGCGTGGAGCAGACCAGGCTTTGCGTTGCAGGGTCGAGCGAATCATCGTCGAGCAGGTTCAACAACTGGGGGACTGCGGTAAGCCGTTGCTCCCCGGTGAGGAGACCCGATCGCGAAAGGGCGTTTGCGGCGCGCTGGCGGATCTGTGCGGCAGGATCGTGCGCCAGGGTATCCAGCAGCGCATCAATCGATTCTCGGTTGCCCAGCATCGCCAAACCCTCTACGGCCCAGAAACGCACTTCCTGATTTCGACTCTGCGTATAAAGCTTGAGCGTTCGAAACACTTCCCAGGGCTCGACCCCGCGATTGCCCAGCGCGCCCAGCCTCCACAACGCCATGTAGCGTTCCTCTGTGCCGCTCTGAATCTGGTGCTGCAGTTTCTCAATGCTCTCCGGCGCCTTCATGAGATTGTTAGCCGCCAAATCGATTTCCACAGCAGCCACGCGCACCCGCGGGTCGTTGGAATTGAGGGCTTCCATCACTAGATGGAACAACCGGTCGGAATCCTCAAGATGCCCGCGCCAGGACGTCAAATTCCGGTGAATCAAGCTGAGGGAAGGATCAGGTTGCTGAATGGCCAGTTCCAGCAAGCGCTCGGCCTGCTGTTGAGGCGCCAGACGCGCGATTTCCTCCGTGTTGATGTCCTTGGCACCCGGCTGGGCTGTCGAAACCAATTCCGAAGCGTGCCCCCCCGTCTGGGACGCAACAACGGGGTGAATTTTCAGCCATTCCGTAAAAGCGCCCTGGAAACGCGCGGCGGAAAAGCCCGCTAGCGTCGAAAGAAGCGCCAGCGCCGCCAGCGACAACACGTAGGACGGCCAACGTCGCGGATTCCACGGTTTAAGGCCGGGAGTTTCCTGGGTAGCGGCAGCAGTATTGGAAGGGCCGGAGGAATTTGCCAAGATTTCACCCTTGTGATCGGTTCCATGCGCAAACTCCGCACGGTCTGAGGGTCAAGTTAAGAGGAGCGAGAAACGCCAACAATGGTACGCCGGGGCAAGGGCCGCAGAATTCGCAGACAAATCCTGTGGCCTCAACACGTTCAGGGGTTTACTGGTTCGCACCACAAAAAGCGGCCCCGTACGATGGAACAGGGTGCTCGACGGTGCGAAAGGGAAGCTTTGTGCAGAATAGACGCTCTGCTAGAATGAGGAGCTTGGTTTGTGACTTCAAAAGCAAGATTTTTCGAGCTTAATTTAGACCGAGCAGGATCATCAAATGGCACTGAAGTGTGAATTCTGCGGCAAAGCACCGGCTTATGGAAACGTCGTCAGCCACGCCAACAATACGCGGCGGCGCCGCTGGAATCCGAATTTGAAGCGCATGCGCGCGGTGGTGGCGGGCGTCAAAAAGCATGTACGGGTGTGTACCGCGTGCATCCGCGCCGGCCGCGTGAAAAAAACCGCCTGAGCTTCCAACTTTGAAAACAGCTTTTGTGGACTGGCGATTGGTGGGGCGTCCAATGCACCTTTCAAAAGGAACTCAATGCGGCGTAGCTTTGCTGCCGTTGGCCGCCCTGGCTCTTTCCATGGCCGGTTGCATGAAGCAGACCCAGCACGCGCCGGACGTGTGGGCCGTCGTCAATGGCAAAGAGATCAAGCGCGATGAAGTGGACAAATATTACCGCACACGCGTAAATCCGGAAGGCCAGGAGCCCTCGCAAGAAGAGTCTCTCTCCCTGAAACTCAATGTCCTCGACGAGCTAATTATTAATGAAGTCCTGCTCGAACGCGCAAAAAAACTCGGCCTCGAGGCCAGTGACGGCGAAGTCGAAGACAAATTCACAGAACTCAAGAGCCCTTACACCGAGGACGAATTCCAGCGCCGGCTAAAAGACCAGGGAATGTCCGTAGACGACCTGAAACAGGATTTGCGCCGACAGCTCTCGATCCAGAAGCTGCTGAACCGCGAAGTTTTGGCCAAGATCACCATCACCGACCAGGATGTCGCTGAGTTCTATAACGCCAATAAGTCGCAGTTCAGTGTGGCCGAGCCAACCTACCATCTTTCACAAATCAAAGTTACGCCGCGTAAAGACCCGCAAATCCGCAACCGCAAAAACGACGACGCTACCAACGAGGCCGAAGCTGTTCGCAAAATCAAAATGTTGATGGACCGGCTGAACAGCGGCGCGGATTTCGCGCAGTTGGCCATGGATTATTCCGAAGATATGAACACGGCGTCGACGGGTGGCGACCTCGGCTATGTTCCGGAGTCTGGGTTGAACGGACCACAAGTAGATCCAGCACTGAAGAGGGCCGTCCTTGCGCTCAAGCCTGGACAGGTGAGCCAGCCCATCGAAGCACGAGACCAAACCGGCGTCAGTTTCCACATTCTGAAACTGATTGCTCGCGAAGCTCCCGGGCAGCGGAACCTAAACGAACCCCAAGTGCAGCAAAATATTCGCGACACCTTGCGGAGCCGTAAGGAACAGCTACTGCGTTCCGCCTATTTGGCGATCGCGCGCGATGACGCTCAGGTGGCGAATTACCTCGCACAGCAGGTGATTGAAGCCGCTGGCAAGCTCCCGGATGCGGCCAAGACCTACATGCCGCCGCGTTCCATCGGGCACTAAAGCTGTTTGACCGTAACCTTAGAGAAAAATCAGCTAGGCGACCACGCACAGAACTTCGCCCGCATTCACGGCTTGCCCCTCTCTAACCAGCACTCGTCCGACTTTGCCGCTCTTCGGCGAATGAATTTCGTTTTGCATTTTCATGGCCTCTACCACCAACAGGCCCTGCCCCGCCTCAACCGCATCACCCGCCTTGACCAGCACCCGCACGACTTTACCGGGCATGGGTGCGACAATCTGCTGAAGTCCCTCCGCTTCAGCGCCACTGTGACGGCGACCGCGCCACGAACGCGGATCGCTAACCTCCGCCAGGAATTCCAATCCGTCAGTTTCCAATTGCAGTCGGCCGTCGGAAGATGGAGTTACGTAAACCTCATGAGATCGGCCGGAAAGCAAAGCAGAGAAAACATTCGGGGTGATTTCGGCGACGTCCGCCGTGATTCCGGTTTCTCCTGCAATCCTGGCTTGCCAGCCTTCGGCCCGGCATTCAAATTCCACAAGGTGCGTCTTGCCGGAAATGCGGACCTCACACTTCATGGCAGGCGATCCCGTTGCTCCCGGCGACCTTCCACTTTCCAGCGGGAAACGCTTTCCCTTTCCGAAGATGCGGCTGGCGCATGAGCGCCGCTCCGCTTTGCCTGCCAGATAGCCGCAGCGATAGCTGCGGCTTCGCGGGCCTTATTCAAATCCGCGTCCTGCTCGCTTGGCGAAATAGACGGAGCTGTGCGCGGACGCCGCAGGAGTTCGTCGAGCCACCGAGTGTGGATCTCGCCGCGCAGAAATTCCGGCTCCTCGAGAATGCGGCGGAACAGTCCTGCATTGGTGCGAATCCCTGTAACGGTATATTCGTCGAGCGCACGTCGCAGACGCGCCATGGTCTCTTCCCTGCTGTTCCCCCAAGCGATGAGCTTGCTCAACAGCGGGTCGTAATCATTGGGCACTGTCCAACCTTCATAAACGCCTTCGTCCATGCGGATTCCAGGTCCGGAGGGAGTATGCCGCGAAAGAATTTTTCCCGGTGACGGGAAAAAGTTGTTGTCAGGGTCCTCGGCGTAAAGGCGGACCTCCATTGCATGACCGCGCGGCGTGATGGATTCCCACGCAAACGGCAAGCGGTGTCCCGCGGCAATGGCGATTTGCAGTTTGACGAGATCCAAGCCCGTGACCTGTTCCGTGACTGGATGCTCCACCTGTAAGCGCGTGTTTACTTCCAGAAAATAAAAATTCAGATGCTGGTCAACGAGGAATTCCATCGTGCCAGCGTTGACGTAGCCGCCCGCGCGTGCCAGGCGCACCGCAGCTTCGCTCATTTTTCTTCGCAACTCCGGCGTGACGATCGGCGATGGCGCTTCCTCAATCACTTTTTGGTGGCGGCGCTGGACGGAGCACTCGCGTTCGCCCAGAGAAACCACCCGGCCATGCGCGTCCGCCAGAATCTGAATTTCAATGTGCCGCGGCCGCTCGAGATATTTCTCAAGATACAAACGCCCGTCGCCAAAAGCGTTCGTCGCTTCCGAGGAGGCATCGCGAAAGGCCGACTCGAATTCGGCGTCGTTGTGCACGAGCCTCATGCCCTTGCCGCCGCCGCCCCCGACCGCCTTCAGCAGCACCGGATAACCCATGCTCTGCGCCAGGATCTGCCCCTGGGATTTGTCTATCGGATCATTCGTGCCGGGAACCGTTGGTACTTCCACGCGGCGTGCGAGTTGGCGTCCCGCGGTTTTCGAGCCCAGCGCCTCCATGGCCTCCGCGGGCGGCCCGATAAAAGTGACGCCTGCTTCATTCGAGGCGCGGGGCAACGCCGGGTTTTCCGCAAGAAAGCCGTAGCCCGGATGCACGGCGTCGCAACCCGCCCGGCGCGCCACGTCTATTAGCTTGTCGATACGGAGATAGCTTTCGCGAGAAGCAGCGGGACCGATAGCGTAAGCTTCGTCGGCAAGCCGCACGTGCAGGGATTTGCGGTCCACTTCACTGAACACGGCGACGGATTGGATGCCTAGCTCGCGGCAGGCGCGGAGAATGCGCACGGCGATTTCGCCGCGATTGGCAATCAAGATTTTCTTGAACATAGAGAGGTGGAACGAGGACCGAGTTTAGCATGGAGAGCAAGGAACCCTGGGAACTCCCGCTCGATCGTGTTCCACTTCATTACTCAAGAAGCTTCTTGAGATCTTTCCATTTCACGAGAACAATGTGATTTTCCTCAAGCATCTGCTTGAAGTCCGCGCTGGTCACAAAATCGTAGTCTCGTTGACGCCACGCCGAGCCGAAATCCGGATGATCGACGGTCACGGCTTGGAGTTCTGGATCATCGTGCCCGAGATGCACGATCATTTCCGATAGCCCCGGCTTCAAATTCTTGACCGCACTTCCGTAAGACGCCCTCCACTGGCCGGCGTTTATGGTGGGATTGGCCATGACCATCGAGTCCACGACGGGGTCTTTTTCGGAAAGCAGCGAGAGAAGCTTGGCTCTTTCGTCGGCGACTCTTACCGCCAGGAACGGAAGATGATAGTCGTGAGCCACCTTCACGTACGCCGCGAAAAGGTCGGGTCGCGCAAAAAGGACGCCCATATGGCTGTCGAGATGTGTCGGATGGATTCCCGCGGCAATCGCGAGTTCTACCTGGGCGCGAATTTCGCGCTCGGCCTCGTTGGCCTTGAGGTTTTCTACCGCAGGCCCGGTTTCCGGCCACAGATAGCCCGAAGGGTCGAGAAGGCTCGCCACTTTGTCCTTCGATTCAACCGGACCCCAGCGATAGGTCTTCCATTCGCTGGTCAGCGTCAGATGCAGTCCAAGGTCCGCATGGGGATGGCTCTTCGCATACGCGGCGACTTCACTGAGCCAGGGGCACGGCACCATGATGCTGGCGGAGGTGACTCCACCTTTGTCCAGCGCGTCAAAGCTCGCAGCATCCACCGAATGTGCCACCGCAAGGTCATCGGCATGGACGATGAGTAGCTTCGCGTCTGCGGGATAACCCATTCGTTCCGCAACGGTCCTTGCTTGCGCGCTCGCGACCGCAGGAATCGCTAGGAACACAGTAATTGCGCCAATGCATCTGCGCCGGTACATAGGCTGCTCCAATAAGGCGTTTTTGCGACCGTCAAGCCTATCACGAACCGCCGTGCGGATTTGGTGGTTTTACACGAACTTCAAAAACCCTTCGCGCTCCGCATGCCCAATGGTGTATACAGATTCGTTCGAGATTCTTCAGGAGAGGATGTAGATGAAGCGACTGTGTCGATTATTCGTACTTGTGTGGCTAGCCGCCTTGCCCGCAGCCGCGCAGGAAACTTACGTTGCGCCGCCGGAAAGCCTGGTCATTGACGGCGTTCCACAAATCCCCATGGCTCTGGCAGAGACGGCGGGTCGCTATGCCTCGTTTCGAAGCGCGAGCCTTTCCGACTGGCACCCAACGCGCCACGAAATGCTCATTTCCACGCGATTTGCTGAGACGCCACAACTGCACATCGTGGCCATGCCTGGGGGCGAGCGACAGCAAGTCACTTTTTTCGCGGACTCGGTTTCGAACGGGCGGTTCCATCCGAACGGCGGCGACTACATCGTCTTCATGAAGGATGTCGGCGGCGGTGAATGGTATCAACTCTACCGCTACGACATGAAAAACGGCGACACCACGCTACTTACGGACGGAAAGTCGCGCAACCTAATGGGGCCGTGGTCGTCAGACGGCGACCGCATCGCCTACATGTCCACGCGGCGCACGGGCAAGGACACGGATTTGTGGGTGATGAATCCCGCCGATTCGAAAACGGATCGCCTGCTGACGCAACTGAATGGCGGGGGATGGCAGCCGGAAGATTGGTCCCCCGATGACAAAAAGATTCTGCTGCTGGAAGAACTATCGATCAACGAATCGTATTTGTGGCTGGTGGACGCGGCAACGGGGCAAAAGACCGAGCTGACGCCGCACAATTCGACGGACAAAGTCTCCTACCGGGAAGCACGCTTCAGCAAAGACGGCAAAGGCATTTACGTCACCACCGACAAAGACTCCGAATTCCACCGTCTCGCGTACCTCGATCTGGAAACCAAACAGCCGACCTATTTGACGACTTCCATCCATTGGGAGGTGGAGACTTTCGGCTTGGCCCACGATGGAAAGCTTCTTGCTTTCGTTACGGACGAAGAAGGCTTGAGCGTCCTGCATGTGCGCGACACGACCAACGGAAGAGAGATGCCTCTGCCGCACATTCCTTCGGGAGTCATCAGCGGGTTGCGCTGGCACAAGAACGGCCATGACCTGGGCTTCTCACTGACGAATTCGCGCGGCCCGGGGGATTGCTATTCGCTCGACGTGGCGAACGAAAAACTCGACCGCTGGACCACCAGTGAAACCGCCGTAAAAAGTGAGTCTCAGCTCCAGGCAGAACTGATTCACTGGAAGAGCTTCGATGGCAAGACGATCTCCGGGTTTCTGTACAAGCCGCCAGCAAAGTTCACGGGCAAGCGGCCCGCGCTGGTGATTATTCACGGGGGCCCGGAAGGACAGTCACAGCCGGCTTTTTTGGGGCGCAACAATTATTTGCTGAACGAGCTGGGGATAGCGTTGATTTATCCCAACGTGCGCGGCTCGACGGGTTACGGAAAGACTTTTTCCCTGCTGGATAACGGTTTCAAGCGCGAAGACACCTATAAAGACATCAACGCGCTGTTCGACTGGATCGCCACGCAGCCGGAACTCGACTCGCAACGGATTGCCGTGACTGGCGGAAGTTATGGCGGGCACATGACGCTGGCGGTTTCGGCTTTTTACAGCGATCGTATCCGTTGTTCCGTGGATATCGTCGGCATGTCGAACTTGGTGACGTTTCTCGAACACACCGAGGCCTATCGGCGTGATTTGCGGCGGGCGGAATACGGCGACGAACGCGACCCGAAAATGCGCGAATTCCTGGAAAAAATCGCACCGATGAACAACATCGAGAAAATCAAAAAGCCGATGTTGGTAATCGCCGGGAAAAACGATCCCCGCGTTCCGGTGACCGAGTCGCAGCAAATTGCCGATGCCCTGAAAAAGCAGGGCACGCCGGTGTGGCTGATGATTGCCAACGACGAAGGCCACGGCTATCGTAAGAAACCGAACCAGGATTTTCAGTTCTACGCGACGGTGGGGTTCTTGCAAGAATACCTGCTGAAATGAAAGCGGATTTCAACAGGAGGTCACGGAGTTCAGGGGCGAGAACATGGTTTGCATCGCTCTCTCGCACTTAAAGCGGAATATTTCCATGTTTTTTGCGTGGGTTGACGTCCATCTTGTTTTCTAGGGCCCGGAGGGCGGTGATGACCCGTGAGCGAGTATCGGCGGGCTCGATGACAGCGTCGATGTAGCCGCGTTCCGCCGCGACGAAGGGATTGGCGAACCGATCGCGGAATTCGGCGACTTTTTCCTGACGCAGTTTGTCGCGCTCCGCACCTTCTACCTTTGCCAGTTCGCGCTTATAAACAATATCGACCGCGCCTTCCGGGCCCATCACTGCGATTTCAGCGGTGGGCCAGGCGAAATTCGCATCGGTGCGAATGTGTTTTGATGCCATAACGCAATACGCGCCGCCATAGGCTTTGCGCGTGATGACGGTAATCTTCGGAACAGTGGCTTCAGCAAAGGCGAAGAGCAGTTTTGCGCCGTGCTTGATGATGCCGCCGTATTCCTGCTGCGTGCCGGGAAGAAAACCGGGCACGTCCTCAAACGTGAGCAGCGGAATATTGAACGCGTCACAAAAGCGAACGAAACGCGCGCCTTTCACGGAAGCGTTGATATCAAGAACTCCCGCTAAGTACGCCGGCTGGTTGCCCACAATGCCCACGGGGCGGCCGTCCAGCCGTGCGAAACCCACAACCAGGTTTCTGGCGTAATGTTCGTGGACTTCAAAGAAATAGCGATCGTCCACAATCGAATGAATCGCGCCCTTGACGTCGTAGGGTTTCTGCGCCTCGGGTGGCACGAGCGTGTTAAGCGCCTCATCGCGGCGCGTTGGTGGATCCGAGGTGACGCGGCGGGGCGGATCCTCGAGATTGTTCGATGGCAGAAAACTCATCAGCTCGCGAATCATGGCGAGGCAATCGGCGTCATCGCCTGCGACAAAATGCGCGACGCCGCTCTTCTCATTGTGCGTCATCGCCCCGCCAAGTTCCTGCTTCGTGACCTCCTCGTGCGTGACGGTCTTAATGACGTCGGGCCCGGTCACGAACATGTAAGAGGTCTCGCGCGTCATGAAAATAAAATCGGTGATCGCGGGTGAATAGACCGCGCCCCCCGCACAAGGGCCCATGATGGCGCTGACTTGCGGAATGACGCCGCTCGAAAGCGTGTTGCGCAGGAAAATGTCAGCGTAACCGGCCAGCGAAGCAACGCCTTCCTGGATGCGCGCGCCGCCGGAATCGTTCAAACCAATCACCGGCGCGCCCGCGCGCATCGCAAGGTCCATAATCTTACAGATTTTTTGTGCATTGGCTTCCGAGAGCGAACCACCAAAAACAGTGAAATCCTGCGCGAAGACGTAGACGAGGCGTCCATCGATCCGCCCAAAACCGGTAACGAAGCCATCGCCGGCGGGACGCTGCTCTTCGAGGTCGAAATCCACGCAGCGGTGGCGTACGAACTTGTCGAGTTCCTCGAAAGTGCCTTCGTCCAGCAAGAGGTGGATGCGCTCGCGGGCAGTTAACTTGCCGGCCCGGTGTTCGCGTTCGCGGCGCTCGACCCCGCCCCCAGCTTCGGCTTCCGCGTCCAACCGGCGCAGTTCTTCGGTGCGATTGTGGCCTTTCGGGGCTTCCGAGGGTTTCGGTGCCGGGATCAGGCTGCGCTTGGTTTCAGACACCGGTCCCTCCCGCAGACGAAGACTTTCGAAGTACTTCAGAAGGTCCCAAGGATCCAGACTCTTTCGTGCCAAAGATGCGCACGGCCAAATGAGTAGCGAGCCAGGTGGTGCCAAGCAGCAAGACCACGCCGAGAAGCAACTCCGCGCCCATGGCGGCGGCGCGGCGGAGGGGCGCTTCGAGTGAAGTCACCCGGACCGTCGCCCAAACCAGGATGTACATGGCGGCAAGAGTCATTGCCACGATAAGAATTGTGGTAACCATCGAAGCAAGAATTTTTTTCATCGGAACGGGCTGCGAGCAAGAAACTGACAACCAAAGAATAGCGCAAATGAGGAGGGAGCGTCAGTTGTCAGTCGTTGGCAGCCAGTTTTGCACCATGGGACAGGATCGGCAGGTTCGCACGCCAGTGGTTCAGGGCTTGGTGGCATCGGCGGCGACGGCGGCCTCGGAAACAATGAGGTACTCGTAGGACTTGCCGTTTGCTTTGAACTTCATCTTGTCTTTGTCGAGAGTAAACTCGACGGGTGTATGGACAGGGATCAATGCCTTTTCCGAGGGTTTCATCTGCCGGATGTGATAGTCGGTCCCCTCGGTGCGAACGACGTATTCTTGGCAGAGTACCTCGACCGTCATCTGCTTGTTCTTCTTGCCTTTTTCAATCGTGGAGCCGCAGGCGACGGAGTTTTCGGAAATGATCGTGCCGTATTGCGGTTTGCTGCCAGCCTGAACCAAAGTTCCCGCGAGGAGAAGAACAGCGGTAAGCATTATCGGCTTGTTCATGTGGGCTCCTTAGCTTGGTATTCCGGGCTTTTTCCTAGTCTATGTCAGTTGCTTGGAAAAGTGGCCGTGCCCGGGAAGCGGGACTGACTAAGAGTAAACGCCGTCAGGTAACTGCGGAGTACCCAGGGTGGAATCCTGAGGCGTCTTACGAGTGTGCGCGTTTCCCCGGCGCACGATCTAAGGTCCCAAGTTCGCTCGAGGAGGGAAGACGAAGACTTCGTTGTCTATTCTGGCTATTTTGCTGCTTGCTGCGCCGATGGGCGCGCAGCAGGCCCAACAACCGAGCCCTCGTCCTGATGCCCCGCCTCGCGGGCAGGAACCACCTCAGAGTCCCGCGCCACTCATTGTTCGGGCAGGAACGCATCTTGCCCTCGTTCTTACGCATCCCATCGATAGCAAGACCATGCATCACGGTGACACCGTTTTCGCCGAGACGACGTCGCCCGTGTTTGTGGACCATCAGGTGGTGATACCCGCCGGAGCTTTTGTCCAAGGCAAAGTCGAGAAACTCACGCGGCAAGGCAGCCGGGCAGAGATGTTGATGCAGTCAGTCTCCCTTGCCCTTCCTGATGGCTCGGTCGTCAACATTGGAGGTCCACTGGAAATCGCGAGCGGGGAAGGCACGGCCTGGAGAAATCCCAGCGACAGCGCCAAAGCTGGAGCAGTTCTTGCACCTTTTATCGGCTCAGGTCTTGGAACAGCGATTGGGATTGCTGCTCACACCAGTGAAACCATGCCCTTCGGAAACTCAACGATCACAACCAGCACGCCGAAGGGGATGGCCATTGGAAGCATTACCGGCCTCGCTGCGGGGACCATTGTGTCTTTCGTGCTGCTTGCGCGGAGCCGTCATTTCTTTGTTGGGGAAGGTGCGCCGCTCGAAATGACGCTGCCGCAGCCAGTAACCGTCCCCAGCGGAGAAACCGCGGCGCCGGTACAACTAACCGACCAGCGATAGAGCAGTTCCACTTACGAAGGTTTCCAAGGCAGCCCCAGCGCCTCGAGGCTCAGCGCAAGCCGGACCAATCGTCGGCGACGAGGATGGAGTCCACGGGGTTGGACGGATCATATTTCACGCTTGCGGGCTGTCCGGGAACCAGGCGATCGAGGCGCACCTGGCTTTCGAGGCCGGTGATGTCCTGCGCAGTGTGGTAGACGACCCCGGAAATCGCGTAGCTGTAGGAAACGAGGTGGCGGGGGCGCAGGTTTTCGAGCGGACGAGCGCCGGCGCCAAACAAACGCTTGCGTGGCTTTTGCGGCTCGGGCGGATTCTCTACCAAATCAACTACCTGGCCCTCAGCGATGCGCCCGATTTGATTCAGATGAAGGCGACGCTTGCGCTCCTCCGCTTCCGGGTCGCCTTCCGGCCGGAGAAACGCATAGACAATCATGGCGACGGCGGCGACGGCCGCGCCGCCCATGGCCAGCATCAGCTTCCAATCGGCGGGCAAGGCTATTAGCAATGCAACTCCATTAAATCCCGGGGATTGCATGGGGCGCCAAGACTGGGCGACAGCGACGCGACGGACGGATTGCAACGGTCACAGCCCCACTACCGCGTATTCTAGCGAAATTGCGGCCCCTCGTGAATCAATCTTGCGGGCCGTGCACCGGACTACGCAATACACCGACGCCAGAAACGGTTACTTCGACGGTGTCGCCGGCGACAAGCGGTCCCACCCCGGCGGGAGTGCCGGTGGCGATCACATCTCCGGGTAGCAGAGTCATCATGCAGGAAATCCAACGGACCAGAAAAAGCACCGGATAAATCATCAGAGAAGTGTTGCTGGACTGCCGGACGGCTCGATTGACGCGCGTTTCGACCACGAGGCTCGAAGGATCGAGATCGGTTTCGATGTGCGGACCAATGGGGCAAAACGTGTCAAAACCTTTGCCTCTTGTAAATTGCACGTCGCTTTTCTGTAAATCGCGCGCGGTGACGTCGTTCAGACAGGTGTAGCCGAGAAGATAAGAAAGCGGGTCGTCGGAATCGCGCAGGTGCGAACAACGGCGCGCAACAACCACCCCGAGTTCCCCTTCATGTTCCACTTGCTTCGAGTATTTCGTGAGAACAATGGGTTCTTCTGGCCCGATGATGGAAGTCGAGGGCTTCAGAAAGATCAAAGGCTCCTGGGGCAGCTCGTTGCCAAGTTCGGCGGCGTGCGCCGCGTAGTTGCGGCCAACACAAACAATTTTGGAAGGTTCGACAGGAGCGAGGAGCCGTACATCCGCAAGGCGCCAAGAGCGTGAGCCGCGTGCCCATTGGCCCCCTGGCAGGCCTGTGATCTCGACGACGTCTTCTGCCTCGATCACGCCGTAGCGCGGGGTTGCTGGTGAAGCCGTATTTCTAGGAACATAGCGGCAGATCTTCATTCTGTTTCAGTTCTCGCGATGCCCGGGTTCAGGCTTCGCATGAGAAATCTCCGCGGCGCGCGCCCTGCGGATAATCGCGCCAATCCAGGAGAGCGTTGTAAACATCATGTAACTGACGGCTCCAATCATGAAGACCTGAAACGTGCTGTGCCAGTCACTGAGGTTGTGGTAGATCATGCACAGAGTGCGGTAGACAAAGCTAAAAATCACCCAGGCGATCATGCTCGAAGCCAGAAGGTTCCCGGGCCAGCGAAGAAAGCGAAGAACGGGAACGGCGGCAAGAAAGACAAAGACTCCGGCGCCGGCTACGTTGCGCTCAAAGGCAAAACGCTCAAGAATTGGAACCTGATTCGCGATGACGAGCCAAGCCGTAAAAACCAGGCTGAGGCAAACTCCGGTATAGACGCCGGTATGAATGGCCGCATTATGAAGAAAATCCAGGCGCCGCGAGCCGGGCAAGTTTGTTCGAACGAGCATTTGAAGCAGGGCTCCCCAAAATGCCGAACTGAAAGACACGAATCTACGGAGGCGGCTGCGGGATGTCAACCGCAACGGAACTGCTCGGCGCGCTCTCGTTTCCCGCGCGGTCCAGGGCTGTCACGGTGTACCAATAGCGGCGTCCCGGAGCGACGGAACTGTCGCGAAAAGCCGGTGTGGGCAGCAAATCTGGAGTCACTAGCTCGCCGCGCAAGCCTTCCTGCTCACTTCGATAGACGCGATAACCGGCGAAATCGGTTTCCAGATTGATGGACCAGGACAGGTCCACGACGAAAGTGGAAGTCGCCTCCCCGGGAAGCACCGCCGCAACGACGTCCTGAGGCGCGGCGGGAGGAAAAGTGTCGAGCGGCGTGACGCTGGCGGGTTCCGAGTTGTCCGACTCGATTTCGGTTCCATCCGCGGAAACAAGGCTGCGAACGACGTAGACGTAGGTCTTGCCGAATTCAAATTGCGTGTCGCTGTAGCCGTTGATCGTAGCTGGGCCAAGAAGGGCGAGCGGAGAAATCCAGTGCGTCATAGAGAGATCTTTGCCCGTGGGGGCTGCCGCGTGAGAGTCGATTTCACCGCGGTACACACGATAGCCGGAGATGGCTGGAAGCGGATCGCCCGCGGAAGTCTGCGTAGGCGCAGGCCAGCTTAGATTCACGGCAGTTTCGGTGACCTGGAGCGGAACCGAAGAGATGGGCTGCGGGACGGGAAACAGGCGTGCCGTAACGACATTCGAATCGGCGGAAGCACGCTTTTTTGAGAGTCGCGTTCGAATGAGATAGGCGTAGGTTGCACCGGGATTGGCTTTCGTTTCGGCGGGCGAAATCGGATCCGCGAAGCGCACGTGCCCTGAGGCCAGATAATTTGTAACCAGCGCGCCAGGAATCGTGTAAACGACGCGAAACGATTTAGCGTCGGGCGCGCCATTCGGTTTTAAAGAACCGCGAACGATCTCGATGGCCGGAGGAGCAGTAAGTTTCTCCCCGGAAACAGACTTGAGCGGAAGCGAAAAAACAAGCTCGACGCCATCGCCCGCCTGCCGCCCCGCAAGATCGGCAATCGCAACAGGAACCAGCGGCGAAGGCGGAACGGGATCGCCAGGGGCTCCACAACCGAAAATGAAAACCAGAAAAATGAAAATTGGGGCCGCTTGGCTGAAGCTTTCGGGGAGGAGGGCGTACTTCCCTTTTCTATATTCCATTTTCCAATTTCAATATCGAACTCACAGGATGTAGCGGCTCAAATCCTGGTTTTTCACGATGTCGGTCAATTGTTTGTTGACGTATGCGGCGTCGATTTTTACGTTCTTTTTCTTGAGGTCGGGCGCCTCGAAAGAAATCTCGTCGAGGACTTTTTCAAGAATGGTGTGCAGGCGGCGGGCGCCGATGTTTTCGGTCTGCTCGTTGACGCTGGTGGCGAAGCGCGCGACCGCAGCGACGGCGTCTTCGGTGAAATTCAGCTTCAACCCTTCGGTTTCGAGCAGAGCGGCGTATTGCTTGATGAGCGCGTTCTTCGGCTCGGTGAGGATTCGAATGAAATCCTCTTCCTTGAGGGACTGCAGTTCCACTCGTATGGGCAGGCGGCCCTGCAGCTCGGGGATCAAGTCTGAAGGCTTGGTGACGTGAAAGGCGCCGGCGGCGATGAACAGGATGTGGTCGGTTCGAATCATGCCGTAACGCGTGTTGACGGTAGTGCCTTCAATGATGGGGAGAATGTCGCGCTGCACGCCTTCGCGGGAAACATCGGGGCCATGGCCGGATTCGCGGCCGGCCACCTTGTCAATTTCGTCGATGAAAATGATGCCCATCTGCTCGGCGCGCTCGACGGCCATACGTGTCACGAGGTCCATGTCCAAGAGTTTGTTCTCTTCTTCCTGGATCAGATATTCGAAAGCGTCGGCAACGCTCATTTTGCGCTTTTTCTTTTGCTGGCCGAAAATGCCGGAGATCATGTCCCCGAATTTCGAGGCATCCAGCCCGGCTTCTTCCATACCCTGGCTGGACACAATTTCAAACGCGGGCATCATGCGCTCGCGGACTTCGAGGTCCACCATGCGCTGGTCGAGTTTGCCTTCGCGGAGCTGGGTACGGAGTTTTTCGCGCGTGCGCTGATTCTGCTCGCGCTGCGCCGCAACTTCGCTTTCCGGCGTGCCGGGAGCGGGCGAGGGCAGAGGCGGGAGCAGAAGATCGAGAACGCGTTCTTCCGCGGCTTGTTCGGCGCGGTCGGCAACTTCATCGAGCTTTTCCTCGCGGATCATGTCAATCGAGGTTTCTACAAGGTCGCGCACCATGGACTCGACGTCGCGTCCGACATAACCGACTTCCGTGTATTTGGAGGCTTCCACCTTGATAAACGGGCACCCGGCAAGGCGCGCGAGGCGCCGGGCAATTTCAGTCTTGCCCACTCCAGTCGGTCCAATCATCAGAATGTTCTTGGGCAGAACGTCATCCGCAATTTCGGGAGGGAGTTTTTGACGGCGCACGCGGTTGCGCAGCGCCACGGCCACTGCGCGTTTCGCGGCCGCCTGCCCGACAATGTATTTATCGAGTTCGAGGACGATCTCGCGGGGCGTCATGTCGTCCAGCGCCGGAAGAAGCTCTTCTTCCTCGCCGGTAACCGCGCCGTTGCTACCGGGCGCGAGAACTAATTCTTTCTCGGACTTGCTGGTCATTCCTGGTTCCCCGCGTAATTCCCTAGTTCCCAGTTTTTCGTCT
>Ga0126369_10001440_pt1 | contig 16431 bp, 14 predicted proteins | sample PanSoiMetaPlot_1_FD_109646 | JGI IMG/M metagenome (GOLD analysis project Ga0126369, IMG submission 109646) | Tropical forest soil microbial communities from Panama - MetaG Plot_1 | ecosystem: Environmental > Terrestrial > Soil > Tropical forest > Bulk soil | place: Panama | collected 2016-02-17 | reverse complement strand
CTTCGCGCTGCCGGCCCGGACCCACTACAGCGAGGCCGTCGGGCTCGACCCCGAGCGGGCCGGGGCCGCGACGGCCGAGGTGCAGCGCTGGCGTAGCGAGGGCAAGCTGCCGTTGCCCGATTTCCCGCTCAAGACAGAATCCTGAGCGAGAGGTCGCCTACTTCTTCGCCGGCTTGTCGAGCGATACGGCGAGGGCCCGGGCGTAGGTGATCTCGACCAGGTCCCCGGCCTTCACCAGGTCGAGGTTCTTCGGGTCCTTCGCCTTGATGGTCTCGCTGTTGCCCTTGGGGCCCTTGATCGTGACCGTGCCGGCCGATTTGTCGACCTTGGTGATGGTGGCGGTGACGGTGACTTCCTGACCGATCGCGCCGGCCGGCGTCTCACCGGGCTTCGAGCCGACCCGGGTTTCCTGGACTGTCGTCGCGCCCGGCGTCGCAGTGCCCGGCTTCTTGATCTCGAATGCTACCGCTTCCATGTAGGTGGCGATGACGGGATCCCCGACCTTGATGGCGTCGAGCTTCTGCGGATCCTGCACGTCGATGGTCACCGTGCGGCCCTTCGGCCCCTTGAGGGTCACCGTTTTGGCCTCTTTGTCGACGGCCGCGACGGTTCCCTTGACCTGGACGGCCCGGCCTTCGGCGCGTCCCGTCGGCTTCTCGGTCGCCGCCGGCGCCTTCTCGGTTCCGGACGCCTGGGCGAGCCGCAGGTCGTCGGCGGTCGCCGGGGAATAAGACCACATCAGAATGCTCGCAATCACGGTCACGGTCGTCACGCGCAGGCTCATTGGGCCCTCCTGGTGCTCAGCGTATGCCGGGTGGTCGAATCGGCCATGAGACCAAAGTCCAGGGGTCGAGGACTCACTGGATCGGCGGGGTGATCCGCCGGGCTAGATTCTCGGAGGCTGCTCGGTGACGGTCGAGGCAGGAACGCGCCCCATGACACCGGCGATCGCGTCGAGCAGCATCTCATCGTGCAGTGGCTTGCAAAGATACGCCGCCACACCCGCGGCCAGGCATCGAGCGCGGGTCTCCGGCTCGTCGTGGGCCGTGATGATGATCGTCGGAAACCGAGCTCCGGCGCTCGAGAGGATCCGCTGCACCTCGAGGCCCGTCAGCCCGGGCATCTGGAGATCGAGGACCAGGCAATCGGGCTGGCGCCCTCTCAGCGAGTCGAGGAACTCCTGACCGGAGGCGAAGACCGCCGCGTCGAGATCGGCAGCCATGAACAGCCGCCGGAGGGACTTCCGGATCGATTCTTCGTCGTCGACGACCGCGACGAGGGGTCGAGGGTGCGCCAACCCGTTACTCATGGGGAGTGATTACGATAGTAGCAAAATCGCCCTAGGCGTTCCCGCTGGACCAAAGTCGGATTGCCGTGCGGCGCCGGGCCCAAGTACGCTACGCCGGCCGGGCGGAGCAAGGTGCCGCGGAAGGAGTGGAATTCAATGTCGATTCCTTCGGGGGAAACGCTAGATCAACCGATCGTCTTCGTGATCGACGACGACGACTCGGTTCGCCGCTCACTCGAGCGGCTCCTCCGATCGGTCGACCTGGACGTCGAGACGTACGCCTCGGCCCAGGAGTTTCTCCGCAGGGCTCTGCCGGATCGGCCGTCGTGCGTGGTGCTCGATCTGCGCTTGCCCGGACCGAGCGGTCTCGAGCTCCAGGAGAGCCTGATCCGCGCGGGCCACAACGTGCCGATCGTGTTCATCAGCGGCCACGCCGACGTGCCCTCGAGCGTGCGCGCGATCAAGGCGGGCGCCGTCGACTTTCTCCAGAAGCCGTTCAGCGATCAGGCGCTGCTCGACATCATCCACGGCGCACTCCGGCGTGACCGCGAGTCGCGCCGGGATCGCGCCGAGGTCGCCGGTCTGCGGGTGCGGTTCGACACGCTCACGCCGCGTGAGCGCGACGTGCTGCGGCTCGTCATCCAGGGCCGGCTCAACAAGCAGATCGCGGGCGATCTCGGCATCAGCGAGAAGACGGTGAAGTTCCACCGGGGCCGGGTGATGGAGAAGACGCAGGCTGGCTCGGTCGCCGAGTTGGTCCGTCAGGCCGACCGGCTGGGCCTCCGCGCGGACAACTAGCCCGTTCTCCGGCTATTCGTTCCGGGGCAGTAGCAGACGGAACGCCGAGCCGCGATCCTCGTTGTTGCCCGCCCACAGCTGACCGCCGTGCGCGGTGGCGATCGACCGGCAGATCGTGAGGCCGAGCCCAAGGCCCTGGTGCTTGGTCGTCACGAACGGCTCGAAGAGCTGGTCGAGGATGTCGGCCCGGATGCCGCTGCCGTTGTCGAGGACCGACACGCTCACCGTGTCGGGATCGACCACGCCCGTTTCGATCACGAGCGAGCGGTCGTTGGGGTCGTTGCCGATCATCGCCTCGCAACCGTTGACGATCAGGTTGAGCAGCACCTGCTGGACCTGCACGCTGTCGCCCCGGACCTTCGGCAGATCCACCGCAAGCCGCGTCGTCACCTGGACGTGGCGGGTCAGGAGGTCGCTGCGCGCGAAGTCGAGCACGTCACGCGCGACCTCGTTCAGATCGAGGAGCTGCCGGTTCGACTCGCCGCGCTTGAACATCGCGCGCAGCCGCCGGATCACCTCGCCCGCGCGCCGGTCGGCGCTGGCGATGTCCGCGAGGATCTCGTCGATCTCGCGCAGATCGACCGGCTGGCGCGTGAGCATGCGCCGGGCGGCCTGGGCGTTGCTCAGGATGGCTGTCAGCGGCTGGCTGAGCTCGTGCGCCAGGGCGCCCGACAGCTCGCCGAGCACCGCGACGCGGCCGAGGTGGGTCAGGAGCTGACGCTGCTCCTGCGCCTCGCGCTGGGCGCGCTGGCGCTCGGTGATGTCGCGGATCGTCGTGATGAAGCAGGCGTGCCCGCCCATCTCGACGGATTCGGTCGCAATGATCGTCTCGCGTAGCTCGCCCGCGCGAGTCAGGAACTGCGCCTCGATGTTCCGGACCGGGCCGGGCGCCTCGATCAGGCGTCGCAGGGTGCCCAGATCCTCGGGGCTCGCGGCGAGGGGCAGCTCGGCCATCGTGCGCCCGACCACGGTGGGGCGCGTGTAGCCGAAGAGCGCTTCCCAGCGATCGTTGACGTCGATGATCTGGCCGTCGGCCCTCCGGCTGATCACCATCGCGTCCGGGCTCGAGCGAAACGCCCGGGCGAAGAGCTCCTCGGACGCCCGCGCCGCCTCGTCGGCACGCTTGCGGTCTGTGATGTCGACGTTGACGCCGAGCAGTCGCGTCGGCTGTCCGAGCTCGTCGCGCAGCACCTCGCCCTTGCCCATCACCCATCGGACGTTGCCGTCGGGGTGCACCACGCGGAATTCGATGTCCCACGGCGCGCTCTTCTCGATCGCCGCCGTGATCGCCTCGGCGACCGCCGGCTGATCGTGGGGGTGCACGACGCGCAGCATGGCGCCGAACGGCGCCGCGCTCGACTCGGGCCGGCCGATGCCGTTGCCCGGCGGGAGGCTCCAGTCCCAGATCGTCATCTGCGCGGCGTCCAGCGCCAGCTTCAGGCTCTCTTCGTTGAAGACCGCCACACGCTCGGCCCGTCGCCGCTCGCGCATGACCGCGCTCAGGAGCAGGAGCGGGATCGACGTGAAGATGAGACAGAGCTGGATCGACAGCGCGCTGTCTCCCGGCGAGCCCGTGACGAAGGGGCCGACGCGATTCATGGCGCCCCGGGTGGCCAGGAGCGCGACGACCATGGTGGCGGTGCTCGTCCCGATCGACCCGAAGCGCACGGCAGCCCATACCAGGAAGGGCACCGGCGCGTAGAGGAGCGCCGGGATGCCGCCGAGCTCCGAGTCCCGCCAGACGAAGACCAGGACGCTGACGCCGATGAGCCCCACGCTCAGTCCGAGCGCCTCGGCGATCGAGCGAGCGGAGAATACTCGGCGGAGGCTGCTCCGGTCGACCCGCGACCACGCGACGATTGCCGGCACGACCGTGAGCTCGGCCAGCACGTTCGAGAAGAAGCGGGCCCGCCAGATCTGCCAGAACGTCCCTTCGCCCCAGCCGCCCACGAGCTCCACGAAGCCCGCGTCGAGAAAGCCGGACAGGAACACGCCGATGATCGAGCCGAGGACGAACACCCCGACGTGGCGCGAGTCGTCGAACCGCATGGGGCCGCCGGTGAGGCGCCGGACACACGTGGCCCCGATCAGAGCCTGCGAGCAGTTGCTGACGAACCAGAGGAGGATCATCGTCAGCGGGATGTGGTTGGCCAGCTGGATGGCGAGGTGAGCCGGAAACGCGGCGAGCAGCATGAGGGCCCAGGTCCGCGGCGGCATCAGCAGCAGTGCGGCGAGCAGGATCGAGTTGGGGGGCCACAGGATCGATACCGGCGAGGGATGAATCGTGAACGCGAAGCCGACCCGCGCGCCGATGAAGTATCCGACGCACACCAGAACCGCGGCGACGATGGTGGATGCTCGGTTCGTCGCGATCCTGCTCATGCCGGCCTCAGGACTGCGGGCGCAGTCTCACGATGTAGGGCCGCCCGTCGCCGGACGTGCCGTTCACTTGCAGCAGTCGCGGCGGCTGCCCCGGCTGGCTGTAGAGGGTGGCCGTGCCCTTGCCGCCGCTGTCACCCTGGATCAGGAGCCTGCCGTCTGCGACCTTCACCTGGCCTTTGGTGTCCAGAAGGCCGATCGTGCGCGCCGACGAGGCTCGATAGGTGCCGTCTCCCGCGATCGTCACCTCTACATAATCCTGCCGATCGCGCGAGCCCGCGATCTCGAGGAGGCCGACCCACTTGCCCGCGATGCTCGCGATGTCGGTGATCGGCAGCGGCGCGGTGGTCGTCGCCGAGTCGCTGCCCGCGCAGCCGGCGAGGCCGAGCCCGATCGCCAGCCACAGCGCGCAGATCAGTGATTTGTCGGCTCGCATCGGCTCCTCCCGAGAAGGATGCGCTGAGCGCGTGCAGATTCTACTCCGGCCGAGCGGGCCGTTCCAGGCGCGGACATTCGGCGTGCTGTTTCGGCGTGTTCTTGTGGTAGCCTCTCGGTGCCCTGGGTCGCGACCCTATCCGACCAACGTCCTATTGAGGAGGGCTGTAAGGCCGTATAGGTGTAACAGGACCAAATTGGGTTTAGCAGAAGAGGAGCGGAGGGCTAATCGTGCGCACGTTCATTGATCGTTCCATTCTCGCCTCGATGATCATCGGGCTCCTTTTCGTCGCGGCCTGCGCGAAGAGGCCGGTCGCCACCGCCAGCCAGGCCCCGGCGCCTGCGCCGGCCCCGGCTCCCGCGCCGCCTCCGCCGGCCCCCGCGCCGGCCCCGGCCGCGCCCGCACCGCCGCCGCCCGCGCCGGCCCCGGCTCCCGCGCCGGCCCCCGCGCCGCGCCCGGCGCCGCCCAAGGAGTACATGCCGAACGACGCCCTCAAGCCGGTCTACTTCGCGTTCGACAAGGCGGACATTCGCCCGGCCGACGCGAAGATCCTCGACGCGAGCGCCAAGTGGCTCGCCTCGAACCCGAATCAGCTGCTGCTGATCGAGGGCCACTGCGACGAGCGCGGCACCGACGCCTACAACCTCGCTCTCGGTGACCGTCGCGCCAAGGCGGCGATGAATTATCTCGTCGCGCAGGGCGTCCAGAGCGACCGGATCACGATCGTCTCCTTCGGCGAGGAGCGGCCGCTCTGCCGGGACAAGAACGAGGCGTGCTGGTCGCAGAATCGCCGCGACATGTTCCTGGTCAAGGAGAAGTAAGACCGCTCGACAACGCGGGAGCGCGCGGCGACGTCGCGCGCTCCCGCGCTTTCCAGGACGACTCCCGCCGTCAGCTCAGCGGGGGCTCGCTGCTCCGAGTAACGCGGGCGATCAAGCGTCGCCGAGCGCGCGCTTGATGCCGGCGATCAGGGTCTCGTCGTTGAAGGGCTTCCGGAGATAGTCGATCGCGCCGGTGCGGCGCGCCCGCTCGCGCGCGACCGCGTCGTCGTGCGCCGTGATGAACACCACGGGAATGCGCCGTCCGGACGCGAGCAGGCGCTCGTGTAGATCGAGACCGCTGAGCCCGCCGAGGTGCACGTCGAGCACGAGACAGGCGGGCGTCGATCTGGGCGACTCCAGGAACTCCTCGGCCGACGAGAACGTGCACACGCGGAAGCCGCCGGCGCCCAGCAGTCGGCGCAGGGCGCGCAGCAGTGAAGGGTCGTCGTCGATGACGTAGACCAACGGCGCCACGGCCGAGCCCAACCGGTCCTCGCTTTCCACTCCCGCCTTCGCGTAATCGAGCTGACTCACGCGTGAGAACTATCACGCCGAGCGGCACGCCGCGCCATGCGTTGTTGGTCGCATACGGCCGGGCCGATCGGCTCAGCGAGTGCCGGGGCGACCGGCTCAGTGAGTGTAGGAGGGCGCGACGGTTGTCTCAGAGGGGAGCTCCACGTGCAGCGTGAGTCCCCGATCGGGGTTGGTGATGGCTCGGATCCGTCCGCCGTGGGCCTCGACGATGGATCGACTGATCGCCAGGCCCATCCCGAGCCCCCCGGGCTTGGTGCTCACGAAGCGCTCGAACATCCCGGAGAGGTCGGACTCCTTGGCGCCGATTCCGGAATCGCGCACGGCGATCTCGACCAGACCCGTCGTCCGGTGCGTGGTGACGATGGCGACTTCGCGCTTGCCTCCGTCTGCGAGGGCGATCGCCTCGCCGGCGTTGACCAGGAGATTCAGGATGACCTGCTGGAGCTGGACCGGATCTCCGGAAATTGGAGGGATGACGGGATCGAAGACGCGCAGCACGGTGATCTGCTTGCGCATGAAGTCGTGACGGAGCAGGCTCACGACGTCGTCGATCAGGTCGTTGAGATCGAGGCCGGCCTGGGGTGTGTGCTCCTTGCGCGAGAGGGCCCGGAGCCGCTGGATGATCGCCGACGCCCGCCGGGCATCGGCGGCCACGTCAGCCAACGCCTCCGAGACATCGGGATTCGCCACGCCCTGGCGCTCGAGCAGGCGCAGCGCGGCCTGGGCGTTCGTCACGATGGCGGCCAGCGGCTGATTGATCTCGTGCGCGAGCGAGGCGCTCAGCTCGCCGAGCGTGGTCACGCGCTGGGCGTGCGCGAGGTCCTCGCGCTGCCGGCGCGCCTCGTCCTCGGCATGACGCCGGCGGGTGATGTCGATGTACGAGATCACGGCGCCCCCTTCGGGACGCCGGAGCGGCTCCACCGCCATCTCGAACCAGCGCTCGCCGAGCGCGGACCGGCACGCGTACTCCAGCCGGACGTCTTCTTTCTTGCCGTCGAGGACGGCGGCGACAGCCTCGAACGCGTGGTACGCGTCGGCATCGCCGGCGCGGGCCGCCTCCCGCCAGACGTCGAGACAGTTGACGCCCACCGTGAGTCCGCTGGTGGGATCCGCGGTCTCCTCGGCGTCGCGCGTCCACGAATGGTTGACCGCGATGATGACGCCGTCGCGATCGATCGCGGCCACCTGGCCGTAGAGCGAGCCGAAGATGGCGCTCCGCAGCGCGTTGCTCTCGAGCACCGCCTGCAGCGCGGTGTTGAGCGCGGTGATGTCGATGACGGAGCCGACGTAGCCGACGAGGGCGCCGTCCTCGCCGATGCGCGGCACGCCGTGATCGAGGATCCAGCGGTCCTCGCCGTCGCTTCGTCGCAGGCGGTAGTCGATCGTGAAGGAGCGCTGCTCCGCGACCGCCTGGTAGTACGTATCCGAGGCGCCCTTGCGATCGTCCGGATGGACACTGTCGACCCAGCCGTCGGCCAGGTCCTCGTCCGGCGGCCGGCCCGTCATGTCGAGCCAGCGCCGGTTGAAATAGGTCCGCCGCCCGTCGGGCTCGGCCATCCAGATCATCAGCGGCGCGGTATCCGCGAGGAGCCGGAAGCGATCCTCGCTCTCGCGCGCGGCGGAGGCGGCGCGGCGTCGTGCGAGGGCGTTGGCGAAGATCTCGGCGAGCAGGCGAAGGCGAGGCACCAGCTCATCGGGCCACTCGCGCTCCGCGGTGATCGAGCTGAACGCGAGCGCGCCCCCGAAGACGCCTTCGATGATCAGCGGCATCGCCACCAGCGCCCGGGTACCGAACGTGGCCAGACTGCGCCGGTCGGTCTCGGCCGTGTCGGGCACGTCGTCGAGTCGCGAGATCGTCACGACGTGGCCGGCCTTCACCCGTGACGCGACCCACGGGAACGCATGGTTCTCGACCGCTCCGGAGACGGCGCGAACGCCGTCGCGCGTCCACGCGTGCGTCACCTCGATCACGCCGGGGCGCCGGGCGTCGCGCTCGGCGAGCAACCCGCGATCCAGACCCAGCCCCTGCGTGATGTGGGTGAGGGCCTTTTCGATCTGCCCGCCGACCTCGTGTGCCGGCAGCGTGATGAACGCCGCCGACAGCTCGGAGATGAGCGTCTCGAGGCGCAGGCGCTCGGCGAGCGCGCGCTGCGCCCGCCGGCGCTGGCGGCGGTTCACGAGCAACCCCACGATGAGGACGGCCTGGAGCGCGAGCACGGCAATGCCGCCCAGCACGGGCCACTTGTGAAGATCCCATGCAGACGGCTGCCTGAATCGGACCTCGCTCCCGCGCGGCAGCTTCGTCTCGTCGAGCCCCCATCGCTGCAGCTGGCGCCAGTCGAATACGTACGCGTTGGCCCCGCGGTCGTCGCGCGGCTGCGGCCGGTCGCCATTGAGCGTGCTCGCGGCGATCTCCGCGGCCCGCATGCCCTGACCGTAGAAGCTGACGACGCTGCCTCCGACGATGCCGCCGCCGACGTACGTCTCGGCCGCCGCGTAGACCGGCACGCCGGCGCTCGCGGCGACGCGCTGAACGACCTCGGCGCCGATGAGATTCTGGCCCGTCGCGTCGCGCGAGAACGCGCCGAACAGCACGATCGTGCCCTTCGAGAGCGGGGCGACGCGCTGCAAGACCTTATCGACGGATAGATTGCTCACATATTCGATGTTCACCGCGTTGCGGTATCGGTCGCCGAGCTGGCGTCTGGCGGCGTCCTGCCACACGCGATCGATGGAGGCACTGCCGGTGATCAGGATGACCCTGTGGGTGTCGGGCTGCAGCCGCAGCGCGGCGTCGAGAGTCCCTGCCCAGTCGACGTTCAGAAAGACCCCGGCCACGTCGCCGTCGAGCTTGAGATGGCTGACAGCCGCGCGGTCGACGCTGGCGAACACGATCGGCGCGCCCGGGAAGAGGTCGGCGCGATTCTGGGCGGCGAACCGGAGCGCGCGGCTGGCGAAGGCGACCACCAGATCGAGCTTCACGGGGCGGTATTTCTGCTTGAGCAGGGCTCGGAGCTCGGGCCGCGGCTCGTCGCCCTCGAACAAGGTGAGGTCGAGGTACTCCGTATAGAAGTAGATGGGTGACGACAATCGGGTCGTCAAGGTCGATCGAAACGCTTCGTCGAGGGCGATCTGGGCCGGCGTCAGCCTCGGCGAGGCGAACAGCATCAGCACGTTGAGCGGCGGCTCGTTCTCCTCGATCACCGGCGCCGGCGCGTCAGCGGCCGTAGCGAGCGCCGCCGGCACGAGCACCACCGCCGGCACGAGCACCAGCAGCGCCGACAGGAGCAGCGCGGCGCGCGCGACGCCTCGGAGGAGCCTCAGGGCGCAGGGGCTGTCGGACCAGTGCTTCATCCCGCTCACCTTGTCGACTTCGGGCCGGGGCCGGAGCCCGTATGGTACACGACCCTGGTGCGCCTGAGCAGACGTTACTTCGAACGGCGCCTGATACTGGACCTTCGTCCCATCGCGCGGTCAGAGCTACTCGAACGCGAAGATCTTCTTCCAGTCGAGCTTCATGTCGACGACCGTCCAGCCCCGGCCTTTCGCCTCGTCCAGCGCCTTGTCGAGCCGGCCGATGTGGGACTGGCGGTCGTACGCCCACTCCCGCACGTCGTCGGTGTGGTGCACGATCCCCGTGAAGCGCGCGCCTTCGCCGGCCGCCGTCCACTGGAGCATCTGCTGATCGCCGTCGGAGTTGCCGAAAGCGAGCAGTGGCCGCCGGCCGATGACCTTCTGGATGTTCACCGGCTTGCCCGGGCCGTCGTCGACGAAATCGATCTTCGGCTGGCGCAAGAGCAGCGGCTTGCCGTCGTCGCCGTGTACGTGGTCACGAAGCTCGTGCCGATCACCTGCTCGGGCGGGATCCCGTAGACGCGCTCGGTCCACGGGCGCATGAACTCGACGGTACCGCCCGACACGATATAGGTCTCGAAGCCATTCGCGCGCAGCAGCGCGAGCAGCTCGATCATCGGCTGGTAGACCATCTCGGTGTACGGCCGTTTGAAGCGGGGATGCTGGGCCGTGGTGATCCAATCGGTGACGATCTTCGTGAACTCGTCCGTGGTCATGCCGGTGTGCGTGGCCAGCAGCATCTCGAGCGCGCCCTTCCGGCCGGACGCGGCGATGGCCTTCATGTCGCCCTCGAGCGCCGCCTTGAACGGCTGCCTGGTCTTCCACTCCGGATACTTCGGCGCGAGCGCCTTTACTCGCTCGAGCGCGAACGCGAACTGGAAGTAGGCCGGCTGCTCGGCCCAGAGCGTGCCGTCGTTGTCGAAGGTCGCGATTCTCTGTTCGGTCGGGACGAACTGCGGACTGGCTCGGTCGGTGACGGTCTGAATGAACGTGACGATGCTCTGCTTGGCGGTCCCGTCGTTCCAGGACGGGAGCGAGTCGGGCTGTGCCCCAAGAGCGCCCGGGACGAGGACGATGAGCAGAAGCAGAGCGAACGCTGCCGCGTGACGTCGATTGTCCCGCACGGCCGAAACGCTACTCGCCAGAGCCAGTTGCGACAACTCGACTTTGGTCGCACCGTTGAAATCGGACCGCCAGGACGTGCTCGTGAACGACGGCCTGTTCAAGCGGGCCGCGCGGGGGTAGAGTTCGGTCCCGTTGAATCGTACTCGAACGACAACGGCGGCCGCCGTCGGCGGCATCTTGCTCGTAGCCGTCGGGATCGCGGCCTGGTTTCATTTCGGTGCTGGTCGTGGTGGTGCGCTGCGGACCGGCGGCGATCAGCGCGATCTCACCTATGTCGGCGCTGGGACCTGCGCCGGCTGCCACGCGTCAGAGCATGCCGCGTGGGCGGAGTCGGACCACGCGCGGGCGATGCAGGTCGCCGGCGAGACGACGGTACTCGGCGATTTCGCCGATCGCCGCTTCGTTCACGACGGGATCACCTCCACGTTCTTCCGTCGCGAGGGCCGGTTCATGGTGCGGACGGACGGGCCGGACGGCAAGCTCGACGACTTCGAGATCAAATATACGTTCGGCGTGCGGCCGCTCCAGCAATACCTGATCGAGCTCTCCGGCGGCCGCCTCCAGGCGTTGTCGATCGCCTGGGACGCGCGCCCGCGCGAGGCGGGCGGCCAGCGCTGGTTTCATCTCTACCCGAACCAGAAGATCGACTACCGCGACGAGCTGCACTGGACGCGGCGGCAGCAGAACTGGAACTACATGTGCGCGGACTGCCACTCGACGAACGTCCGCAAGCGCTACGACCCGGCTTCGGCGCACTACGCGACGACGTGGTCGGAGATCAACGTGGCGTGCGAGGCGTGTCACGGCCCCGGCTCTCGCCATGTGGCGTGGGCAGGCGCGGCTCGGCCAGGCGGGACGTACGACACAAGCGACCCCAAGGGGCTGACGGTGTTGCTTCGCGAGCGGCGCGGCGTGCAGTGGGCCATCGATCCGAGCTCGGGCAACGCGCGGCGAAGCGTGGCGCGAACGACGGCTGTCGAGCTGGGCGTGTGCGCCCAGTGCCATTCGCGCCGCAGCCAGATCTCGTCGGACTATGTGCCGGGCCGGCCTTTCCTCGATCACTATCTGCCGGCGTTGCTCACGCCGCCGCTCTACTGGCCCGACGGGCAGCAGCGCGACGAGGTCTATACGTGGGGATCCTTTCTCGAGAGCCGCATGCACGCCGCCGGTGTAGCTTGTAGCGACTGCCACGAGCCCCACGGCCAGAAGCTGCGCGCCCCCGGCAATCAGGTCTGCGCGCAGTGCCACGCGCCGGCGAAATACGACGCGACCGCGCATCACTTCCACCGCGCCGGCGGCCCGGGCGCCGCATGCGCCGGCTGCCACATGCCGGCGGCGCGCTACATGCTGATCGACCCGCGGCACGATCACAGCCTGCGCGTGCCGCGTCCGGACCAGTCGGTCGCGCTCGGCGTGCCGAACGCGTGCACGCGCTGCCACGCCGATCGCCAGCCGGAGTGGGCGGCCGCGAAGGTGCAGGCCTGGTACGGCCGGAACCTCGGCGGCTATCAGCAGTTCGCGACCGCGTTCCACGCCGCCGAAACGGGCGGCGCGGAGGTCCGGCTGCTGGCGGACCTCGCGCGCGATCCGCTCCAGCCTGGTATCGTGCGCGCCTCGGCGATGGCGCAGTTCCCGCGCGAGGTCGCGCGATCGCCCGCCGGCCTCGAGGCGCTCAAGCTGGCGCTGGGCAACGGAGATCCGCTCGTCCGTCGCGCCGCCGTGACCGCGCTGGAGGCGTTGCCGCCGGCCGAGCGGCCGCCGCTCGCCCTGACGGCGTTGAGCGATCCCTCCCGCCTCGTCCGGATCGAGGCGGCGCGTGTGCTCGCGCCGATTCGCCCGGAAACGCTCGCTCAGGCCTCGCGCGACGCCTACGAGCGCGCGGCCGCCGAGTTCGTCGCCGTGCAGCGCACGAACGACGATCGGCCCGAGGCGCGAACGAACCTCGGCACCTACTTCGCCACCCGCGGCCGGGTGACCGCGGCGGAGACCGAGCTGCGCGCGGCGCTCGCCCTCGACACCACGTTCGTGCCGGCGTACGTGAACCTCGCCGACCTCTATCGAGCCGAGCAGCGGGAGCCCGACGTCCGTCGCGTGCTCGCGGAAGGGCTCACGGCGGTGCCCGACGACGCGTCCTTGCACTACGCGCTCGGGCTGGCGCTCGTGCGGGCGCAGCGGACGAACGAAGGGGTCCCGCACTTCGCGCGCGCGGCCGCTCGCGCGCCGGACAACGCGCGTTTCGTCTACACCTACGCCGTCAGCCTGCACTCGATCGGCAAGCCGCGCGAGGCCATCGCCGTGCTGGAGAAGGCGCTACAGCGCCACCCGAACGACCACGACGTGCTGATGGCGCTGGCAGCGTTCCATCGCGACCAGGGCGCCTTCGACCAGGCGTTGCGCTACGCCGAGCGGCTGACTCAGCAGTACCCGGACGATGCTGAAGCGCGACAGCTCCTGGCTGAGCTGCGCACTCGCTCTGCCCGCTGACGACTGGAGCTTCGTCCTTCAGGAACGCGCGAGGCGCCGCCACGAATAGGTCCATGGTCCGATTGACGATCGGCGCCGGGCTGTCTATCGTGCGGCGCGCCAAAAGGGAGGCCCAATGACAATGGCTCGACCGCTACGGATATCCCTGTGCCTGCTCGCGGTTTCACTCGCGCTCGCCGGACGCGCCGCGGCCGACGAGATCCTGTTCCTGAACGGTGACCGGCTCACCGGCAAGATCATGAAAGGCGAGGGCGGCAAGCTCACGATCAAGACCGAGATGGCCGGGGAGGTGACGGTCGACCTGGCCAAGGTGAAGACCTTCTCGACCGACGAGCCCATCGTCATCCAGTCGGGCGATACGTTCGTCAGCTCGAAGGTCACCGCCGGGCCCGACGGGACCGTGCAGGTCGTTCCGATCACGGGCGGTGCGCCGCAAGTGGTCGCGCTCAAGGACGTGGCGAAGATCAATCCGCCGCCGGTCAAGTGGACCGGGGCGCTCGTGGGCAACGCGCTGATCACCACGGGCAACTCGGAGACCGAGAACTTCGGCCTGAGCCTGAACGCGGTACGGCGCAGCGAGATCGATCGGCTCACGCTGGGCGCAGCGTATTACTACGGGCGGCAGAAGGAGAAGGACACCGACAAGAAGGAGACGACGGTCGACAACTGGTACGTGCTCGGCAAGTACGACTACTTCCTCACGAAGAAGTTCTACCTCTACGGCGCCGGCCGCGTCGAGCAGGACAAGATCGCCGACCTCAACCTTCGCCTGACGATCGGCGGAGGCGTCGGCTATCAGTGGTTCGAGACCCCGACCTTCAACTTCAACACGGAGGCCGGCCCGGCCTGGGTGTACGAGGATTTCAAGAACGACGGGACCGACGACCACACGGCGGCGCGGCTCGCCTACCACGTGGACTGGACGCCGATCAAGCCGCTCAAGCTCTTCCACAATCTCGAGTACCTGCCGAACATCACGGACTGGACCAACGACTACAACCTGAACCTGGACGCCGGGCTTCGGGCGACGGTCTACGAAGGGTTCTTCGCCGAGGCAAAGATCGAGCTCCGCTACGACTCGACTCCGGCGCCCGGAGCGAAGAAGGAAGATGTACGCTATCTCCTCGGCGTCGGCTGGTCGTTCTGACCATGGAGGAACGCTCGATGAAGATGCTGCTCGCGGGGCTCATCGCGGCGACCGTGCTGTCGGTGCAGTCCTGCAAATCGACGGACACGCCGAGCGCCGAGGAGGCGCCGGCCATCAGCGGGCCGGTGGGCGAGGCGACGATGGTGACGGTCCGCGGCTGGATCGACGCCGTCGACAAGGCCAATCGCACGGTGACCTTGAAAGGACCGCGGGGCGGCACCGTGACGCTCGACGTGAAAGATCCCATGAAGCTCGACGCGGTCGCGGTCGGCGATCCGGTCGTCGCGGCCTTCATCGAGGCGCTGGCCGTTCAGGTGAAGAAGGTCCCGGGCGGCAAGCCCGGCGTCAGCGTGACCGAGGCCAGAACAACCTCGCCGCCCGGCGAGACACCGTCGGGCGCGGTCGGCCGTGAGCTCGTCGTGATCGCGACGATCAACTCGGTCGATAGAAAGGCGCAGACCGTGACCATCAAGGGCCCTCGTGGCAACTCGGAGACCATCAAGGTGAAGGACGCGACGAATCTCAAGGGAGTCGAGGCGGGTGACGTGGCGGAGCTGACTTACACGCAAGCGTTAGCGGTCACGCTCGATCGGGCCGGCCTATGAGCGCGCTCGGCCGCATCCTCGTGCTCGCCGGCGCGCTCGCGCTCGTGCTGCCGGTCCCGGCGCCGGCGCAAGAGCTTCAGGGGACGCTGAAGAAGATCAAGGACAGCGGAACGATCGCGATCGGCTACCGAGAGCAATCGGTTCCGTTTTCCTTCAGGGGCAACGACGGCAAGCCCGCCGGCTACTCGATCGATCTCTGCTCGAGGATCGTCACCGGCGTCCAGCAGCAGCTCAAGCTGACGAAGCTCGACGTGAAGTGGGTGCCGGTGACCCCCGAGAACCGGATCGCCTCGGTCGTCAACGGCACGGTCGACCTGGAGTGCGGCTCGACCACCAACTCGCTTTCGCGCCAGGAGCAGGTCGACTTCAGCCACATGACGTTCGTCGACGGCGGGAGCCTCCTCATCAAGGCCGACCGGGTGGCCGCGATGCAGGACCTCGGCGGCAAGAAGATTGCCGTCATTCCCGGCACCACCACCGAGCCGGCGGTGCGCGCGGCGCTACAGAAGTCCTTCGTCACAGCGCAGATCATGCCGGTGAAGGACCATCGCGAAGGGCTCGCTGCGGTGGAGAACGGCACCGCCGACGCCTATGCCTCGGACCGCGTGATCCTGATCGGGCTCGTGGTGACGGCGAAGGAGGGGCAGTTCGCGATCGGCGAGCAGTATCTGTCCTATGAGCCCTACGGCTTCATGCTTCGCCGTGGCGACTCGCCATTCCGGCTGGCCGTGAACCGGGTGCTGTCGAGTCTCTACCGGTCGCGCGAGGTCATGCAGATCTATGGCCGCTGGTTCGGCAAGCTCGGCGAGCCCGGCAATCTGTTGATCGCGATGTACGCGCTGCACGCGCTGCCCGAATGAGGCGGTGCGCGCCGCAGGCCGTCGCGGGGCTGGAGCCCCGCCGGCCGAGGCGCGCCTCGTAATGGAAGTGCGCGCCGCAGGCCGTCGCGGGCTGGGGCCCCGCCGACTGAGGCGTGCCCAGTATGAGGATGCGCGGGCCCCGCCGGCCGAAGCGCGCCCAGAGGGCGCTGGTATGCTAGGCGCGCCATGAGCGAGGGCTCCCCGAGGCGTGCTCGGCTCTGGCGCTATCTCGGCTACGCCGCGGGCGCCCTGGTGGGCGTGTTCTTGTTGGTCGCGCTCGGATCGTGGCTCGCCGTCCGCGTCTGGGGACCGGAGCTCGCCCGCGAGCGCCTGGAGGTCGCGCTCAGCTCGGCGCTCGAGCGCCCGACTCGTGTCGAATCGGTGTCAGCCCAGCCGTGGCTCGGCCGCATGGTCATCGGCAACGTCACCGCCGCTGCGCGGCCCGGAGAGCCCGGTCCGCATTACCTCAAACTCGCCCGGCTCGAGATCAACCTCAGCGTCAAGAGCATTTGGCGGCGGGCGCTGGTCCTGCGATCGATCCTGCTCGACGATCTCGACCTCACGATCACGGCCGGCGGCGGACCCGCCCTGCGCGAGATT
>Ga0126369_10001439_pt1 | contig 16433 bp, 14 predicted proteins | sample PanSoiMetaPlot_1_FD_109646 | JGI IMG/M metagenome (GOLD analysis project Ga0126369, IMG submission 109646) | Tropical forest soil microbial communities from Panama - MetaG Plot_1 | ecosystem: Environmental > Terrestrial > Soil > Tropical forest > Bulk soil | place: Panama | collected 2016-02-17 | reverse complement strand
CGTCAAGGTCCGGTTCGCCGATCCCGACACGCAGCTCAAGGCAAAGGACGTCCTCAACCAGGCGCTCAACCCCGACGCCCAGAATCCGTCCTACACCGTCGCGCTTAACCTCCTGTCCGCCTCACCGACCTGGCTCACCCGGATCTCGGCGCTGCCGATGTACCTAGGCCTCGACCTGCGCGGCGGGGTGCACTTCCTGCTCCAGGTGGACATGAAAGGGGCGCTCACGAAGCGGCTCGACGGCTTGACGGGCGACATCCGCACGACGCTTCGGGACAAGAACATCCGCCATGCCGGCATCGCGCGCGAGGGCATGACGATCGTCGTGCGGTTTCGCGACACCGAGACCCGGGATAAGGCGCGGCGCGCGATCGCCGACGCTTTGCCCGATCTCGCGGTGATCGACGCGGGCGACGGCGCCGAGCCGCGGCTGAACGCCACGATCCGCCCGGAGGCGGAGAAGCGCATCCAGGACGCGGCGCTCAAGCAGAACATCAGCACGCTGAACAAGCGCGTCAACGAGCTCGGCGTCGCCGAGCCGGTCATCCAGCAGCAGGGCGCCGACCGGATCGTCGTCCAGCTCCCCGGCGTGCAGGACACGGCCCGGGCGAAGGAGATCCTCGGCCGCACCGCGACGCTCGAGATCCGGATGGTCGACGAGGAAAACTCGAAGAACTTCCAGGTCCTCGCCGACGCGCAGAAGGGCCAGGTGCCGTTCGGCACCGAGTTCTACGTCGAGCGCCAGGGCCAGCCGATCCTCGTGAAGAAGCAGGTGGTCCTGACCGGCGACCGCCTGACCGACGCCCAGGCGGGCTTCGACAGCCAGACCCAGGAGCCAGCGGTCCACCTCACGCTCGACTCGACCGGCGCGCGCATCTTCCGTGACGTCACGCGCGAGAACATCGGCAACCGCATGGCGATCCTGCTCTTCGAGAAGGGCCGCGGCGAGGTCATCACCGCGCCGGTGATCCGCTCCGAGATCGGCGGCGGCCGCGTGCAGATCAGCGGCGGCCGCATGTCGACGGTCGAGGCGAACGACATCGCGCTGCTGCTGCGCGCCGGGTCGCTCGCCGCACCGATGGAGATCATCGAGGAGCGCACCGTCGGCCCGAGCCTCGGTCAGGAGAACATCGACAAGGGGTTCCACTCGACGCTCTGGGGCTTCCTCGCGATCGTCGCGTTCATGATCGTCTACTACGTGCTGTTCGGGCTGTTCTCGTCGCTCGCGCTGGCGGCGAACCTGCTGCTGCTCATCGCGGTGCTGTCGCTCCTCCAGGCCACGCTCACGCTGCCCGGCATCGCCGCGATCGCGCTGACGCTCGGCATGGCGATCGACGCGAACGTGCTGATCAACGAGCGCGTCCGCGAGGAGCTGCGCGGCGGAGCGACGCCGCAGGCCGCGATCCACGCCGGCTACGAGCGCGCGTTCGGCACCATCCTCGACTCGAACGTCACGACGCTGATCGCCGGCCTCATGCTGCTCGTCTTCGGCTCCGGCCCGGTGCGCGGCTTCGCGGTGGTGCACTGCCTCGGCATCCTCACCTCGATGTTCTCGGCGGTGGTCGTGAGCCGCTCGCTCGTGAACCTCTTCTACGGGTCGCGGCGACGGCTCGAGCGGATCGCGATCGGCAATACCTCTTGGAAGTGACGGGCTAAGGTCATGGAGTTCTTCAAGATCCGGCGCGACATCCCGTTCATGCGGCATGCGCTCATCTTCAACATCATCTCGCTCGTCACGTTCCTCGCCGCGGTGTTCTTCCTCTGGCAACGCGGGCTCCACTTCTCGATCGAGTTCACCGGCGGAACGGTGATGGAGGTGAGCTACGATCAGCCGGCCGACGTCGACCGCATCCGCGCCGCCCTCGAGAAGGCGGGCTTCGCCGACCCGCAGGTGCAGAACTTCGGCAGCTCGCGCGACGTCCTGATCCGGCTCCCGCTCAAAACTGGGCAATCGAGCGCCGAACTTTCGAAGGCGGTGATGGAAAAGCTCCATGCCGAGAACAAGGCCGCGGAGCTCCGTCGGGTCGAGTTCGTCGGTCCCCAGGTCGGCCGCGAGCTTGCCGAGAACGGCGCGCTCGCGCTGCTCATGACCTCGCTCCTGATCGTGGGCTACCTCGCGATCCGGTTCGAGTGGAAGTTCGGCGTCGCGGCGATCATCGCGAACCTCCACGACGTCGTGATCATCCTCGGCTTCTTCGCGTTCTTCCAGTGGGAGTTCTCGCTGCCGGTGCTCGCGGCGGTGCTCGCGGTGCTCGGCTACTCGGTCAACGAGTCGGTCGTCATCGCCGATCGGATCCGCGAGAACTTCCGCAAGATGCGCAAGAGCACGATCGTCGAGATCATCGACAACGCGATCACGCGCACGCTCTCGCGCACCATCATCACGCACGGCTGCACGCAGATGATGGTGCTGTCGATGCTCGTCTTCGGCGGACCAGCGCTGCACTACTTCGCGCTCGCGCTCACCATCGGCATCTGCTTCGGGATCTACTCGTCGGTCCTCGTCATGGCGCCGATCGTCATGTGGCTCGGGGTGCGGCGCGAGGACCTGGTGAAGCCGGTGAAGGACCGCAAGCAGGAAGCGGTCGTCTAGCGGCCGTCGGAATAGACCGGTCCCGGCAGCTGTTATAGGATTTGGTGCGGCGAATCCCGCCGCATGATGTTGGCATGCCAACCTCAACGAGAGGAGGATCGGAATGAACAAGAAGCTCTTTTGCTCCTGTATCGCCTTGGCGCTGGGCGCGGGTTGCGCGTTCGCGGCCGTCGCTCAGGTCAAGCCCGACGTGCTGGTCGGGCAGCGCCAGGCGGTGATGAAGCTGCAGGGCAAATATTTCGGCCCGCTCGTTGGCATGCTCAAGGGCACCGTTCCCTACAACGCCGAGATCGTCCAGCGCAATGCGGGTTACCTCGATGTGCTGGACAAGATGCCCTGGGACGGCTTCACCGATGCGACCAAGGGCGAGAAGAGCTACGCGCTGCCGGCGATCTGGGCGGAGCCCGACAAGTTCAAGCAGGCCCAGGAGCAGCTCCAGACCGCGATCGGCCAACTCGTCACCGTATCCAAGGGCGGTGGTGACGAGGCCGCGGTGAAGGCGGCCATCGGCAACGTCGGCAAGGCGTGCGGCAACTGCCACGACAATTTCCGCCAGAAGTAGCCGCGCAGGCGAGCTGGCAAACGGGCCCCGCTCCAGCGGGGTCTTCGTTTTTCTTGCGCTCTGAGCTCGCGTTGACTCGCATCCGCTGCGCGCGACGGGCCCTCGTCCTCGCCTTTCTCGCCGGGTTGCCGCTTGCCGCATCGGCACAAAGCGGGGACCCGAAGCGCGGCGAGTATCTCGCGAAGGCCGGCGGCTGCGTCGGGTGCCATACCGAAGAGAAGAAGGACGCGGTTCGCTTCGCCGGCGGGCGGGCGCTGAAGACGCCGTTCGGCACTTTTTACGGCCCGAACATCACCCCGCACCCCGAAGCGGGGATCGGGCGCTGGACCGAGGCCGATTTCGCCCGCGCGCTGCGCGAGGGGGTCCGCCCCGACGGCGCGAACTACTTCCCCGCGTTCCCCTACCCTTCGTTCACCAAGATCTCCGACGCAGACGTCCGCGATCTCTGGGCGTACTTGCGCACGCTGCCGCCGAGCGACCGGAAGAGTCAGCCCCACGACCTCAATTTTCCGTTCGGCTGGCGCTGTTTCATCGGGCCGTGGAAGGGGCTGTACTTCACGCCGGGCGCATTCGTGCCGGACCCCAAGGCAGCGCCGGAGATCAACCGCGGCGCGTATCTCGTTCAAGCGCTCGGGCACTGCGGCGAGTGCCATACGCCGCGCACCTCGCTTGGAGGGTCGAAGCAAGACCAGTTCCTCGCCGGCGGGAAGGGGCCCGATGGCAAGAGCATCCCGAACCTGACACCGACCCGGCTCAAGAAGCTCAGCGACGGCGAGGTCAAGGATTTCCTGCTGACCGGCATTAGGCCGGACGGGGACGTCGCTGCCGAGGCGATGGGCGAAGTCGTCACCAACACCACCAGCCAGCTGACGCCCGAGGACCTCGCGGCGCTGATCGCCTACCTGCGCTCGCTCCCGCCGCTCCCCGAAGAGCCCAAGTGACGCGCTAGATCTTCCGCGCGAGCTCCGGCGCCAGCCCCACGTAACTCGCGGGCGTCAGCTCGAGAAGGCGCGCCTTCTCCTGCTCGGGGAGCGCGAGCCCGCGGATGAATTCGCGCATCGCGGCGCCGTCCACGCGCTTGCCGCGCGTGAGCTGCTTCAGCTGCTCGTAGGGATCGGGCAGGCCGTACCTGCGCATGACGGTCTGGACGGCCTCGGCGAGCACGTCCCAGTTCGCCGCGAGGTCCTCCGCGAGCCGCGCGCGGTCCACCTCCAGCCGATCGAAGCCCCGGCTCGCCGCCGCAATCCCGAGCAGGCTGTGCCCGAACGCGACGCCGATGTTGCGCAGCACCGTCGAGTCGGTGAGGTCGCGCTGCCAGCGCGAGACCGGCAGCTTCTCGGCGAGATGCCGCAGGAGCGCGTTCGCGACCCCGAGATTGCCCTCGGAGTTCTCGAAGTCGATCGGATTCACCTTGTGCGGCATCGTCGACGACCCGACCTCGCCCGCGACGACCCGTTGCCGGAAGTAGCCGAGCGAGATGTAGCCCCACAGGTCGCGATCGAGATGGATCAGGATCGTGTTCACGCGCGCGAGCGCGTCGCAGAGCTCCGCGAGCCGATCGTGGGGTTCGATCTGCACGGTGTACGGATTGAACTCCAGGCCGAGGGATTCGACGAATCGCCGCGCGAGCCCTTCCCAGCCGACCTGCGGATACGCAGCGAGATGCGCGTTGTAGTTGCCGACCGCGCCGTTCGCCTTGCCCGCGAGCGGCACGGCGGCGAGGACCTCGCGACCCCGGCGCAAGCGATGCACAAAGTTCGCGAGCTCTTTGCCGAGCGTCGTGGGGGTGGCGGGCTGACCGTGGGTGCGCGCGAGCATCGCGTGCTCGGCGTGCGCGCGGGCGGCGGTCGCGAGCTGACGGACGAGCTTGTCCAGCGCGGGCAGGAGCACGGAGTCGCGCGCGCCGCGCACCATCAGCGCGTACGCGAGGTTGTTGACGTCCTCGGACGTGCATGCGAAATGGATGAAGCTCGTCGCCTTGACGAGCGTCGGGTCGTTCGCCACCCGCTCGCGGATCCAGTACTCGATCGCCTTGACGTCGTGGTTCGTCTCGCGCTCGATCGCCTTCACGCGCTCGCCCTCGGCCTCGGAGAAGCTTTGGCCGAGCGCGCGCAACCGCGCGATCTCGGCCGGCTGGAACGGTCCCACTTCCGGCAGCGCGGGATCCGCCGCGATCGCGAGCAGCCATTCGACTTCCACGCGCACGCGGTGCCGGATCAGCGCGAGCTCGCTGAAGTAGGGCCGCAGCGGCTCGAGGCTGTGCGCGTACCGCCCGTCGAGCGGAGAAAGCGCAGTGAGCGGCGATGGCGGCATACGTCGATAAAGCGCAGGCGCGCGTGGCGAGTCTACCATGCGCATCTCTCGTCCTCGGCTCAGGAGCGCGCGCAGCGGCGGGCGCTATAATCCGCCGCCGCTCGAGCCGAAATAAGCCGCAGCGCGCGGCTGTTGTAACTCCTGCGAGCGAGAGTACAAGCGAGCATTTGGGAGACCGATGAATTCGCTCCTGAGCCATCCCGCCGTGCAAGGCGGCATCGCACCGTTCGTCGTCGGACTCGCCGTCGTGGCGATCCTCGGGCGGGCGAAGCTCGGCGGCCTCGCCGTGCCGGTGGGCTTCTGCGTGGCAGTCGCGCTCCTTAGCGGCATCGCGTTCAGCCCGCTCACCGCAACCCGCAAGATCGTGCTGCTCGCCCTCGTCGCTCCCGCGATCGGCGTTCTCGTCGACCTCGTCTTCAAGTGTGGGCGCACCCTCGCCGTCCTGATCGCCCTCGCCTGCGGCGCATTGACGGTATGGGCGTTCTGGAGCGTGCTCCACCAGAAGACCGCGGCCCAAGCGCTGCTCCTAGGAGGCGGAACCGCGGCGTTCGTCGCGTGGGTCGTTTGGGCGACGCTTGCGCTCGCGGGTCAACCGGTGCGCGCGGGCGCCGCGGCGCTGATGCTCGGCTTGGGCGCCGGCGTCTCCGCGGTTCTCGCCGCTTCGGCATTGCTCGGGCTGTACGGCATCGCGGTCGGCGCCTCGGCCGGCGCGTTTCTGTTGTGGCAGATGGTGACCGGGCACAAGATCGCCGCCGGCGCCACCCTCACGCTCCCGGCGTCGCTCACCGCGGCACTGCTTGCCGCCGGTGCGCTCGTGCTTGCCGAGCTGCCCTGGTATGCGTTGATCGCCATCGCCGCGATCCCGCTCGCAACCCGCCTCCCGGCCCCGGACCGGCTGCCGGTGTGGGTGCAGGCGTTCATCGTCTCAGCATACGGTTTCGTGGCTGCCTTGGCCGCGTACGCATTGACCTTGCGCGCATCCGCAGCGCCGGGTTGAGTTCTTCGCCAGCAACCAACGAGAAGAGGAGGAGCAAATGTCACGGAGGCTCGCTGCATGCCTCGCCGCCGCGGCGCTGCCCTTGGCGGCCGACGCCGCGCCGGAGAACTACGTCATCGATCCGTACCACACCTACCCGTACTTCGAGGTCGAGCACGTCGGCATGTCGTGGGTACGCGGCCGGTTTGAGAAGACCACCGGCAAGTTCACGCTCGATGCCGCCGCAAAGGCGGGCACCGTAGAGCTGACGATCCCGACCGCAACCATCTCGACGGGCGACAACGAGCGCGGCGAGCGCGCGCGCGCGCGCGACGAGCATCTGCGCACGCCGGACTTCTTTAACGCCGTCGAGTTCCCGACCATAACCTTCCGCGGGAGCGCGACCAAGTGGAACGGTGATGCGCCGGCGGAGATCCAGGGCCAGCTCACGCTCCTCGGCGTCACCAAGCCGCTTACGCTCACCGTCCTCAACTGGAAGTGCGGGCCCGATCCGCGCACCCAGGGCAAGCGCTACATGTGCGGGGCCAATGCCACCGGTTCGTTCAAGCGCTCGGACTTCGGGATGAAGTTCGGGGTTCCCGCGGTGAGCGACGAGGTCCGACTCTGGGTGGGGCTCGAGGGCTTCCGGCAATAGCGCCCGCGCGGGCCCGCCTCACTGGATGACGCCGCCGCCGAGGCACACCTCGCCCCGGTACAGCACGACCGACTGGCCCGGTGTCACCGCCCACTGCGGCTCGTCGAACTCGATCGCGCAGCGATCCGCCGCGGGCGCGGCAATGCGGCAGGCAGCGTCGGCCTGCCGGTAGCGCGTCTTGCCTGCGTAGGCGAGGCCTGCGTCGGGCGCTTCGGCGCTCACCCACGCGAGATCCGCCGCCGTCAGTGCGCGATTGCGCAGCAGCCGGTGCTCGTGACCCTGCACCACGAGCAGCTCGTTGCGGCCGAGATCCTTGTCGGCGACGTACCATGGTTCGCCGTCGCCGCCTTTCGTTCCGCCGATGCCGAGCCCCGAGCGCTGGCCGATCGTGTAGAAGGCGAGCCCGATGTGGCTGCCGACGACGCGCCCTTCGGGCGTGCGGATCGCGCCGGGCACGCGCGGAAGGTAGCGGTTCAGGAACTCGCGGAACGGCCGCTCGCCGATGAAGCAGATCCCGGTCGAGTCCTTCTTCGCGTGCACCGGCAGCCCCGCCGCGCGGGCGATGCGCCGCACCTCGATCTTCTTCAGCGCGGCGAGCGGAAAGAGGACGCGGCGGAGCTGCTGCTGCGTCAGGCGGTGCAGGAAGTAGCTCTGGTCCTTGCCGGGGTCCGCGCCGCGCAGGAGCTCGAAGCGCCCGTCGACCTCGCGGGCGCCGGCGTAGTGGCCGGTCGCGATCCGTTCCGCGCCCATCGCGAGCGCGCGATCGAGGAACGCTTTGAACTTGATCTCGGCGTTGCAGAGGACGTCCGGGTTCGGGGTCCGGCCCGCGGCGTACTCCGCGAGAAAGCTCGCGAAGACGCGGTCCTTGTACTCGGCGGCGAAATTGACGACGTCGAGCTCGATGCCGAGCACGTCGGCGACCGAAGCGACGTCGACGAGGTCCTGCCGGGTCGAGCAGTACTCGTCGTCGTCGTCGTCCTCCCAGTTCTTCATGAAGAGGCCCACGACGTCGTAGCCCTGCCGCTTCAACAGCAGCGCCGCGACCGCCGAGTCCACTCCGCCGGACATCCCGACGACGATCCGCTCCATCACTCGCCGAAGTGGTGAATCAGCGCGAGCGGGAATCTCCGCCCCGCGAGGCAATCCGCGACGCACGCCATGACGAGCGGGCTGCGATGTCTATCCTCGAGCCGGCGGATCTCGTCGGGGGCGAGCCACAGCACCCGCCGGATCTCGGCGTCGAGGGGACGGCCCGCTTCCTCCCCGCGCACCTCGCCGACGAACGCGAAGCGGAGGAACGTCGTGTCGCTCGCAGGGTGCCGCCAGCGATACACGCCGAGCAGATGCGTCGGCCGGAAGCGGTGCGCCGTTTCCTCCAGCGCCTCGCGCTCGCACGCTTCGACGAGCGTCTCGCCCGGTTCCCAGTGGCCGGCGGGCTGGTTGTAGACGAGCCGCCCGTCGGCCTCCTCCTCGACGAGGCAAAAGCGGCCGTCGCGCTCCATGACCGCAGCGACCGTCACGCTCGGCTTCCAGATCGCGCTCATTGTCGCCAACGGCTAGGCGACGCGCCGAGCGTTCCGCTTGATGAACTCCGTCATCCGCGCGACGCCCGACTCGATCGCGCTCTTCGAGGCGGCGTAGCTGAACCGGACGTGCTGCCCTTCGCCCGGCACGCGGGCTCCGAAGTGGATGTCGGCGAGGACCGCCACGCCCGCGTCGTTGAGGAGCCGCCGGCGGAACTCCTCCGAGTCAGCGGCGCCGATGATCCGGCACGCCTCGGTCACGTTCGGCCAGGCGTAGAACGCGCCGCCGGGCGTCCGGCAGGTCACGCCAGGCACCTGGTTCAGCAGCCCGACGATGAGATCGCGCCGGTCGAGAAACGACGCGCGCATCTTCGCCGCGTCGTCCTGCGGGCCCTCGATCGCCGCCACCGCCGCCCACTGGCTGATCTGCGACGCGCAGGAGTCGGTGTTCGTCACCCAGCGCGTGAATTCCGCCGCGAGCACCGGGTTGGCCGTGAGGCCGAGCCGCCAGCCGGTCATCGCCCAGGTCTTGGACGCGCCGTCCGAGACGATCGTGCGCTCGTACATCCCGGGGACCGAGGCGATCGAGAAGAACTCGCCCTCGTAGCACAGGCGCGAGTAGATCTCGTCGGCGTAGACCCAGACGTCGGGGAAGCCGCGCAGGATGGCCGCGATCGCCTCGAGATCGCGGCGCGCGAGGATCCCGCCGGTGGGGTTGTGCGGGGAGTTGAGGATCAGGAGCCTGGTGCGCGGCGAGAGCTTCGCCTCGAGGTCCGCCGGGTCGAAGGCGAAATCGCGCGCCTCCCGGAGGTGCAGCGGCACCGGCACCGCGCCGTGCGCCTTGATCTGCGATTCGTAGATCGGAAAGCCGGGATTCGGGTAGATCACCTCGTCGCCGGCGCCGTAGTCGGTCGTCGCAAGGATGGCGTACGCGATGAAGGGCTTCGCGCCGGCGCCGACGACGACGTCCTCGGGCCGGATGGCGAGGCCGCGCAGCTTTCCCATGTAGCGCGCCGCGGCCTCGCGCAGCTCGACGATGCCGGCGGAGGGTGTGTAGCCGTGCTTGCCCGCGCGGATCGCCGCGATCGCCGCGTCCTGAACGTTCGTCGGCGTTGGGAAGTCCGGCTGCCCGATGCAGAACGACACCACGTCCTTGCCCTGGCGCACGAGCTCGTTCACCTCGGCGAGGACGACGAACGCGTTCTCGGTCCCGAGCTCGGCGGTGCGGCGGCTGATCTTCGGCATGGCGCGCGCGCCCTAAGTCACTGTTGTGAAAGGGCGCATTCTAACGGATCGCCCGACCGCCAGACCGGTCGGGACCCGGGTTACAGCCTACTTGCCAGGTTGAAGCCGCCGATGAAGGCGACGACGTTCGCACCGAGCAGATCGAGGTTGTAGCCGCCCTCCTGGACCAGCACCGTCGGCACCTTCAATGCCGCGGCTGCGTCGCCGATCCGCCGGTAGCCGTCGTTGGTGACCTTGAGGACCGAGAGCGGATCGCGCGTGTGCGCGTCGAACCCGACCGAGATCGCGAGCGCCTCCGAGCGGTGCGCGCGGATCGCCTCGACCGCCTCGTCGAGCGCGTCGAGGAACTCCGCGTCCCCGCTCCCCGGCGCGAGCGGCAGGTTGAGGTTGTAGCCTTCGCCGTCGCCCGCACCGTACTCGTCGGCGTAGCCCGAAAAGAACGGGTAGTAGTTCGTCGGGTCGACGTGCACCGACACGCACTGCACGTCGGCGCGGCGGTAGAAGATCGACTGGGTCCCATCGCCGTGGTGGGTGTCGACGTCGAGGATCGCCACGCGCTTGAAGTGCTGCAGCAGGAACTCGGCCGCAATCGCGGCATTGTTCAGGTAGCAGAAGCCGCCGGCGCGGTCGGCCATCGCGTGATGTCCCGGCGGGCGACAGAGCGCATAGGCGGCGTGCTCGCCGGCGAGCACCGCCTCGGCTGCGGCGAGCGCGGTGTGCGCGGCGGCAACCGCCGCGTCCCAGGTGTGCGGTCCGATTGGGCACGCGAGATCGCCGAGGTACCAGCTTGCCTGCGCCACCGGCGAGGCCGCGCGCGGCGTCCGGCGCGGCGCGAAGTCATCGCCCGCCCCGCGGTACGGATGGGCGTTCGGCAGCATCTCCGGACCCGCGCCCTTGATCGCGGACCAGCGCGCCCACGCCGTGCGCAGGAACTCGAGGTATCCCGAGTCGTGCACCCGCGCGATCGCGTCGAGGCCGATGTCGTCCCGCGGCGTTTCAACGACGTAGCTCGCCCTGCGCAGCGATTCGGCCATCCGCTCGCAGCGCTCGGGCGCCTCGAGGTGCGGGACGAGCCGGCCGACTTGCATGAACTGCTGGGGCCGGTGCGCGAGCTGCTTCGGTGAGAAGAAGATGCGCATCGTGGCGGGAGTGTACGCGGCAGGCGAGTGCCAGGCTACGCGACCTCGCGAATCGCCTCGGCGACCACGCCGAACATCGTGTCGAGCTCGCTTCGTGAAGCGATGAGCGGCGGACAGAACGCGAGCGCATCGCCGATCGGCCGCACGAAGACGCCGCGCTCCCAGCACTTCGCGTGCGCTTCCAGGGCGCGCGCGCCGGGCGCATCCGGGCGCGGCGCGAGCTCGACCGCGCCGATCAGCTGCAGGTTGCGGCAGTCGACGACGTTCGGCAGTCCGCGCAGCCCGTGCACGCCGCTTTCGAAATGCGTGGCGAGCTCGCGGGCGCGGTCGAAGAGCCGCTCCTCGGCGTACGTGTCCAAGGTGGCGAGCGCGGCCGCGGCGGCGAGCGGATGCCCCGAGTAGGTATAGCCGTGAAAGAGCTCCACGCCCTCGGCCGAGGCGTCCATGAACGTCTGGTAGATCGCCTTCTTGACCAGCACGCCTCCCATGGGGACCGAGCCGCTCGTGACACCCTTCGCGAAAGTGATCAGGTCCGGTGTCACGCCAAAAAACTGGCTCGCGAACGCCGTCCCCAGGCGCCCGAATCCGGTGATCACCTCGTCGAACACGAGGAGGATCCCGTGGCGGTCGCAGATCTCGCGCAGCCGCTTGAGATAGCCGCGCGGCGGGACGAGCACGCCGCCCGCCCCGGCGACCGGCTCGACGATGACCGCCGCGATGTTCGACGCGTCGTGCAGCGGGATGAGGCGATTTTCCAGCTCGTCGGCGAGCTCCGCACCGCTTGCCGCCTCGCCGCGGACGAACGCGCGGGCCGCGAGATCCTGGGTGTGCTGGAGGTGGTCGACGGCGGGCAGCAGGCCGCCGGCGAACGCCTTGCGGTACGCAGAGACGCCGCCGACGGAGATGCCGCCGAAGCCCGCGCCGTGAAAGCCCCGCTCGCGCCCGATGAAGCGCGTGCGGGTCGCCTCGCCGCGCAGGCGGTGGTAGGCAAGCGCGATCTTGAGGACCGTCTCCACCGCCTCGGATCCGGAGTTCGTGAAGAACACGTGCCCAAAGCCCTCCGGCGCGAGCTCGACGACGCGCCGGGCCGCTGCGAAGGCGAGCGGATGCCCGAGCGAGTACGACGAGGCGTAGTCGAGGGCGCCCGCCTGGCGAACGATCGCTTCGACGATCCGCGGCCGGCAGTGCCCTGCGTTCACGCACCACAGCGTGGCGAGCCCGTCGAAGATCCGCTTGCCGTCGGCGGTCGTGTAGTAGCAGTCCTTCGCCGCCACGACGAGCCGCGGTGCTTTCTTGAAGGCACGGTTCGACGTGAGCGGCATCCAGTAGGCATCGAGGTCTAGATCGGCAGGATGGGTCATGACGGGTTTCGTGCGGGGGAAAGTCGCAGTGATTCTAGCCCCGCACCATGCCGGTTGGCGCATAATCGGCCGCGGGTTGGCAACGATTCTCTCGCCTGTGACCACCGAGCCGCTCGCCAACGTCAACGTCGCTGGCATGGAAGACATGCCGACTCCGGACGCCGTCCAGGCGCGCGTGCCGCTCTCGGTGCGGGCGGCGGAGACGGTGGCTCACGGCCGCGCAAGCGTGCGAGCGATCCTGGATCGCAAGGATCCGCGGCTCTTCGTCGTCGTCGGACCGTGCTCGATCCACGACCCGCGCGCAGCGCTCGAGTACGCGGGCCGGCTCGTGCGCCTCGCCGAGCGGGTGCGCGATACGCTGCACGTCGTGATGCGCGTCTACTTCGAGAAGCCGCGGACCTCGGTCGGCTGGAAGGGTTTCATCAACGACCCGCACATGGACGACTCGTTCCGCATCGACGAGGGTATCGTCCGCGCGCGCGCGCTCCTCGCCGAGTTCGCGGAGATGGGCCTGCCCGCCGGATCCGAGGCGCTCGATCCGCTTTCCCCGCAGTACCTCGGCGACCTCATCAGCTGGTATGCGATTGGCGCACGCACGACCGAGTCGCAGACCCACCGCGAGATGGCGAGCGGGCTGTCCGCGCCGGTGGGATTCAAGAACGGCACCGACGGCGGGCTGGAGGTCGCGGTCAATGCGATCCGGTCCTCGTCGCAGCCCCACAGCTTCCTCGGGATCAACCAGCACGGCCGGCCGGTGATCGTCCGCACCAAGGGCAATCGGTACGGCCACCTCGTGCTGCGCGGCGGCGGCGGACGCCCGAACTACGACACGGTCAGCGTCCGGCTCGCCGAGCGCGCGCTCGCCGAAGCGAAGCTTCCGGCGAACATCGTCGTCGACTGCTCGCATGCGAACGCGCTCAAGGACCACGCGCTCCAGCCGCTCGTGTTCCACGACTGCTCGCACCAGATCCAGGAGGGCAACCGCTCGATCGTCGGCCTGATGGTCGAGTCGAACCTTTTCGCCGGCAGCCAGCCGATCCCCGACAAGCTGGGCGATCTCAAGTACGGCGTCTCGGTGACCGATCCGTGCGTCGACTGGGGAACGACCGAGGAGATGCTGCTGCGCGCGCGGAACGAGCTCGCGTCCGCGCTGCCGGCCCGCGCAGCCTGATGCGCTTTCAGCGCGCGCTATTTCTTCGGCGCCGCGACCCAGGCCACGCACCAGCCTTCGGGGTTGATCTCGTCGTCGTTCGGCATGATCTTGCAGGAGCCCTTGGCGATCGGCGTCTTGCCGGGGACCCAGTGCGTGCAGGTGCTGCACTTTTGGCCGTCCTTGCCCGGCTTGTCCTGATACTTGAGCGCGTCGCGCATGGCGGCATTCGTCGCGGCCCATGCATTACCGGTGATCGCGACGACGGGAATTGTGGCGAGGGCAGCACCGATTTTGAGCAGGCTACGGCGCGTGAGGTTGGGGTCGTCTCGCATCGTGCGTCCTTTCCGTTCGCTGGGACCATAAGTCTACTCGGCGTTCATGCGCCGGGGGCCGACTCTGGAGTGGGCGCGAGCCGAAGTCGTTTGATCTGGCTTGAGACGAAGCTCGCAGCAAAGAAGCTCTCTCTGCTGCCCTTGCGAGTGATGGATCGCCCGGCGGAGATGAACTATGTAACCCGCTGAGCGCGGGCCGATCGCGGATCCATTCAGATCACCTTGGAGAAGCCGGCGCGCTCGCGCTTCGCGCGCAGATACCGGTCGAAGACCATACACACCGCGCGCACGAGGAGCCGTCCCTTCGGCGTGACCGTGATCCAGTCGGGACCGATCTCCACCAGCCCGTCGTCGACGAGCGGCTTCAACATCGCGAGCTCTACGGCAAAGTAGCGGCGGAAATCGATGAGGTACGCGATCTCGATCGACTCGAGCGCGACGCGGAAGTGGCACGCGAGCGCCTGGATCACTGCGCGCCGGACGAGATCGTCCTGGGTCAGCTCGATCCCGCGCGCGACCGGCACCCGCCTTTCGTCGAGCGCCGCGTAGTACTCGTCGAGGCCCTTGAGGTTCTGGTAGTAGGTTGGGCCGACGCGGCCGACCGCCGAGATCCCGAAGCCGAGGAGGTCCGACTCGGGATGCGTCGAGTAGCCCTGGAAGTTGCGCTGCAGCCGGCCCTGGCGCTGCGCCACGGCGAGCTCGTCCTCGGGCTTCGCGAAGTGATCCATGCCGATGTAGAGATAGCCGGCACGGGTCAGCCGGCCGATCGCGAGGGTGAGGATCTGGAGCTTCGTCTCGGCGCTCGGCAGGTCGTCCTCGCGGATGCGACGCTGCGGCTTGAACGCGGCCGGCAGGTGCGCGTAGCTGTAGAGCGCGAGGCGGTCCGGATCTAGCGCGAGCGCCTTGTCGAGCGTCACGTTGAAACTGTCGAGCGTCTGCTTGGGCAGGCCGTAGATGAGGTCGAGATTGATGGAGCGGAAGCCGCTCGCGCGCGCCTCCACGATCACGCGCCGCGTCGCCTCCTCGCTCTGGATGCGGTGCACGGCCTTCTGCACTCCCGGATCGAAATCCTGCAAGCCGACCGAGACGCGGTTGAAGCCGAGCGAGGCGAGGAACGCCATACCGTCCGCCTCGACCTGCCGCGGGTCCACCTCGATCGAGCACTCCCAGCCCGGCTCGCGCTCGAACTCGCCCCTGATCGCGGCCGCCAAGGCATCCATCTCCTCTCGCGCGAGGAAGGTGGGGGTGCCGCCGCCCCAGTGCAGCTGGCAGATCCGTCGCTCGTCGCCGAGCAGCTCGCCGACGAGCGCGAGTTCCTTGGCGAGGTACTTGATATACTTTCCCGACCTGCCGCGATCCCGCGTCACGATCTTGTTGCACGCGCAGTAATAGCAGACCGTGTCGCAGAACGGCAGGTGCACATACACCGAGAGCGGCTGCTTGATGCCGCCGATGTTGCGCTTCGCGATCCATTGCCGCCATTCCGCCTCGCCGAACGCATCCACGAAGCGGTCCGCCGTCGGGTACGACGTGTATCGGGGGCCGGTCACGTCGTACTTGCGGATCAGGACCGGATCGATGACCAGCTCGGAAACCGGGTAATGCATCGTGCCACTATGCGGGCCCGGCGCCGGCGAATCTTGACGTGGGTCAAACCGCGCGGGCGCGAGGGAAAGGGGGGCTTCTGAGCGCGACGAACGACACGGTTCCCGGAGGTATGCCCCGGGCCGGGCGGCTGAAGCCGCTCGTCGCCGCGGCCTGGGTCGCGGGCGCGGCGGCGCTCGTGGTTGTCAACTTCGCCGCCGTATCCCTGGGCAGGGAGCATGCCTGGCTCGCGGCGCTGGATCTCGTCGTCGACCTCGGCGTGATCGGAGCGGGGCTCGCCTACGTCCTCCGGCAGGGCACGCGCGTAGAGGCGCGCACCGCGCGCATGCAGGCGGTGATCGACGAGAGTCACGCCCAGCTCGCCGCGATCGTCGAGTCGGCGATGGACGCGATCATCACGGTCGACCGCGAACAGCGCATCGTGCTCTTCAATCGCGCCGCACAGGCGTTGTTCGGCTGCCCGAGGGACGATGCCCTGGGCGCGAGGCTCGACCGCTTCATCCCGGGGCGCTTCCGCGACGCGCATCGCGCGCACATCGAGCGGTTCGGCCAGACGGGCGAGACCCGCCGGCGCATGGGGCCGGACATGTTGTTGTGGGCGCTGCGCGCCGATGGGACCGAGTTCCCGATCGAGGCCTCGATCTCGCAGGTCGGCGCCCCGGACGAGCGGCTCTTCACCGTGATCCTGCGCGACATCACGCTGCGCAAGCAGGCCGAGGATGCGCTCAAGCGCCAGCAGGCGGAGCTGCGCGAGCTCTCCGCGCGGATGCTCGAGGCGCGTGAGGACGAGAAGACCGTGATCGCGCGAGAGTTGCACGACGAGCTCGGTCAGCTCCTGACCGCGCTGAAGATGGACCTCGCATGGCTGCGCGAGCGGATCCCCGACGGCGAGGTCTTGGATCGGGCCCGGCAAATGGGCGGAGCGCTCGACCGGACCGTCACGTCGGTGCGGCGCATCGCCGCGGACCTCCGGCCG
>Ga0126369_10001436_pt1 | contig 16442 bp, 11 predicted proteins | sample PanSoiMetaPlot_1_FD_109646 | JGI IMG/M metagenome (GOLD analysis project Ga0126369, IMG submission 109646) | Tropical forest soil microbial communities from Panama - MetaG Plot_1 | ecosystem: Environmental > Terrestrial > Soil > Tropical forest > Bulk soil | place: Panama | collected 2016-02-17 | reverse complement strand
GCGGCCACCGATACCAACTGCTCGAGCTGCCACAACGGCACCACCGCGACCGGCATGACGACACCCCCGCACATTCCGACGGGGACCCTCCAATGCAGCAATTGCCACACCAACACCGCGGCGAGCTTCACGTCCTACACGATGAATCATTCGGCCGTGACCGGTGTGCTCTGCGGCTCCTGTCACAATGGATCCTATGCGAGCCAAGGCACTTCGGGTGCGCAAGGTCTAGCGACGCCCCCGCACATCCCGACAGGGACGCTCGAGTGCAGCAACTGCCACACCAGCACTGCGAATTGGACCGGCTACACGATGAACCATGCCGTGGTGAGCGGCATACCGTGCAGCTCCTGTCACAACGGCTCCTTCACTAGCCAAGGGAATTCGGGCGCGCAGGGCAAGGGTACGGGCCACGTCGCCACCACCGCCGAGTGCTCGACCTGCCACAAGAGCACGACGACATGGGCGGGCGCAGCCTTTACCCACGCAGCGACGGATACCAATTGCTCGAGCTGCCACAACGGCACCACCGCGACCGGCATGACGACACCCCCGCATATTCCCACGGGGTCAATCCAGTGCAGCAACTGCCACACCAACACGGCGGCGAGCTTCACGACCTACACGATGAATCATTCCGCCGTGACCGGCGTGGCGTGCAATTCCTGCCATAACGGGTCTTACACTGGGGAAGGCACGTCAGGCGCGCAGGCTCAGACCAATCCCCCGCACATTCCGGTCGGAACGGTCGCCTGCAGCAGTTGCCACACCAGCACGGCCGCGAGCTTTACGACCTACACGATGAACCATTCGGCGGTGACCAGCAGCCGCTGCGATTCCTGCCACAGCGGCTCCTACACCAGCCAAGGCACTTCGGGCGCGCAAGGCACGGCATCGTTCCCCGGCCACGTCGCGACAAATGGCCAGGATTGTTCGACCTGCCACAGCAGCACCACCAGCTTCGCCGGCGCGGCCTTCAAGCATGCGGCCACCGATACCAACTGCTCGAGCTGCCACAACGGCACCACCGCAACCGGCATGACGTCGCCGCCGCACATCCCGATCGGTACCGTCCAGTGCAGCAACTGCCACACCAACACGGCGACGAGCTTCACGACCTACACGATGAACCACACGGCGGTTGCCGGCGTGCCGTGCGCCACCTGCCACAACGGCAGCTTCACGAGCCAGGGCACGTCCGGCGCCCAGGGTCTGACGACGCCGCCGCACATCCCGACCGGGACACTCGAATGCAGCAACTGCCACACCAATACGTCAGCCTTCACGACCTACACGATGAACCATTCGGCGGTGAGCAGCAGCCGCTGCGATTCCTGCCACAACGGCTCATATACGAGCCAAGGCACCTCGGGCGCGCAGGGCACCGCTTCGTTCCCCGGCCACGTCGCCACCAACGGTCAGGATTGCTCGACCTGCCATAAGAGCACGACAAGCTTCGCCGGCGCCGCCTTCGTCCATGCGGCCACCGACACCAACTGCTCGAGCTGCCATAACGGCACTACCGCGACCGGCCAAACGACGCCCCCGCACATTCCGACGGGCACCATCCAGTGCAGCAACTGCCACACCAACACCGCTGCGAGCTTCACGACCTACACGATGAGTCATACCGCGGTGGCCAGCAGTCGCTGTGATTCCTGCCACAACGGCAGTTACACGAGCCAAGGCACGTCAGGCGCGCAGGGTACGGCGTCATTCCCCGGTCACGTCGCGACCAATGGCCAGGATTGCTCGACTTGCCATAAGAGCACGACGAGCTTTGCCGGCGCGGCCTTCGTCCACGCCGCCACCGATACCAACTGCTCGAGCTGCCACAACGGCAAAACAGCGACCGGCATGACCTCGCCGCCTCACATCCCCATCGGGGCGGTCCAGTGCAGCAATTGCCACAGCAACACGGCGGCGAGCTTCACCACCTATACGATGAGCCACACCGCGGTCGCCGGCGTCGCATGCGGAACCTGTCACAACGGCTCGTTCACCAGCCAAGGCACCACCGGCGCGGAAGGCAAGGCCACCGGCCATATCCCCACGGGCGCGGCCGATTGCACCACCTGCCACGCGAGCACGACGAGCTTCGACAGCGGTGGTTCGTCGACGACGTGCAAGATGGTGCATTCGGCCGTGTCGGGGGTGACGTGCGCGACGTGCCACAACGGCGTCAACGCCAAGGGCAATCACGGCAGTGGCACCAATTGCGGACAATGCCACCAGCCAAGGGACACGGCGTGCGGCAGCTACACCACCGGCACGACGACGGTCGCGGCAGCGCCGGCGCCAGCGGCCGCAGCGAAGCCCGCGACGACCACCACGACGACGGCAGCAACGACGACAAGCAGTGCGACGACGCCGACGACCAGCGCGACGCCGGCGGCAAAGACAACATCAAGCACGACGTCGTCGCCTGCGACCGCGCCATCGACCACGACGTCAAAATCTGCGACCACGGCGCCAGCCACGACCACCACGACGACGGCAGCCCCGACGACAAGCAGCACGACGACGCCGACGGGCACCGTGACGGCGGCAGCAAAAACAACATCGGGCACGACGTCATCTTCTGCGAGCACGCCGGCCTCGAGCGCAGCGCCTACTGTCGCGCCGTCTACAGCGGTGGCGCCGACAGCTTCCGCTTTTGCGACGCCGAGCGCTACGACACCTCAGGCATCCGTCAAGACGCCTGCCACGAACGCACCGGCGTCGAGCGCGGCCGCCACACCCACCCTCTCAGCACCGATCGTCGCGCCAGCCGCAGCCCCTGCCGCGACAGCGCCGGCAGTCACGGCGCCGACCACCACGACATCAAACGCTACGGCGACGCTTTTCGCTCCGACGGTCACCGCGCCCCTGACGACGGCGCCAGCTCCTGCTTCCGCATCGGCACGGACCACGGCCGCAGTCTCCACGCCCACGGTCTCAGCACCGATCGTCGCGCCAGCCGCAGCCCCTGCCGCGACAGCACCGTCAGTCGCGGCACCGACCAGCACCACATCGAAAGCTACGGCGCCGCTTTTCGCGCCGACGGTCACCGCGCCCCCGACGACGGCGCCAGCTTCCGCTTCCGGATCGGCACAAACTACGGCCGCACCATCACCGGCCGCGAGAACAGCACCGACAACAACCGCTCCGAACACCACTTCGACCTCTGTCACGAATTTTGCGCAGAAGCTGCCTCCAAATGCAGCCAGCACGCCATCGGTCTCGCCCAACTCCGCCACGACCTCGACCTCGAGCGCGCAGAGCGACTCTGGTGGGCCGTTCAGACATACGGGGATCACGACGGGCTGCGCGGCCTGCCACAACGGCGTGAAGGCACTCGGCAAGCCGGCGAAGCATATCCCCACGATGGCGCCCTGCGAGACCTGCCACCGCAGCACGGTAACGTTTGCCGGCGCCCGCATGAACCACAGCCTGTTCGCATCAACGCCGTGCGCGAGCTGCCACAACGGCACGACCGCGACCGGCAAGCCGCCGCGACACTTCGTGACCACGCAACCCTGCGAATCCTGCCATCGGACGGTGGCTTGGACGCCAGCGACCTATCGGCACATGTCACCGATGTACCCGGATCACGGTCCTTCGCTCGAGTGCAGCGCTTGTCACAGCACGAACGCTCAAATGGTGACGTGGAAGTTCCCGGCCTTCCAGCCGAATTGCGCGGCGTGCCACGCCAGCAACTACCGACCGATGGCGCATCCGAAGTTCCAGCGGCCGATGACCGTCTACTACACGGCCGCCGAGCTGCGGGACTGCACCGGCTCCTGCCACATTTACGCGGATAGCACGCAGAGAACCATCGTCACGCGTCGCTTCGGCGAGCACCGAGCGAATCGAGGAGGGTGGTGATGTCGTTGACTGCCGCTCGGTATTTCCGTGGCTTGGCGTTCGCGCTCGCCTGGGCCGCCTGGTATTGTCCGGGCGTCGCTTTTGCTCAACCCGTTCTCGATCTCGCGCTGTCGGACGCGCAGCTTTTCGGCACGAAGAGTTGCGAAGTCATAAGAGTGAATTTCAATATTCGCATCCGATACGATCATCATTTCCCGATCGATCAAGGCAATGATCTGCGGATCTCGGTCACTCCGATCGACCGCGAGCAGTTCCTCGCCTTGCAATTGCCGCAGCGAGAAGCCACGCGAGTGCCCAACAGCAAGATCGTGAACATCAAGGCGATCGAGCTTGAAACACGGCAAGCCGCCGGCCCGACGCTCAGGATCCAGTTCGATCGTCCGGTGTTCTATCAGGTGGCACAAAGCTCGGACGTGCAGAGCATCGTGATAGCAATTTCGGGGAATAAACCGTCGGCGGCGTGCCAACCGCAACTCTTCGGCGCTGCGCCAGGGGCGCCCACGGCAGCTCGGCAGGACAGGTTGGACCGGGTGGCAGATCAACCCAGGGATAGACCACCCGGCAAGATTTCCGACGCCGACCTGAGGATCGTGGCGGCGTCGATGGACGAGGCGAGGGCAGCGCTCAAGAAGCACAATTTCAAAGGCGCGATGGCGCTATTGAGCAAAGCCCTGAGCTATCCCGAGAACGAATACAGCGCAGAGGCGCAGGAGCTCCTCGGTCTCGCCCATCAGAAGAATGGCGATTTGGCCGCGGCGAAGGCGCAGTACGAGGACTATCTGCGCCGCTACCCCGGCGGCGAGGGTTCCGAGCGCGTCAAGCAGCGCCTGGACGGCATCGTCACTGCCAGCGCCGACCCTGCCGACCAGCTCCGCGTCGGACCGGACCTGTTTTCAGACAAGCCGGTCCATGGCGAGTTTCGACACAATGGCGACACGACATGGACATTCTCAGGCAGCATCTCGGAGTTCTACATCCGCGACGACAGCTTCCGCGTGGCAAGAGATCCGAGCGTCGCGCCGAATCCGGCCGATGATGCGGATGCGCACCAGGTCCACCAGAACGAGATGCTTTCGAGCGTCGACATGATCGCGACCTGGTCGAACGATGCGACCAAGGGGAAGATCCGATTTTCCGGCACCGAGGAGCATCGGTTCGGTAACGACCCGCCGGATCGATTTGGCGTCGCCGCGCTCTTCGCCGAGGTTTCGATCAAGGATTGGGATGTCCTGACGCGGGTCGGGCGCCAGGTGCGTAACACCGACGGGGTGCTCGGACGCTTCGATGGAGCTCTCGTCAGCTGGCAGGCGGTTCCCTTCGCGAAGCTCAACTTCGTCACGGGGTCGCCGGTGCTGAGCCGATACGACTGGCCGTTCAGGGACGAGCGGTGGTTCTATGGCGCGAGCGTCGACTTCGGGCCATTCTTCGGCGGACTGGAGACCAGCCTCTTTGCCATCGAGCAGCGGGATCGATGGTTCGTCGATCGGCAGGCGGTGGGGACCGAAGTCCGATATTTCGACCAGAGCAAGACCGCATTCGCCACAGTCGATTACGACATTCACTTCAATCAGCTCAACGCGGCGATCTTTTCCGGATCCTGGACGCTGCCGGACAAATCGACGGTCTACGGCGGCGCCGACTATCGAAGGACGCCGTATCTCTCGACGTGGAACGCGCTCCTGAACCAGCCCTTCGCCACCGCTTTCGACATGCTGAAGGTGCAGTCTCTCGACCAATTGCAGCAGCTCGCGGTGAGCCAGACCCCGATCTACAAGTCGGCAATGATCGGCTATTCGCGGCCCCTGAACGATCACTTCCAGGTCAGCGCCGATGCGACCGTCGTCAATCTGAGCCAGCCGATCGTGCTGACTGCGGTGGACCCCGGGCTCCCAATCCTGCCGGCGGGCAACGAGTACTATTACTCGACGCAGCTTATGGCCAACAATCTGCTGAAGGACGGCGACATGTACGTCACCGCGCTGCGCTACTCGCAGCTGTTGGACTCGAACATGTACGTCGCAGATTTCAACACGCGCTACCCCTTCACCAAGGACTTCTTTGTCGGCCCGCGTCTACGCCTGGGCTATCGCGAGGGCCGAGGCATCGATTTGAAGGAATACACCGCGCTGCCGTCGGTCCTCTTCAACTATTATTATACTAAGGAGCTCAGCTTCGAGCTCGAAGTCGGGTGGCAGCAAGTTTGGAGCCAACAGGCCGGCATCAAGGACAACAACGCCGAGCTGTTTCTGAGCTTTGGCGCCCGCTACGACTTCTACGCCGACGATTCAACCAAGAACGCCGACAAGCGCAATTGCGCGACGCCCGTCGCTGCGGCGCTCTGCCGTTACAGCAATGGGACCGACAAGAGCAATTGTGCCGCACCACCGACCAGTTGTCGTTGACGTCGCAGCAGCGGGACGCCAACGGAGGAATTGCAAAGCACGGACCGGAGAACGACGTGATGGAATACGAGCAGATTTTTGCCGACTTTGTCGGGTCCGTGAAAGCGGAAGGTCGCTATCGCGTGTTCGCCAATCTGGAACGACTCGCGGGTGAGTTTCCCTATGCGCGCAACCATGGACCGGGTCCGGAGCGCGTCGTCGTGTGGTGCTCGAACGATTATCTTGGCCAGGCGCAGAACCCGGTTGTGTTGAGGGCGCTGGTGGAAGCCGCTCTGACCATGGGAGCGGGTTCGGGCGGCACGCGCAACATTTCCGGAACGCATTGCCTGCACGTGGCACTCGAGCGCGAGTTGGCGCAGATGCATGACAAGGAAGCGGCGCTGCTGTTCACGTCCGGCTACGTCTCAAATTCGGCGACGTTGTCGACGCTCGCGAAATTGCTGCCGCGATGCGTCATTCTCTCCGACGCGCATAATCACGCGTCGATGATCGACGGCATCCGGCAATCCGCGTGCGAAAAGCGCATTTTCGGGCACAACGACCTCGTGCATTTGGAGGAGTTGCTGTGGAGCATCGAGCCTGATCGTCCGAAGCTGATTGCGTTCGAGAGCGTCTATTCGATGGACGGCGATATCGCGCCGATCGCCGCGATCTGCGACCTGGCTGAGAAATACAAAGCCATGACCTATCTCGACGAGGTCCACGCGGTTGGTCTCTACGGGCCTCACGGCGGGGGTATCAGCGAACGCGATGGCTTGGCCAGCCGCGTCACCGTCATCGAAGGCACGTTGGCCAAGGCTTTCGGATGCATGGGTGGTTACATCGCGGGATCGTCGGCGCTCGTCGACGCAGTGCGCAGCGCGGCGTCGGGCTTCATCTTCACCACCTCGCTGCCGCCGGCGATCGCCGGAGCCGCGCTTGCGAGCGTGCGCTTCGTCAGGGACCATGACGATCTTCGCCAGAAGCTTCAGGAGCGGGCGGATCGCCTCAAAGCCATGCTCAAGGCGGCAGGGTTTCCGGTCATGTCGAGCACGACCCACATCGTGCCGGTCCTTGTGGGCTCGCCGATCCGGGCGAAGCAGATCTGCGATGTGCTGCTGCGCGACCACGGCATCTACGTTCAGCCGATCAACTATCCGACGGTTCCCAGAGGTACCGAGCGCCTGCGGTTGACGCCGTCCCCTGCGCACGACGACGCGCTCATGCAAACTTTGGTGTCGGCCATGATCGACGCGTGGCGAAAGACGGCGGGCGACATGGCGCGGGTGGCGTGAAACAGACGGGAGTTGACGGCGTATGGCGGCGGAGATCGGTCAATTCTCACTCATTCTGGCGCTGCTATTGTCGCTGACACAAGCCGTAGTCCCGTTCATGTCGATGCGCCGGCGCGACCCGGCGCTCGCGGCGTTCGCCGATCAGGCGGCGTGCGGCACGTCCGTGTTCGTCGCAATTGCGTTCGCGTGCCTCACCTACGGATTCGTGAACTCCGACTTTTCGATCCAGGTCGTGGCCGCGAACTCGCATACGACCAAGCCGCTCCTCTACAAGATCGCCGGCGTTTGGGGGAACCACGAGGGCTCGATGCTGTTGTGGGTCCTCATTCTGACGCTGTTCGGCGCCGCGGTCGCGATCTTCGGCAGCAATTTGCCCGACACGTTGCGCGCGAACGTGCTCGGCGTTCACGGCATGCTGGGACTGGGCTTCCTCGCATTCATCATCTTTACGTCGAACCCGTTCCAGCGACTGAGCCCAGCACCGATCGACGGCAACGGGCTGAACCCGATCCTGCAAGATCCCGGGCTGGCGATCCATCCTCCCTTCCTCTACCTCGGCTATGTCGGCTTCTCGATGGCGTTTTCGTTCTCGGTCGCTGCGTTGATCGAGGGAAAGGTGGACGCGTGCTGGGCGCGCTGGGTGAGGCCCTGGGTCCTCGCTGCCTGGTGCTTTCTCACCGTCGGCATCACCCTGGGAAGCTTCTGGGCCTATTATACGTTGGGCTGGGGCGGCTGGTGGTTTTGGGATCCGGTCGAGAACACCTCCTTCATGCCGTGGCTTGCGGGCACGGCGTTGCTGCATTCCGCCCTCGTGGTCGAGCGACGCAATGCGCTGGTCAGCTGGACGATCCTGCTCGGTATCTTGACCTTTACCCTGAGCCTGATCGGCACCTTCCTGGTTCGATCGGGCGTGCTCACCAGCGTGCACACGTTCGCGCAGGATCCGGCGAGGGGCATTTTCATTCTGGGCCTGCTCGTCCTGACGACCGGCGGCGCCCTGTCGCTTTATGCGCTGCGGGCGCCAGGTCTCAAATACGGTGTTCCCTTCAGCCCTATCAGCCGCGAGGGCGCGCTCACGCTCAACAACATGCTGTTGACCGTCGCCGCGGCCACGGTCTTTCTCGGAACTTTTTATCCCCTGATCGTCGACCTCGTGGGCAACGACAAGATCTCCGTCGGTCCGTCCTACTACAACGCGACCTTTGTTCCGATCATGGTGCCGCTGCTGCTGGCGATGGCGGTCGGGCCGGTGTTGAAATGGAAGCGCGACGACGCCCGAGCGGTGTTGCGCCGTCTCAGGAGTCCTTTCGGCGCAAGCGTGCTCGCTGCGATTCTTATCCTGCTTCTCACCTTCGGCCACGCAGTCCTCGCTGCAGCCGGCATGGGCCTGGCGGCGTGGCTGGTGATCGGATCGCTCTCGGTGCTGGCCCACCGGCTGCGGCTGAGCAGCCGATCCTGGACGGCATCGCTCGACCTTGCGCGAACGACGCCGCGTGCGTTCTACGGTCTCATCATTGCGCATGCCGGAATGGGAGTGGCGGTCGCAGGAATTACCGGAATGTCGGAGTGGGCGACGGAAAAAATCCAGCTGATGCGGCCTGGCGAGAGTGTGCAACTCTCCGGCTATGACCTGCACTTCAAGACGGTCGGCAATGTCGCCGGTCCAAATTACGACGCCGAGCGAGGATCTTTCGAGATCACGCGGAACGGACGCAGGGTCGCCGAATTATTCAGCGAGCGGCGGTTCTATCCGGTGCGCGAGCAGCGCACGACGGCGGCCGGTATCAGGACCAACCTGATCTCGAATTTCTACGTTGTCATCGGCGAGCCCGACGGACAGGGCGCGTGGGCGGTGCGGTTCTATTATCATCCCTTTGCCCCGTGGATCTGGCTCGGCACGCTGACGATGGCATTGGGAGGATTTGTTTCGCTTTCCGACCGCCGGCTGCGGGTTGGTGCGCCACAGCGCGCCCCGCAGCGGGCTGTCATGATTGCCGCGGAGTAGGGACGCGACGATGCAGCGATTATGGGCGTTGACCCCGATTTTGCTGTTTGCCGCTGTCTGTCTGGGGCTCGGCTTCGGGCTGTCGAATGATCCGCGCCGGCTTCCATCGATGCTGATCGATAAGGCTCTGCCGATATTCGAACTGGCGTCATTGAATGGCGACGACCCGATCGGGAAGAGTTTCACGAACCAGGACCTCGCCGGAAAAGTCGTCCTGCTGAATGTCTTCGCGTCATGGTGCCCGGCCTGCCGGGTCGAGCACCCCGTGCTCTTGTCGCTCGCGGACAAAGGGGCCGTGCCGATCTACGGTGTGGACTGGAAGGACGAGCCCGGTCGCGGCGCGCGGTGGCTGAAGGCCAACAGGAGCCCCTACGTCCGCGTCGGCGAGGATCGGAGTGGAAGACTTGGAATTGATCTCGGAGTGACAGGGGTTCCCGAGACATTCGTGGTCGATCGGACCGGCCGCATTCGCTATCGTCACGCGGGGCCAGTGACGGGCGAGGTGTGGCGAAGCACCTTCGAGCCGCTGTTGGCGGAACTCGGAACGGAGAAGATACGATGACGGGCCGCAATCGACCCTATCGATTGAGCCGGTGGCTGGCGACCATCGGGTTGCTGCTCGTGTTTCCCGGATCTCTGTCGGCGGTCACGCCCGGCGAGGTGTTGAAAGACCCGGGGCTTGAGACGAGGGCGCGCGCGATCAGCCAAAAACTCCGCTGTCTCGTGTGCCAGAACCAATCCATCGACGATTCAGACGCGCCGCTCGCGCATGATCTCCGGGTCCTCGTGCGCGAACGATTGACAGCGGGCGATGACGATGCCCAAGCGATCGGCTTCATCGTCGCGCGCTACGGCAACTTCGTGCTTCTCAAGCCGCCGCTGCAGGCGAACACGATCGCGCTCTGGTTCGGCCCGCTGCTGTTTCTGCTTCTCGCGGTCTTGGGATTCGGTCGGTATTTCCGCAAGCGACCCCGTGCTCGGGAGGGCTCGTCGCCCCTCACCGCAGACGAGCAAGCCCGTTTCGATCTCCTGATGAAGGGAAGGAGCACGTCATGACGTTGTGGGTCATCCTGACCATCATGACCTCGGTCACCGCAGTGTTTGTGTCGGCACCGTTCCTTCGCCGGATGGGCGACGACGGCCAGTCGGAAACGACCGGCTCGATCGCGGTCTACCTCGATCAATTGAGCGAGTTGGAGAAGGAAGCGGCTGCGGGGTTGATCGAGCCCGAGCAGGCGCAGGCTGCCCGGGCGGAGATCAGGCGGCGGATTTTGGCCGCCGACCATGCGAAGAAACCAATTCTGGCGCGGCTGTCGCCAGCGGAGCGGAACGTGGCGGTTGCCGCGGTTGCCGGTCTCGTCATTCTGGGCTCGGTTGGACTCTATGCGGTCAATGGCAGCCCGACGCTGCCGTCCGCCTCGGCTGCGTCCGAGAGAGGGCGCGGATCGTCCGCCGTGGAAGAGCTGGCAGCGGCCACCGCCTCGCAGCCGCTGCAAAGTCAGCCGGTGCGACCTCAAACTCAGCTCGGCACCGTCGACGAAATGATGGCTCGCCTGGCGGAGCGATTGCAGCAGAACCCGGATGATGCGGAAGGCTGGCGCATGCTGGGCTGGTCCTATTTCAATACGGATCGGTTTGCGCAATCGGCCGAGGCGTACGCCAAGGCACACTCACTGCGTCCGAGCGACGCGAGTATCGCCAGCTCCTACGGCGAGGCGCTTGTACGGGCCGCGGACGACCGCGTCACGGAGCAAGCGAAAGCGGTCTTTGTCCAGACGCTGCAGCTGGACGCCAAGGATGCGAGAGCCCGGTTTTTTGTCGGACTTGCCAAGGAGCAGGCCGGCGACCGCGTCTCGGCGCTCGAGGATTGGATTGCCATTTTGAACGAGGGGGATTCCAACGAGCCCTGGTTCGCCGATCTCACGCAGCGGGCGACCGAACTCGGCCGGGAAACCGGTGTCGATGTGTCGACGCGACTGCATCGACAAAAGGCCGCCGCGACGGGCGGCGTTTTGCATTTGCTCAAGCAGCAGGAAGCTGCGGCCGTCAGCCCAAGAAAAGATGGGCCAAAAGACGGGCCAAAGGAGGGGCCAACGGCCGACGACGTACGCAACGCCGAGGCGATGGCGCCCGCCGACAGGGCGACGATGATCAGAAACATGGTCGACGGCCTCGCGACGCGTCTCGAGCAATCGCCGCACGATGTCGAGGGGTGGATCAAGCTCATCCGCTCGCGAAAAGTTCTGGGCGAGTCCGAAGCGGCCGCGCACGCGCTGAAGCGTGCGTTGGACGTTTTCAAGACCGAGCCGCAGGAGCGCAGCAGGCTTGTCGCGATCGGTCAGGAAATGGGATTGCAGTAAGTGTTGCCACCACGTTGGGCGGTCTCAAAATGTCGGAGAGAGGGATATAGGTAGAAGAGTCGCTACGTCGCTCTTAGAGCAATCTGTTTGCTGCTTGGATATCGCTCCTTCGAATCGTGCGCCTGCGGAGTAACAACGCGTAGAGTTGCGACCGCGGAATTTGGACCGGCACCCGCGTCGTAACGCGAATGCCGGCCCGCCGACATCACTCCGCTAGGAGCTGTCAACCCGCTGCACGCAAGGGTACTGGGGCATTATTGCGTCGATCCCTGTGGGTCTGCAGGGGCACCGGACTGCGGTCGAGCGGCAATCGCAGCATGACCGTCGTTCCGACATTGGCGGTGGAACTGATGCGCAGGCTGCCGCCGTGCAATTCCGTCAGAGACTTCGCAATTGCAAGCCCGAGACCGGATCCCTGATGTCGTTTGGTGAGCTGGCTCTCGACCTGCTCGAACGGCCGCCCGAGCTTGGCCAACGCGTCCTTGGGGATGCCGATGCCGGTGTCCTCGATCACGATCATGACGGTGTCGGTGAAGAGCCGCGCCCTTACGCTGATGCGACCGCCCTCGGGCGTGAATTTCACCGCATTTGACAGCAGGTTCAGCATGATCTGCTTGATCGCGCGGCGGTCGGCCTTGAAGCGGATGTCGGCCGCGATTTCCGAGGTCAAGGTCAGGCGCTTTTCCTGCGCCCTTGCCGAAATCACGCGCATGGCGTCTGCAAGCATGCGCTCGAGCTCGAGATCCTCCAGGTCGAGACGGAGGCGACCGGCCTCTATCTTCGACATGTCGAGGATGTCGTTGATGACGTCGAGGAGATATTTCCCGCTCTCGCGGATGTCGCTGCAATATTCGCTGTATTTCTCGGCGCCGAGCGGGCCGAACAGGCAAGCTTCCATGATCTCGGAAAAGCCGATGATGGCGTTGAGCGGCGTGCGCAGCTCGTGGCTCATGTTGGCGAGGAACTTCGACTTGGCCTGGTTGGCCTCTTCGGCGCGCGTCTTCTCTTCCGCGTATTTCTCCGCGAGATCGGCAAGCTGCTGCGCCTGCAATTCCAGCACTTCCTGCGAATTGCGCAAATCGGCAATCGTTGCCTTGAGGCGCCGCTCACCATCCATGAGTTTCTGCTCGTGCAGCTTGAGCGTGGTGATGTCGGTGCCGACCGAAACGAATCCGCCGTCCTTGGTGCGGCGTTCGCTGATGTGCAGCCAGCGACCGTCGTCGAGTTGCGCTTCGAAGGTTCGTGCCCCCGGCTCTCCCGGCGCCTGCGCACCGTCGCTGAGCGTCTTGGTGCGGATCACGGGCTGGTGCCCGGCGGCGACGACCTGCTCGAAGCGGGCGTTGCGCACCACCGCTTCGTCGGGAAGCCGGTGCAGCTGTTGAAAATTCGAGTTACAGAGCACGAGGCGATTGTCGGCGTCCCACAGTACGAACGCTTCCGGGATCGTCTCAATGGCGTCGCGCAGCCGCAGATCGGCCTCGGCCGACTTCTCGACCAGGTTCTTATGTTCCGAGATGTCGATGGCGATTCCGATCAGGTGCGCTCCGGCTCCGTCGGCCTGTCGCGCAAGTTCGCAGCGCGCCCGCAGCCACACCCAGTGACCTTGCGCGTGACGCATGCGGAAATCGTGATCAATCGACTGGGTCCTGCCGTCGGCGAGTTGGATGCCGAGGTCATAGAGCTCCATGTCGCCGGGATGAATGAGCGCATCGACCTCGCCGAAGGTGAGAAGATCGTCCCGCGGCTTCAATCCGAGAATGGCAAACATCGAGTGCGACCAGAAAATGCGCCCGCGTGCGATGTCCCAGTCCCACAGGCCGCAACGCCCGAGGTTGAGCGCCGTGTCGACGCGCGAGCGCACCGTGTCGTAGATCGCATCGGCCTCGCGTGCACGGGTCGACTGCCAATGAAACGCGAACCCGAGGATCAGCACCACAAATCCGGTGGTTACCGACAGTGTCGCCGTGAGCGCGGTGTCGGAGCGCCAGAACGCCAGTGCGCTGCCAAGGGGCTGCAGCACGACAAGCCGTCCATGGGACGACTTGACGGGGCGCACCGTTGCCAGCGCGTGCGTGCCGTCCGCGAGATCGGTCTCCAACACGGTGGCGGCGCCCTCGACACTCATCGGCGGCTGCATCGGTCCGAAAATTTCGATCAGCGACCGTCCGATCATGGCGTCCGGCGGATCGGCGGCAAGCACCTTGCCTTCGATATCAGTGACGATGACGTGACGGTCCGATTCGACTGCAAACGCGGGCACGACGCGCTCCAGCAGATCCTGCAGGCGCGAGCTTGCGTCGGATTTGACATCCGACCTGCGATTGGACTTGGATTCGATTGCGCTGTGATCGAGACCTTCCTGCGCTAATGAGGCGATGGTTTCGATGTCGCGCATCGCACCTGCGATGGCGTGGCGCCGTTGATCGAGCACCTGCAGCAACGCCCCGACCGCGATCGTCGCGAGAAAGGCGATGATGAGGACAGGCACAGCGCGCCGCAGCAGCGGCTCGGCGGTAAGGAGGCGCCGATACGCCGGCTTGGCAATGGATTGAGCCAGCCCCTTGATCGAATCCGTACGCACACACTCGCTCGCAATGTGAGCGGGCGCCATCAACGGCCTCCGTTCGGAATCCCCTGCCACTCCTGATCGAAGGATGTGCCGCATCTCTCCGAATCGTAGGCCATTGGAATCGAATCGCGGATTTTTGTCGAGAGTCCCCGGTTAATATTTTGCCACCGGACCCGGCGATTTTTTCCTAGTAAGGCCTTGAGAACACAGGTGCAGATTCGGCGTCCCAAAATCCGGGCAAGGACGGCGGTAACCCTGAGGCGTAAGCAAGGCGGGCAGGAGGTGCCGGTCCGTCAATCCCCAGCGAGCGAACGGTCCACAATATCTTTTACATCGCGAGATAAGCCGGCGAAGCCCGCGACGCGCCGCAGCGTGGCTTCGGCACTGGCCCGACGAACCGGTTCGAGCGCACGCCAGCTGCGAAATGCGGTCATCAGGCGAGCTGCGACCTGCGGGTTCTTGGCCTGCAGAGTGAGCACGGTATCGGCGACAAAGGCGTAGCCTTCGCCGTCGACACGGTTGAACTGAGTCTGATTTCCCTGCGCGAACGATCCGATCAGCGCACGGACGCGGTTTGGATTGGCGAGAGAGAAGACGGAATGCTTCGCCAAACCACGTACCCGCTCTAGCGTTGTGCTTTCGGGGATCGTGGCTTGCAGCGCAAGCCATTTGTCGATCACCAGCGGGTCGCTACTGAAGCGGCGATAGAAATCGTCGAGCGCAGCCTGCCGCTCCGGCACGTCTCGCAATGACAATGTCGCCAGCGCTGCCATCTGGTCGGTCATGTTGTCGGCGGTGCTATATTGCCGCGCTGCGAGTGCGATCATCGTCGCTTCGCCGGACGCGACCAAGAGATCAAGACAGGTGTTCCTCAGCGCCCGTCGCCCGGCGCTCGTCGCGCCGGGACTGTAGGGTTTGCTGTCGCTCATCCGCTGGTAGGTTTCTCGCAGGGCCGGGCCGAGCCGACGGCCGATCATGCCGCGCAGCGCGACACGCGCGGCGAAAATGGCGTCGGGATCCACGTTGCGCCCGAGATCGCGCGCAACGTCGGCTTCCGACGGCACCGCCAGCGTCTGCGCCACCAATGCCGGCTCGAGACTTGAATTGCTCAGGACCGCCGCAAGCGCCTCGATGATGCTGTCGTCCTCGCGTAACGCGGCGCCTTGACCATGGGCGGCGACGTTGGCGAGGAGCAGCGTCGTGGCGAGCGATTGCACGGCTTGCCAGCGATTGAACGGGTCCGGATCGTGGGCGGCGAGGAACCTCACATCATCAGCCGAGAGGTTGGCCGAGAGCTTGATCGGCGCGGAAAAGCCGCGGTTCAGCGAGGGTACGGGCCGTGCCGGGATATCGGTGAAGACGAAGGTTTCGGCCGGTTTGGTCAACGTGATGACACCATCGGCGAACGCGCGTCCGTCGGTGCAATTGAGCGGCAGGTCGCGGCCATCCGATCCGACGAGACCAATGGCGAGCGGAATGACCATTGGATCCTTGACGGCTTGACCGGGTGTGGGCGGGATGACTTGGACGATCTCGAGTGAAAACGTCTTGGTCTTGGCATCGTATTTTGTTGTCACCGTGACTTCGGGAGTGCCGGCCTGGCTGTACCAGCGCATGAACTGGGTGAGGTCCGTCTCGTTTGCGTCCGCGAAGCATTGCACGAACTGGTCGACCGTCGCCGCCTCGCCGTCGTGGCGTGAAAAGTATAGGTCCATGCCTCTGCGGAAGCCGGTCGTGCCGAGCAGGACCCTGAGCATGCGCACGACCTCGGCGCCCTTCTCGTAGACCGTCGTCGTGTAGAAGTTGTTGATCTCGCGGTAGGTCGACGGTCGCACCGGATGGGCGAGCGGCCCCGCGTCCTCGACGAATTGCTGCGCGCGCAGAAACCGCACGTCGGCGACGCGCTTGACCAGACGCGAGCGCTGATCGGAAGAGAATTCCCGATCGCGAAAGACCGTCAAGCCT
>Ga0126369_10001435_pt1 | contig 16442 bp, 10 predicted proteins | sample PanSoiMetaPlot_1_FD_109646 | JGI IMG/M metagenome (GOLD analysis project Ga0126369, IMG submission 109646) | Tropical forest soil microbial communities from Panama - MetaG Plot_1 | ecosystem: Environmental > Terrestrial > Soil > Tropical forest > Bulk soil | place: Panama | collected 2016-02-17 | reverse complement strand
GTCCTCCGGCATCACGAGTCTCAAACGCGTTCACGACAAGTACGACACCGACTACATCGCCGGCGGCCGCACCTTTGGTGATGTACTTATCGGCTACCGCGCGGTTGGTGCAAAGGATTGGAAGAAGGCGTCGGCAGCCGCATTAGACACCAATGCGCCCGCAAATTCACAAGGAGTGTCGTTCACCATTGGTGAGCTTGTCCCCACGCTCGCTTCGCTCTCCCACGCCTCGGCGTCCACACGCGGGCCCCTGTTTGCCCTCAACGATCAACTCCTTCCCCGCAATTCTCATGACCAAGCCCTGCCGCGCATGGTTTGGTTCGGGAAAAAAGGCACGACCGAGTGGGTTCAGTACGATTTTCCTGAAGCGAGAGAGGTTCGTTCTGTCGAGGTCTATTGGGCGGTCCAGGAAGACGATAGTAACCCCGCCAAGCTGCCGAAGGGCTGGCATGTCCTCTGCCGTGACGGGGAAAACTGGAAGGAAGTGAGTTCGCCATCCGGTTATCCGATTGCAGCAGACCAGATGAATCAAGCCTCGTTTGCGCCTGTCACCACCTCCGCTCTACGTCTCGAAGTTCAATTGCAGGAAGGGGCCACCGCTGGTCTTTTCGAATGGACCCTAAACGGCGAAGGAAGAACGGTTTCCCCGATTCACGACTTGCAAGCTCAGGAAAACTTCCAGCTCCAGGACCACGCACTGGTGTGGACAATTTCCTTAAAGAATGTGTCTGGCTCTGCACTCGAGATCGGTGACCTTGGCCTGCCTCTCCCGTTCAATACCCAATACGTTTGGGACAAAACGGAAACGTACACCAAGCGGCTCATCCCGCATTGGCTCATCGCCGGCAACGGCTCTTTTCTTTTCTGGATGCGAACCAATACGGAAGGCCCGTATCTGGTGATGACGCCAGCGGGTCATTCCAAATTGGAGTACTTCGAACCGCAAGGCTTTGGGCGGGGCGTCGCGTTTTACGTCCACTCCGAAGCGAGCGCCGAGGATCTGCGAGCGAAAGGCGGCACGTGGCGGCTGCCAAGTACCAAGCTGGTTCTTCCGCCGAACGGGCAGTCGGGAGATTCCGCAACGTACCAGTTTCGGTTCCGTTGGGCTCAAGACTACAACGGCGTACGAGATGTGCTGTACGACGAAGGCCTGTTCGACATCAACGTGGTTCCGGGGATGACGATTCCCACGGATTTGACCGCGATGTTTTCTCTCCGCACGCACAACGCAATTCGCGCCGTCGTAGCGGAGCATCCCCATGAGACGAAAATCGAGTGCGCCGGTGAGAGCGGCAAAGACACCCATGTTTACAAGGCCCAGTTCTCCAAGCTGGGGGAGAACTTGTTGAAGGTCGAATATGGCGACGGACGATATCTTTCGCTGGAATTTTTTGTCACGGAGCCGCTTGAAACGCTTTTCAAGAGGCGTGCGACGTTTCTAGTGACGCACGAACAGGTCCGCGATCGGTCGAAGTGGTATACCACCGTTTTTTCGCAGTGGGACATGAAACACGAAATCCTGCGCAGCCCGGAGGACTTGGACGGTTTGCAATCCTACGCCGTCGCATCGGATGATCCAGCGCTTGGGAAAGCCCCGTACGTCGCAGGAAAGAATATTTTCTTTCCAGTGCAGTCCGAGATCGACGCCGTTGAAAGCTACATCAAAGATTTCGTTTGGGGCGGTTTGCAGCAAACCGACAAAGAACCGTATCCCTACGCGATTTACGGCATCCCCAACTGGAAAGTGAATCGCGACAGTCCCAAGGACGACAACTCAGGAAAGAAGCATATCTGGCGGATTTACGACTACCCGCACGTCATCCTCCTTTATTACAACATGTACCGGCTCGCGAAACTTTACCCGGGTATGACCAACTACCTCCACAAGGATGGATACCTAGAGCGCGCTTTCGGCACGGCAAAGGCCTTTTTCACCGTTCCACTAGAGATCGCAAAATGGTCCGCGTATGAGACGGGAACCTACAATGAACTGGTCATTCCTGAGCTTGTCGACGCTCTGGAACAGAACGGGCACAAGGATCAGGCGGATTGGCTGAGAGCGGCCTGGGAAAAGAAGGTAAAGCATTTCATCAACGATCATCCCTATCTTTTTGGCTCGGAATATCCATTCGATTCAACGGGATTTGAGTCCACCCACGCGTTTGCCAAATACGCGATGAAGCATGTCCCCAAGCCCGGCGAAAATCCGCCAGCGGATGCCCCGGCGGACGATTTCCGCCGCGCGGTGAAATACGACGACGCCGAAGCCTTTCTGGAAGAGCAGATGAAACTGAATCTTGCATGCCGCGGTTGGCTCGAGACGGCTTACTACTATCTTGGAAGCGATTATCGGGGCTCCGGTCCCTCCAACTACACGTTGAGCTACATGGCGCAAATGGGGGGCTGGGCGGTTGAGGATTACGGCTTGTACTTCGCCCAGGATCCCTTCCCGTATTTGCGCTTGGGCTATGCGTCCTACTTGAGTTCCTGGGCGCTCTTGAACTCGGGAACGGTGGAATCCCATTACGGCTACTGGTACCCCGGCAAAAACAACGACGGGGGAGCCGGTGGAGGCTTTGAGCCGCGGCCTTGGGGGCGCGCTTGGCTGGGCAACAAGGAAACGGGACGAGGCTCCTGGTGGTATTCCGGCGAAATTGATTTGGGATATGGCGGGGCATTGCGTTCTGCCGCTACGGTTTTCGTCAATGACCCGATTTTCGGAGCCTTTGCCTACGGTGGCGAGGTTGTCCGCGGGAAGAACCTTACAGAGGTGATTCCCAAGGACGGACTGCGGGCCCGATTCCATATTGTGAGAGGCCAGCAACGAGTTCACATTCTGCTGGACCGCGACGGTTTCGCGAAGGACCAGCCCGTTTCGTTTGACGATTCTCTGTCGGTTCTCAAGTTCACTTTGGAAAATCGCGCCGCAGCCGCTCACGAAACGGAGGTTCGGGTTACCGGTTTGCCTCCCGGGAATTACACCGTGATATCCGGGAAGGGCGGAGACGCCGAAAGGCAAAAGGTCTCCGCTGGGGAACGTGAAGCAACGTCTTTCCGGGTTCTACTGCCAGCAGCAGGAGCTTCGGTTGAGATCAAGCGATGGGCCTCCGCGAGATGACCACACGGGATGCACGAAGTTAAACTCCAGGCTTAAGAAGAGGGATTATTCCCACCGGATGCGAACCAGCGAGACAGCCTGCCGGGGAAGCGTGAAAGTTAAATGCGCGGTGCCTTTTTCGATGCGTATCCACGCAGGTGAATCCAGGAGTTGCAGCTCCCCGGCCGTCTGGAGTTTTTCGTATTGTTCGGGAGAGGGAGATTGGAGTGAACCTATCTGGTTCCATGCCGCAAAAGAATTGCTGTGGCTCGAATCGACGCGGAAATGTTCGAGCAAGCCGCTGGTTGACGCCGAAGGCAACCCGGTGATGGTCAAGTCGATGGGGGAGGCAGGGACGGGAAGATCCTCGTCGTGATAATTCCAAAGCAGGATTTCCACCTCATGATCCCGGCGGGTGGCGATGGCATTGACTTCTGGATGACGACGCACGCCGTCGCGGACAATGTCTTCCGTTGATAACCCACCCGACGACGCAACTGCTACACGCTCCCGTGCCAGCAAGCCGAACATTCGAAACGCGTTCAAGACGGGCTTGTCCAGTCCGTTGGTGGCGAGTTCGCGAAAGCCTTCGAAATAAGGCTGATCTTCGAATTCAAACGCCCAGGTCACGGAGCCGAGAAGATCGACGTTCTCCATGCGGGCAAGCGCGAGAGTGTGGAAGAGGGCCTCGGCCTCGTAAGCGGCATAGAGAGGTCCGTTTCGGTAGGAGTTTTGCGGATGGGTTCGCGCGGAACACGCAGCGCAACCTTCAGGATCCGATTCTCCGAGGATAATCGGGGTGTTGCGCCACTCCTTGAAAGAGGAGACGATTCTGAATCCCGCTTCGACGGATGCAAGCTGGCGGGCGATACCCATTTGCACGTGATCGCCCATCCACTTTGGCGAACCTTTTGGGTGAAAACTGATGAAATCCAGACGTGTGCCGGTCTTGCCCGTAGCGTAGTTCTTTTGGTGCGCGCAGTGCTCCAGAAACTGACGCAGGAACTCAGCTGCCTTTGGGTAAGCAGGGCCGGTCGAATCGGGTCCGCCAATGCGAGCCTCAGGCAGGGCGCGGAGAACGGCGTCGACACTCATGTCGTAAAGCTTGAAGAACTCTTCAGGGGTTCCTTTCCAGTATTCGATGTCGGGTTCGTTCCAAACCTCCCAAAGCCACGTTTTCACCTCGGCATCACCATAGCGTGTTCGAAGGTGACCGACGAATTGAAAGACAAGGTCCGACCACTTCTGATAGTCCATCGGCGGATAGGCCCAGCCTGTGTAAATCGAACCTTGAGGGAAATTATGCCGGTAAGGATCGGGATGAGTGGAAAGGGCTTTGGGCATGAAGCCGATTTCCACCAGTGGTTTGACGCCAGCCAAATGAAAAGTGTCAAAAATGCGGTCCAGAATGGTCCAACTGTAGATAGGCTTTCCTGCGGCGTCCTCGCTGTAAACGTTCGTCGAGCCCCATTTGAGCGAGGCGGAACCGTCTCCGGACGTCAACAGATTGTGAGTGCGGATATATACCGGCTCGGGGCTTAGCGCTCCCAGTTCGCGGAGGAGTTTCTGGCCGTTTGGTGCATAGCTATAGTTGGGCTCGTCATAGCCAAAGTAGTTCCAGATGCGCGGGAGAGTTCCGTCGGAGCGATCAGCGAAGACTTGAGTCTGCACACTTTGAGGAACTTGTTGTGCTGGGCACGATGCTCCAGTCGAAAGAAGCGGGGCTAGGAAAGCAACCAAGGTCTGAAAGGCGGGCACGCTAATGAATGACCTGAAAATGGTGCCGGCCAATCTCACGAGACTGTTATCACCTAACACCGAGATATTTCAAACCCGAGCAGCAACGATCATAGCCGCTCATCACGCGCTTACAACTGGCGTCCAAACCTGCATCGGTGTAGGCGCGCGGTTGGCCCAGGCATAGTATGGAATGAAGGTAAGCGTAGTCGAATTTCTCTGAGAAGTGGCTGGCCGATAGTGGAAGTATAGTCCTGCCTGAGAAGCTAGCCTGTCGTCAAAGGCGTTTGCGCACTTCAGGACTACGATGCCTCCCAGCAGGCCCTCGCGAAACTCCTCCTGAAATTGAGATGACGATTTCTGATTTACATCAAGGCGCACATCCGCGAGCGCAACTCCCTCCGGCTGGTCGAGTTGTTCCAGGCAATAAATGATCGGTCCGCGCTGCACGGCCACGCGGCCGTAGTCGTCCACGACCCTCGGATTTGCCTCGATGGTGCGCGTTGTAAGATCGAATTTCACGCTCACGGCATCGCCGGGTTCCCACCGGCGCCGCAGCGCAAGATATTGGCCTGCTGTGACTCCCGAAACGGCCTTACCGTTGACCATCACCTGCGTGCGCTCCGACCATCCGGGAATCCGCAAGTACAGCGTGAATTCGGTTGGTTTCTCGGGTGTGATGGTGAGGTCTGCTCCGTCCTTCCACGGATAACTCGTTTTCTGTTGCACTTTCAATGCCGCCCCATTTTCGAGATGCCAATCGAGGACCGAGTTGTCGTAAAGATGGAGGTACAAACCGTCAGCGCTGGTGCTGTAGAAATAGCCCGGCAGCGAAGCAAATGTGCGCTCAAGGTTTGGCGGGCAACATGTCGTGTCGTACCAAGGGTTGCGGATCTGGTCGCCATTCGACGGATCGAAACCCAGCGGATTCCGGTAGCAATACAGCGTTCCATCCAGAGACATGCCCGAGTTGATCCCGTTGTATAGGGCGCGCTCAATGACATCCGCATATTTCGCTTCGCCGGTTGCCGCGAGCATGCGCCAGTTCCACATCATGTTGCCGATGGCGGCGCAGCTCTCGCCGTAGGCGGTGAAATTGGGCAGCTCATAGGGCTCGCCAAAAGCTTCGCCACTGCTGCGCGCCCCGACCCCGCCGGTCACATACATTTGATGGCTGACAAGATCGTCCCAGAGCGTGTTCAGCGTCTTCCAGTAGGTTGGGTCGCCGGTTTCGAGATAGTAGTCGGTCGCGCCACAGCATGCGTACATGCAGCGCACGGCGTGTCCTTCAAGATGCGTGCGGGAAGTAAATGGAATTCCACAAAAATGGTACACGTATCCGCGACCGGGCACTTTGATTCGGTCATCGCCTTGAAGAAGGTAGCCCGCCAGCTCCAGGTGACGTTTATCTCCGGTGGTTCGATACAGTTCAATGAGTGCAAGCTCGATTTCCGGATGGCCGGAGAAGAGTGGTTTCTTGTCCGGCCCCGGACCGAAATTAGGGAGCAGGAAGCCGTCGACAAAATGGATTCCCGCGTCCAATAAGGTCGTATCCCCCGTGGCGCGATAGTAAGCAATCGCACCCTGGATCAGGTGGCCGATGTTGTACAACTCATGGCCCCAGCGTTGAACTTCGGGCGTCATGCGATCCTTGGCATGTTCTCCAACGTAATAGGTGTTCAGGTACCCGCTTGGCTCCTGAGCCGCAACAATTTCCTTGATGATTTTGTCTGTGAGCCTGCGCAACTCGGGACGATCGCCAGACTGCATCGCGAAGCCCGCTGCTTCGGTCCATTTGTAGACATCAGAATCCGAATACACCGGGCCGCGCTGCTGGGCGTCGCTCTTGCCAGCCAGTCGCAGGAAGTTGTCCATGCGGCCATTGGCCTCGAGCAGCTTTTCCATCGAGGGGATGCTCTTGTCCACGTTGGTCTGGCGTCGCGCGGCCCAAAAGCCGGAAGTGATGGTCACCGCGTGTACCGGGACATTCCGCAGCTTGGCGTGGGGGGACTTAGTCAGATTTAGCACGCCTTCGTCTTTCCAATCGGGACCTGCGGAGGAACGTGCAGCCGGGGAGGGGGCTGTCGGCTTGCCTTCGCCAGATCGCGAGAGGTTTCCGAGCGGCAGCGAAGCCACCGTCGCTGCGGAAATGGCCGAGCCGACGAATTGGCGGCGTGAAATCTCGGATCGTCTTGTCATGCTAACCTCCCAGAAGAGCTGCGGACCCACCGGGAAACGCTGATAGATCCCGAGAAACGAAGCGGTTCAGAGGCCTTCAGGTGCGCCGGATTGGCGCAAAGCGCCCGTTTCTGCAACCGCTTGCAGAAAATGTTGATATCATCCGAAGTTTTCGTTGTCAATTGCGAATCCTTCTCTACCGCGCTTTTTAGACTTTCAGCCATCAGCAAGCACCATGAAGGCGGAACTGCTCCCCAAAAAGACCACTTGGACTCGGGGCTTTCGGCAGAGGGCTTCGGGGCGAAGCGGCCATCTAGTTGGAGTGAGAAAGAGCCTGCTAGAGCGCGGACTTTTCATGGCTGGTCATGGGTACCATACGTCCCTTTTGAATCGCATATTCGATGGAACCCCAGCGAATGCGGTTTGACCAGAAGCTCGCCAGCCACACCACAAAGTAAATGGCGTCGCGCACCGGGACAAGCCAGAAGTTCCTTCGGAGCACCTCGTCTCTTACCCCCCACACGCCCACGGTCCAGGCCATGGCAAATCTCAGCACGAGGTAAGCAGCCAGATAGGCGCCGGCAATCCACGACGCGGGCGCAAGCAAAATCGCGAGCAACGTCCAGGGCAAACCCTGGGTGAACAGCAGCCCCAAATACGAAAACGGCCTGCACAAGCGAACCGTGCGCGCCCAGCGCAATTGGTGGTCCCAGAATCCTCGAAAGGTCTCAGCGGGATACATGGTCCAGACCGGCTCGTGCGATAGAACAATTTCTCCGCCCGCACTGGCAATGCGCAGGGCCAATTCGTAATCATCCGCGAGCGCATCCACAATGGTCTCGAAACCGCCCATTTTTTGCACCCATTGTTTTGTCGTAGCGATCGAGGCGCCCAGCGCAAAGCGAATGCCTTCCTTCCATCGAGCCATCAGCACACCGGCAAAGAAATCGCTAGCAGCGCCGATGGCCTCCAACTTGGCGGCTAAGTGATCTTGAGCGATGGCACGATAAAACGACGTCACCGCGCCGATTTTCTTGTTGCGCAAAGGCGCAACCACTTCGCGAAGATAACCTGGGTCAACGCGCACATCCCCGTCGGTCAGTACGAGCAAGTCGTATTGGGCCTCGCGCGCCAGCATCGCCAGTTTGTTCACTTTGCGGTTCGCGCCTAGCTCTTCCGCACTGGTGAACAACCGAATTCGCTTTTGCGGAAACTCCGCCATGATTTTGCGGATGAGGGGGACCGCCGGATCGTCTTCGTCATTCACCGCGAACAGGATTTCGTACTCGGGATAGTCTTGTTTGCAGAAGCTCGCGAAGTTTTCGTAGGAGCCGAAATCCACGCCGCGGACAGGTTTGAGGAGGCTCGCAGAAGGAGGGTTGTCCTCCCGCGATTGTGTTTGGCTTCGCCCGAAAAATCGAAAGGCCGCAAGGATTGCAAGGAGGTAATAAACAAGCGGAGCCGCCGCCACAAGCAACAAAACTTCGCGCCACAGGCCGTTGTGCAAGATCATGAAAGCCAACTCGCCATGAAGGTTTCAGGGATTGGTGCTTCAGCCCGCCGCCACGAGCGCGACGCCAATGCAAACAAGGATAACTCCCGCCCACCGTGCAGCGCTTACGTCCTCACCCAGAATAAACTTCGCTCCAAACGTCCCGGCGACATAGCTGAGTGCGGACGCAGGAATCACCAGGCTAATCGGTTCCCAGGACAACAAAACCAGCAGTGCGTAGAACGACAGCGCCATCAGGGGAACTCCAGCCCAAAACCACCCGTTGCGCACGGCGCGGCCCAGAAACTGAAGCACAGCGAGCGGCCGCAACCGCGCTGGTTCGCCGACCGACTTCATTCCGTAGGTGATGGCGATTTCGCCGCCCGTGCTGCCCAGGATCAGGATTGCCAGGCCTATGATGAACCGCATCAGGCGACTACCTCAGTGGGAACCTCAGTCGTCCTCGGTTTTGTTTGCCCCACAAGAAGAACTCCAACACAGATGAGCACGACGCCGAACCACCGGCGCGGAGAAACCGATTCATGCAGAAAAACAACCGCCAGGAGAGTGAGCACGGCGTATCCGAATGCTCCCGCCGGCATGACGTAGCTGTAGTCGGCCCAGCTCAGCACCGTCATGTAGCTGACCATGAATCCAATGAGGAAAAGAATAGCCAGCCAAACGGTCGCGTTTGTCACGGTCAGGCGAAAGGCGTGCGCAACTCCTTGCGCCGTCAGCTCGACCGCGCCGATTTGCGTCATTCCGCGCTTCAGCAACAGGTCTCCTACGTTCGCGCACACGACCATGGCCAAGACCATCACCAGCGTCTTGACTCGCAGCCTTGCCTCGCTTGGCATTTTGGGGAAGCTAATCGTTTCCGGAGGCGGAACTCGCGCCGGGGACGGAAACCATGGACTTGTTGTATTCGTCGCCGCCTTTGCGGGCCCAATTCAAGCGCTCTGCGCGGAGCTTTAGAAATTCCGTCGCTTCGGCATAAAGCCGCTTGCGCTCGTGGCTGTCCCACAAAGCTTCTTTGACGATGCGCCAGACCACTCGTGGCCGGAAATAATACTCGTCATAGAAGCGGTTCACTCCGTTCATCATTTCCACTTTCGACAGATGCGGGTACTCGATGTGGGGAAGCTGGTGGCCGCCCGAATCTGCGAGCGCCTCCACCTTGAGGAAACCTTGCGCTGCCATGCTGTCATGAAGTTCAGTTCCTGGCATGGCATGCGCCAGGGAAACCTGAATGGTCTCGCAATCCAGTTCCTTGGCGAAGTCGATGGTCTTCTGAATGGTTTCTTTCGTCTCGCCCGGAAGTCCGATGATAAAGTCGCCATGCACCTTGATTCCGTATTTGCGACAGTGTTTGCGGAAGTTGCGCGCCATCTCGAGCGTGGCGCCCTTCTTGATATTCTTCAGGATCTGCGCGTCGCCGGATTCAAATCCCACGATGAACAGGCGAGCTCCGGACTCCGCCATCGCCCGGACGGTTTCTTCATCACTATGCACACGCGCCGTCGAAGACCAGCGAAACTTCAGCGGCTTGAACTTGGCGCACAACTCGATCACGCGGTCCTTGCGGATGTTGAACGTGTCGTCGTCGAAGAAAATCTCTTTCATCTGCGGGAAATATTCGAGCGCCTGGTGAACCTCCCGCGCTACGTTGTCAGTGGAACGCGTCCGCCAGGCATGGCCGGAAATCGTCTGCGGCCACATGCAGAAGGTGCAAAGAGCCGGACAACCGCGGGTCGTGTAAAACGAAATGAAGGGGTGCAAAAGGAAGGGCACGTTGTAGCGCTCAATTTCTAAATCGCGCTTGTAGATATCCGACGCAAACGGCAACGCGTCCAATTCTTCGGTGTGCAGTTGCGGGCGTTCGGGGTTGTGCACAATCTTTCCGTCTTTGCGGTAGCTCGCGCCGGGAATCTCGCTGAGCGGCCGACCGTGTGCGTACTCGGTCACCGAGTGGTCGAATTCACCGCGCGTAACGAAATCGATGTCTTCGCTGGATTTCAGCGTTTCGTCCGGTTTGATGTGCCCGTGCGGCCCCACAAAGGCAATTTTCATTCCCGGATTGGCTTCTTTGATTTTTCGAATGAGCTTGATGTCGCTTTGCAGACCCACCGTCGAAGTGAAAAGAACCAGGAACTCGTAGTTTTTGCAGATTTCAACCGTTTGCTGCCAGTTCACTTTGTGGGGGGAGGCATCGAGCAAGCGGCTTCCCGGAATCATGCCGGCGGGATAGGTCAGCCAAACGGGATACCAGTAGGATTCAATCTCGCGCGTCGCGGGCCACCGCGAGCTGGCCCCGCCGTCGAAGTTCTCAAAACTTGGCGGGTTCAGCAACAAAGTCTTCATCACTTCCGGCATTCATCACCCTCAGTGTTCCCAAGTCAATTTGTCGGTGCAGATCTTCTGGGCTAGCATCCAGGCCATAGCCCGCCAGGGCTTCGATAACACACGACCGAGCGCCCGATGCTTCGATACCAGTGTACCCGACTTTGTTGCATGGCCTCAAATGTTTCTCGGAACACGTGTTAGCCGGAGGTGCAACTCCAACTCCCATACCAAGTATGAGTTACAGGCGCACACTCTCGCCTTGCTGGAAGCTGGACTTGGCATTTCGCTTCTACTCTAGGGCCGCGGTTTTGCCCGCGAGGACCTCCGAAGTTGCCTTAGCGAGTAATTCCCAGATGCGGTCCACCCACTCGAGATGCTCTGGTTTCATTAACACGGAACGGAGACAGGTAAGCGTTTCGCGGTCGGGCTTCATCCCGGCGAGGTTGGACTCCCAGAAATAAATGGGCAACTCCGCCACGGCTAGATGTAAATCGTGCCTGGCCGCGGCTTCAAAGATCTTCCGGCTCAGCGCGGAAGATTCACGCACGCTGCTTGCGCGGGGAGCGAAAACAAGAATGTCCAATTCGGGAGCAAACGCTGTCACAAAGCGAGAATCCTTCCTCAGCCTTTCGAAGAGCGCCATCGCCGCCTTCCTTCCACGCTCCAGGCCTTGGGCAAACGGTCCGCCCCTGGTAAGCGGCAGGAGCTTTTGCGTCGCCCAAAGGGCGGCGGCCGAGGCACCGGGTCTCGAACATTCCAAACTGATCTCTCCCAGATGCAGCTCCGCCGAACTGAAATACGTGTAAGGCGAATCGTGCTTATAGAGCCGCCCCACACCTGGATCGCGAAACAAGACACATCCGCACCCGTAAGGCTGTAAGCCATGCTTGTGCGGATCGATGACCAGAGAATCTGCTTCGCCAATCTGGGTAAATGCGTGTTTGGTCTCCGCGCCGAGGTTTTCTGTCAGGACAAAATATCCGCCATAGGCAGCGTCGGCATGAATGCGGAATCCGTGCTTCTCGCGCAAAGCGAGAATGTGGGGAAGCGGATCCACCGAACCGGTTGCCGTTGTCCCCATGGTTGCCACCACGGTTCCAACATCCCCACGCTCCAGCCGTTTCTCGAGCGCGTCCGGGTCCATGCGGCCCAGCGTGTCGGCCGGCACGGCTTCAAATGGCAATTGCAGCACTCCGCTGATTCTTCCGTGCGTGTAATGTGCCTGCTCGCTAGCCAATATCTTTTTTCCGGGATGGAGTTGCCCGGCAACCCAGATGGCCTCGAGATTGGCCATCGTGCCGCCGCCGCAGAGGTGCCCTAGAAAATCCGTCCAGCCGAACATACCGGCAATTCCAGCGACGGCTTCTTTTTCCATTGCGGAAGTTGCGCGGCCGCCATCCAAGGCATGGTTATTGGGATTGATCCACATCGCAAGCGCGTAGGCCAGCCGCGCGACGGGATGCGGCGGCTTCAGCATTTGTCCTGCATAGAGAGGATGAAAATAAGGATAGTTGTCCTGCAGGCGTTCCGCCGTGGCGGTCAGCACTTCAGCAAGACGTTCTATTCCGGAAGCATTGGACTCAAATTCCGGAAGCTTGGCAAATCCCGCATCCAGCTTCGGCACCGCTTGCAGAAGCACTCCCAAGCTCTCGGAATCCAGCATTCCGCGGTCTTGCGCTTTTAATGCTGCTGGCTTGCCGTCTGCCAACGCCTTTTCCTTACTGCCACACCTTGTCTAGTTGTCCGGCTGTTTTGAGGAGCTCCAGTTGTGCCTGTTGTTTCTGAAAAGTGGCGTCCAGGTAGGCCATCCATTTGTCGTTCTCGTCCAGCCTTGCCTTTTCCATGTCGCGCAGGTTCAGTTTTCCTTCGCCGAACTGCGCCTCGAGAACGGCAACATTTTCCTCTGCGAGCTGCAATTCCAGCCGGGCCACCTCTTTTGCCGCATCCATCTCACGCACCCGGCGTGTCTTCTGCCTCACGTCCGCGGCCAATTCCGTTCTTTTGCTGGAGAGGCTGGCCCTTGCGGCATCCAGATTGACCTGCGCCAGCCCGATGTTTGCTCTTATTTGTGCGCTGAAGATCGGTACGTGCATATCGATGCCGGCATTGAAATTATTCCTTTGAAAACCGTTGAAGAACTGGGAGTAGTTGTTGAACTTTGCCAAGACACTGTAAATGCTAACCAGCTCGAGCGTTGGAAAATATCCGCGCCGCTCTCCTTTGAGCCGGAATTCCTTGGCGCGCACGTCGGATTCCGCGAGCCGCAACCCGGTATTGCCGGTGAGCGCCGCAGCGACCAGGTTTTCGCCAGCCTGCTCTGCTTCGCCCGGCAAGTCTTCCGGGGTAACTTCGATCGCCTGAGTCTCCGGCAATCCTAGTTGGTATCTCAAAAAGACTTCCAGCTCGTCTTCCCGCTCTTCCAATTGCAGGATGCGCTGAACCACACGAGCTTTGGTCAACTGACCCTTTGTGACTTCCACTGGCAATTCAAATCCCTGGCTTTCCCGCTCTTGCGTAATCTGAAGAATCTTTTCCGCGCTGTCTTGTTCGGAGCGCAACAGTTCGAGCGAATGCCGCACCTTCCCGAGTTCCAGGTAGGCCATGGCCGTCCGCGTAATCACGCTGTTCTTTGCTTCCTCCAGGGCGATTTTCTGCGCTCTTGCTTCCTCTTGTTGCTCCTTCGATTGTCCGCGCAACGGCTCGTTGAAAACCTGTTCGCTATACGTCACGTTGAATACCGAAGGTGCGCGTCCTCCAGGTGTTTCCGGGATGCCGTTCGTGTAGCCTGCTCCGGAACCTGCGTAAAGGTTTGGCATGAATTGTGCCTTGGTGATTTGGGCGGCGTGATCGGCAACGCTAGCCTGAATCTTCGCCACTTGAATTTCCTTGCTGTTCTCGAGCGCCAGCTCGATGGCGTGCTTCAGGGTCATCGCAACCGGCGTGCGGCTGGCGGCTTGCGAGCCCGCTTCGGCGGGCTTAGGCACCGGGTTCTCTTGTGCCCGGGCAGCTCCGCAAAAGGTCGCGAGCATCGCAACACCGACAAAAGTTGGAAGCAGTCGCATCTTCAGGCTCCTTGTTCAGCTAGGAAATTCCTTGTCCGCGGATGTCCAATGCCTTTGCTCACTCATACCGCAGGGACTCGACGGGCTGCAGGCTCGCCGCCTGGCTTGCCGGTAAATAGCCGAAGAACAAGCCCGTGGAGCAAGACACGACAAAAGAGATCACCACGCTCAGGCCGGGTACCGGGACCCTCAAATTCCCCGGCAAAAAAGACTGTGCCACTACCGGTACCGCGATTCCCAGCAGAATCCCAATCACTGCGCCGCCGCCACTAATCAAGAACGACTCCACCAAAAATTGGTACAGGATTTCCCGTCGCGCCGCGCCAATGGCCTTGCGGATGCCGATTTCGCGAGTCCGTTCCGTCACCGTCACCAGCATAATGTTCATGATCCCGATCCCGCTGATGAGCAGCGCGATGGCGGCAATAATAATCAGTACAATGGTCAAGGCGAGCGAAATATTGCGGGCCGCCCCCAGAATCGCCGTTAGCGTTTGTACTTTGTATTCCGCTTCCGGCGGATGGCGGCTATCCAGTAATCGAGCCAACTGACGCTGGACGGATGGAACTTCTTCCGCCTTGTCTGCTTGCACGTCCAGCAGGCCCAGGTATTCCGTGCCGGTGTAGTACTTCATCAGCGTAAAGGGGATCAACACGGAATTTTCTTGAATTTCGGACAGGCCAAAGGTCTCCACGCGTTCGCGAAAAACGCCGATGACCGTAAACGTCAGCTCGCCCATGCGAATCGGTCTTGCAATCGGGTTTTCCTGGCCGAAAATCCTTTCCGCGAGTTGTGTGGTGACGAGGCAGACCTTGCTGCGCATCTCCATGTCGCCAATGTCAAAATACCGCCCGCGAACAATGAGCAGCCGCCGAATGGTTTGGTAACCATCTGTTACACCGACCAGGTTGACTGCGCGATCGACGCCATCCACGGTCATGGTCATCGGGTTTTCGCGCGTTCCTGCCACGGCAATGACGCCAGGAATAGACTTGGCGGCCTCCATGTCCTCCAGTGTCATTTGATAGCTGAGCGGCGGCGCTTTGTCCGGCCTTTGCACCAATTCCACCCACACCAGGTTGGATCCCACCGCTTCGATCTGGGACAGCACGAACTTGCGGCTCGTCAGGGCAACCGTGACCACCAAAACGATTGAGGCGCTTCCGATGATGACCCCCAGCGAGGTCAGCATCGCGCGCAGTTTGTTCGCACGCAGCGCGTCGATTGCCACCGTGAAGGTCTCTCGAATATCCATCGCCGCCCATTGCTGCAAAAACAACTTGGGAATCCGAATGAGAGTGATGCAGGAAACGCTTAGCCCTTCTTGGTTTTCTTCAACTCTTCCTGCGCCATTTTGTTCTTTGGATCCAGCCGGAGCGCGTCTTCAAGTTCTTTCTTCGCCGCTTCAGCGTCGTCCCGGTTCTCATACAGTCGTCCCAGCCAAACGTGCGCCGTGGCAGGAGAAGGGTAGCCATTGCGCTTGGGCGCTCGTTTCGCGTATTCGTGCAACAAGCGCTCAGCCTCTTCTGGTTTTTCCTTCTTCAAGACCAGTCCGACTCCACGATAAAATTTGGCTCGCAGATCGTTGGGGGCTGCGCGCTCTCCTGCCTCTGCTACCGTGAACAGTTGCTCTGACTGCCCCCGCTTTACGGCGTAGTCGCCAATGTCGTAAATAAGCTCCGCCGATTTTGGCCGGTTCTCCAAAGCTTTCGCGAACTCCTCGTCGGCAACGGCAAAGTCTTTCTTTTGCCTGCGGCAATTCCCGGCGGCGTAATGGCCCTCAGCGGCATCCAGCTGCAGTAGTTCCCTGATGTGAGGCTGGGCCTTGTCTTCTCCTCCGCCCACCATTCCGGGAGCGCTGCAATCAAACTCAATCAGCGCCTGGCGCGCCGAAAAATTCCTCCCGTCGAGGTTTACGGCAGCTTCAAACTCCTTGTGGGTTTTCTTGGCCAGGGAAATCGCCGAAAACCACCCGGCGTGGTCGGCCTTCTCGCCGTAAGCCCTGCCGAGCCACTCGTGATAGGTGGAACTTTGGGGATCGAGCGACACTGCCTTTTCCGCGCTGCGAATGGCCGCGTCGTGTTCTTGCAGCTCCAGGTAACTCTTCGCGAGCAACAACTGGATGTCGCCGTTGTTGGGCTCTTTGGCCGCGGCTTTCTGGAGCGCCTGGATGGCTTTTGTGTACTCGCTGGCCTCGAAAGCCTGGCGCGCCTCGTCCAGGCTTGCGTCCTGCTTGACGTTTGGCGCGGCAAACGTCGCGCTCCCCAGCAACAACGCCGCAAACGCTAATTTGCTCCTTTTCACCATTCGCTCTTTCTAGGAATTCGAAACCGAAGTGCTTACGACAATCACATCCATACCGTCGCGCAGATCCACGTCGCCGGGCAAGGCCACCAATTCGTTTTCTTGTAGGCCGCTTGTGACTTCATAGTTCGTGGCATCTGCAATCCCCACGTGGATTTCGCGCTTTTCCAGTGTGGATTTGCCCACGCCAAGCTGGCCCAGTTGGTTCGGTTTCACTACGTACACATAG
>Ga0126369_10001434_pt1 | contig 16450 bp, 15 predicted proteins | sample PanSoiMetaPlot_1_FD_109646 | JGI IMG/M metagenome (GOLD analysis project Ga0126369, IMG submission 109646) | Tropical forest soil microbial communities from Panama - MetaG Plot_1 | ecosystem: Environmental > Terrestrial > Soil > Tropical forest > Bulk soil | place: Panama | collected 2016-02-17 | reverse complement strand
CCGTTTTGCAGTGCAAAAAAATTCTTGACTTATTGTGCGGTGCGGTATAAATGAGGCGCGACGGCCGCCGGGGGCCGAACCCAGGGTGCCGTTTATGGAGATGACCATGCTGAAGAATTTTGACGACATGCAAAAATATGGCAAGGAGCAGATGGACTCGGCCATGAAAGCTTGGGGCCAGGTATCGAGGGGGGTCCAGGCGACCGCCGCCGAGACCGCGGATTACTCCAAGAAGTCATTCGAGGAGGGCACGGCGGCACTCGAAAAGCTGCTCGGCGCCAAATCGCTCGAAAAGGCAATGGAGATCCAGACTGCCTATGCGAAAACCGCCTATGAAGGCTTTGTCGCCCAGGCGACCAAGATGGGCGAACTCTACGCTGATCTCGCCAAGGAAACCTACAAGCCGTTCGAAACCTACATCAGCAAGGCTCCGGTCGCGAAATAAGACTCCCGGCGATCGCGTGGCATCTTGATGCGGCGACGGACGTCGTGATCTAGGCAGCCGTCCGGTAGCGTTTTGTTATCTTTGTGGCGTTCGTGATACAGAAGGCCCGTCCAGCACGCGCTGGACGGGCCTTCTGTCTTGCGACGATTGCGTCGGTGGCTTTGAATTTGCTCTAACTCATGGCTGGAACGCACGGAATAAATTTGTAATCGTCGCCGGCCGGCCGCGCTGGCGAAGGTACCATGCGCTTCCTATTTAGACCATGCCAACCCAACGTTTCATTTTTAACTACAAGATCGCTTCGGTTTGCGGCATTCTTGTCACGAACCGGAACAAGCAAGCTACTTGATCCATGACCACGTCCGTTCGTCACATCTCGTCGGAACCCCGGGGCTCGGCCGCACCGCGCGCGGCGGACGATGACCGCAAGCGACGTAACGGGCCGGCTGGGCCCAGCACCGCGGTCATCACAAAAACCAGGACGCTGACCAAGAAGCCAAGTCTTTACCGGGTTTTGCTGCTCAACGACGACTACACGCCGATGGAATTCGTCGTTCATGTGCTGGAGCGATTCTTCAACAAGGATCGGGAGGCGGCGACGCGTATCATGTTGCATGTTCATCACCACGGCATCGGCGAATGCGGCATTTATACGTACGAGGTCGCAGAAACAAAGGTGACGCAGGTGATGGACTTTGCACGAAAACACCAGCATCCTCTGCAATGTGTGATGGAGAAGAAATGACATTCGGCCGGCAGGCGGCTACACTAGGTCGCCGACATGCGGTCGGCGACCATCGATGACCATGGATGATGATCGGGACCAAACGTTGCGAAGAGTAAGGCGTGACGATGGGGGCGTGAGGACACGGGACGACACCAACACATGAGTTCTGGGGGAAACGTGCAACCGCGGAAGCAACCAGTAAAGAAGAGAATCTTATGCCAACGTTCTCGCGCAGCCTAGAGCAATCGCTTCATCGAGCCCTGGCGCTCGCCAACGAGCGCCATCACGAATACGCCACGCTGGAGCATCTGCTGCTGGCGCTGGTCGATGATCAGGATGCTGCCGCTGTGATGCGCGCCTGCAATGTGGATCTCGATAAGTTGCGTCGTAATCTCGTTAGCTATGTTGAGTCCGAGCTGGAGAACCTCGTTACCGACGGCTCCGAGGACTCAAAACCCACCGCCGGTTTCCAGCGCGTAATCCAGCGCGCTGTGATTCATGTGCAGTCTTCGGGTCGAGAGGAGGTGACGGGCGCGAATGTGCTGGTGGCGATCTTTGCTGAACGCGAAAGCCACGCCGCCTATTTCCTGCAGGAGCAGGAGATGACACGCTACGACGCGGTGAACTACATCAGTCACGGCATCGCCAAGCGGCCCGGGCTTACCGAAGCACGCCCGACGCGCGGTGTCGATGAGGAGACCGAACAGAAATCCGGCGACGAAACAAAAAAGAAAGGCGATGCTCTCGACAACTACTGCATCAACCTCAATAAGAAGGCGCGCGAGGGCAAGATCGATCCGCTGATCGGCCGCGACCAGGAGATCAACCGTACCATTCAGGTCCTGTGCCGGCGCCAGAAGAACAATCCGCTGTTCGTTGGGGATCCGGGCGTTGGCAAGACTGCGATTGCAGAAGGTTTGGCGCGCCGCATCGTCCACGGCGAAGTTCCCGACGTGCTCAAGAACTCCACCGTGTTTGCCCTCGACATGGGCACGCTGCTGGCGGGCACCCGCTATCGCGGCGATTTCGAGGAGCGCCTCAAGCAGGTCATTAAGGAGATCGAGGCCTATCCGGGCGCGATCATGTTCATCGACGAGATTCATACGGTGATCGGTGCCGGCGCGACCTCCGGCGGCGCCATGGACGCCTCCAATCTCCTGAAACCGGCGCTCGCAGCCGGCACTGTGCGTTGCATCGGTTCCACCACCTATAAGGAATACCGCCAGTACTTCGAAAAGGACCGCGCCCTGGTGCGCCGCTTCCAGAAGATCGACGTCAACGAGCCGAGCGTGGCGGACGCAATCGAAATCATGAAGGGCCTCAAACCGTATTTCGAGGACTATCACAAGCTCAAATACACGAGCGAAGCCATCAAGGCGGCGGTGGAGCTATCGGCGCGCTACATTCATGACCGCAAGCTGCCTGATAAGGCGATTGACGTGATCGACGAGTCCGGTGCCGCCCAGATGCTGCTGCCTGAAAGCCGGCGCAAAAAGACGATCGGCCTCAAGGAAATCGAGACCACCATCGCCACCATGGCGCGGATACCGCCCAAGACAGTGTCGAAGGACGATGCCGAGGTTCTGGCGCATCTCCAGGAAACGCTGCAGCGTGTCGTCTATGGTCAGGACAAGCCGATCGAGGCGCTGTCGGCTTCGATCAAACTCGCCCGCGCCGGCTTGCGCGAGCCCGAAAAGCCGATCGGCTGCTATCTGTTCTCCGGCCCGACCGGCGTCGGCAAGACAGAGGTTGCAAAACAGCTCGCGGCTTCGCTCGGCGTGCAACTCATCCGCTTCGATATGTCGGAATACATGGAACGCCACACGGTGTCGCGCCTCATCGGGGCGCCTCCCGGCTATGTGGGTTTTGACCAGGGCGGCCTGTTGACCGACGGCGTCGACCAGCATCCGCATTGTGTGCTCCTGCTCGACGAAATCGAGAAGGCGCACCCCGACCTGTTCAATGTGCTGCTGCAGATCATGGATCACGGCAAGCTCACCGACCACAATGGCAAGCAGGTCGATTTCCGCAATGTGATTCTGATCATGACCACCAATGCGGGCGCTTCCGACCTGGCCAAGGCAGCCTATGGCTTCACCCGCAACAAGCGCGAGGGCGACGATGTCGAGGCGATCAATCGCCTGTTCGCGCCCGAGTTCCGCAACCGGCTTGACGCCATCATCACCTTCAACCATCTCACGGCCGAAATCATCACCAAGGTGGTGGAAAAGTTCGTGCTGCAGCTTGAAGCTCAACTCGCCGATCGCGATGTCACGATCGAGTTGTCCGACGAGGCGACCAAGTGGTTGATCGAGCGCGGCTATGACCAGCATATGGGCGCGCGGCCCATGGCGCGCGTGATCCAGGAGCACATCAAGAAGCCGCTTGCCGACGAGGTGCTGTTCGGCAAGCTCAAGAACGGCGGCCATGTGCGCGTCGTGGTCACCAAGGAAGAGGACGGTCAAGACAACGACACCCACCACCACAAGGCGGCCGCTCCGGAGAAGCTCGGCTTTGAGTTTCTCGACGGTCCGGTGACCCCGAAGCCGGAAAAAATTCCGCCGGTCCGCCCAAAGGGCAAACGCCGCGGTGGTGGCGGTGGCGGTCCGAAGCGCGCCAAGCCGCCAGGTCCGCGCGGCGATGGGGGAGCTACGCCGCCGAGCCGGGGGACGGTACCAAAGATCCCGCTGGTTAGGGTGTAATCGATCAATCTCCTCTCACCAGCCTGAATCCCAGATTGGTGGGGGGCTTACCGACCGCGCAACCGCCCGAACGCGCGTCGCGGATGAAGTCGGTCACGTATGTGCGATGGCGTCCTTCCACCACTCGCACACCGCAATTTGTTGTTTGGACCATTTGCTCGCCTGAATCACGGATGCCAACCCGCGCAAGGCAGGTGTCGGTCCATTCCCAAACATTGCCGGCGATGTCGAGCAATCCGTTTTCGTTTGCACCGAAGCTGCCAACGGTTCGTGGTGTCTTGTCGGTCGGTTCGTCAGCGAATTCGCTCTCGTAGCGGGCGAGCCACCGCCGAGCCGGATCGCTGTCGTCGATGTCTGGCCAGCCCTCGTCGCGAAAATGACTTCCCGCCGCGAAGGCCCACTCCTCGTCCGTCGGCAGCCGATAGTGTTTGCCGGCCTTGCCGGAATACCAGACGGCATAAGCCTCGGCATCGCGCCAGCTTACGCCGACAATCGGCTGATCCGCGGATGCCGGGCCGGGAAGAACTACGGAAGGGCATCTGCGGTCTTCGACGCATTTCCAGTATTCGGCCTGCGTAACCTGATGTTTCATGATCTGCAGACCACGAGCAAAATGCGTGGTCTTGAGCGGTGCTTTTACGGGCTTGCCGGCGCGCATGAAATCGCCAGCAGGCGGGTAGGTCACTTGTCCTGCCTGCAGCTCGATCATCTCGGGTTCGATGAGCCTTGCCGAGGGCGGTGCAAGCATTGCGGTCGAACAGGCAATCGATGTTGTCAACGCCGCGGCGGCGAGCTTGAGTCTCGGAAACGGCATGAACGAGTCCTCCGGGAGGGAGAGAGAGCTGCCGAAACCGGCCGCTCTCCTCACAGATTGCACGGATGAGCAGGCGCCGCGTTCACCGCGCGGCGCTCTACTTTGACAGCGCCGCGATCGGCCCCGGTGGCTTCACCTGCATCATCAGGTCGTCGTCCCATTTGCCTTCGATTTTGAAGTGCGCGGTCGCGCCGAGCAGGACGGCTTCGATCAGATTGTGCGTGAGATAGGCGTAAATGCCGGGCTGCCGGAACGTATAGAGTGCCGCCCCCGCCGAACCGCCGCGGATCAGCCAAGTTTCGAGATCGGTCTCCGGCCGGTTGGAAAACTTGCCGGTCTCCCACACGTAATCGCCGTGCCCGCCAATCAGGTGTGGACGCGAATCGCGGTTCGCCTGCGAGTGCACGATCAGCACGGTATCGCCGACGTTGGCCGTCAACGCGGCTTTGCCCGTGAGCGCGCCCGCCCGACCGTTGAAAACCACATGGGTCGGTGTCAGTGTCTGCATCACTTTGACCGTATCGGCATAGGCCTCTCCGGGCGATCCGTACGACTTGAATTTGCCCTTCTCATCGCGCGGCACATAGAAGTCATTTTCGCCGATGTAATAGATGCGGTCATAATGAAGCGGCTTGCCGTCGCCGTCCTTGAGGCCGTCGCGCGGCAGAACCATCACGGCACCGCTCATGCCCGACACGACGTGCCACGGCGTCATCAATCCACCTGGCGCGCAGTGATAAACGAACACGCCCGGTCGGGTCGCCTTCCAGCGCAGCACCACCTGCTCACCGGGACTAATCAGCGTTAGCGTCCCGCCTCCCAACCCACCGGTGGCAGCATGGAAATCGATGTTGTGGGGCGTCGAGTTCGTGGCAGGATTGACGAGAGTGAGTTCGAGATAATCGCCTTCATGAACGACCATCATTGGCCCTGGAATCGAGCCGTTGAAGCACATGGCCTGGAGCTTTGTGCCTTCGTCATCGATAACAGTTTCTTTCTCCTGGGTTTCCATCCGAAATGCGATAATCTTCGGCTTCTGTTTCGTTGCCTGCTCATGGGGATGGACGAAAGGTGGCGCGACGGGCTCGACGTTCTCGCGCTCAAGGGCGAGGTCGTGTGCCGCCACTGGCATCGGTGTGACGAGGGTGGCGGACGCTGCGCCGATGATAGCGGTTCTTCGGGTGATCATTGCTTTTGTCAACGATGTCATGGTGATCGCCTCCTGCCTGGCGTGAAAATTCCCCCTTTCACACACCTTTCGGATGCGTCTGCCCCGGCAACACCCCTAAGGCTTTATCTAAGAAAGGGGCGTCGGCACTTTCTGATGGCAACTCTTAATCTTACGACTCAGGCATGCGAGCTGCAAGACTCAGGCATGCGGGCGGAAGCGGTGAGGCGTCAGGGAGGGGACCGGGACAGTGGCGGAGCAGTAAACCTTGGGGGGAACACCTATTTCTTCCTTCGCGGCAGGGCCAGCTCGTGAGTCTCAAGGGCGTTGTCGCGTGGCGCGGCGTCGACGAGGGCTCGGAGCCGATCATCTGGATGCATGCCGTCGAGACGCGCCCTCACCGGCGTTCGTCCGGGTGCAGAGGTAGGTGCTTGCCGGCGTTGCGGCCGGCGTGCCCACCGTCGTGGTCGGTGAGCGGAGGGCAGGGGCGCTTCAAAAAGCCGGAGTCGAGGGACGGGTTTCGCTTTTCTCGACCCATCCTGCGCTGGCTACCAACTCTCCTGAAACTTGAGCTCATGGATCAAGGTGCGCGCAGCCCAGGGAAACTCACTCCTTCAGGGCGGCGGCGAGCCTGAGTGCCTGGTCCGACAGCACTGTCGGATCTTCCTTGACGCTTGCCGGCGGCTTGAGCGGAACGCCCGCCTGGCGTGGCATGACATGGACATGCAGATGGAACACGACCTGCCCGCCGGCAGGCTCGGAGAACTGCTGCACCGTGACGCCGTCCGCCTTGAAGATCTTCATGCAAGCCTTGGCGATCTTCTGGGCCACCTTCATCACATGGGCGAGGTCGTCCGGCGCGACGTCGAGAATGTTACGTGCCGGCACTTTGGGGATCACCAGCGTGTGTCCGGGCGCGCGCGGCATGATGTCGAGGAACGCGAAGGCGAGGTCGTCCTCATAGACCTTGTAGCTTGGCAACTCGCCGCGCAGGATCTTTGCAAATACGTTGTTTGGATCGTAGCTCGCCATCGGTGCCTCCGGGTTGGCCGGGGAATATGGGGGGTGAGGTATGACTCAGTTGCTGTAACGGCCGGCGGCAGCTCACCTACACCGCTGTGGGGATCGCCACAATAGTACGTATTCGAGACGGTATTCGACCCAAGGGGCTTTCGACCTCGCAGTCTTGCATGCCTTCAATTCAAGAAATATATGACCACAGTAGTCATTATGAGGGCGCGATGCGCGAAATTCAGCTAAAGGACGCCAAGGCTTCGCTATCGTCGTTGGTTGACGATGCCCTACGGGGTGAACCCTCCGTCATCACGCGACACGGCAAACCCGAGGCCGTCGTTGTGGGATTTGAAGAATGGGAACGTCTAACCCACGTCCCCTCGTTCGGCCGACTCCTGATGTCGGCGCCCATTGCATCGAAGGACCTGCCGCGGCGAAATCGTAAGCCGATCCGCCGCGTAAAATTTTGATTCTCCCGTGTATCTCGTAGATACCGATATTATTTCGACGGGTGCGCCGCGGAGGGGCATTGCAGCGGCCGATCTCGTCAGATGGATGGACGCGCATTCCGGCAGTCTCTACATCTCGACAGTTACAGTCGCGGAAATCGAAGACGGAATAGCATTGGCGCGTCGAGGGGGAGCCCGGCGCAAGACCGCGGACCTGACGGCGTGGCTTGAAGCCCTCTTGCACCTTTACGCGAGTCGCATTCTTGCTTTCGATCTCGTGGCCGCTCGGATTGCCGGAGCCCTGTCGGATTTGGCGCGCAGCCGAGGTGCCGCCCCTGGGTTTGCTGACATTGCAATTGCGGCGACCGCAAGTCGGCACCGGTTGACAATTCTTACGCGAAACATGCGGCACTTCAGGCCGATGGGCGTGCCAGCCGTTAATTCATTCGATGGACTCCCAAACAGGAGATGAGGGCAGTGGCGTCTCGCTGTACATGCAGCCCGCAGCCCTCAAAATCCCGCGTCCTCGTCGGCCAATTCCTGCTTCGCCTGCACCTCGCCGCCAGGGCATTTGCGGAACGGGCTTGCGTCCCGAAGCTCCTTTCCAGCAGCGTCCACGTAGGCGCGCTCGCGCTTGAGATAGTCATCGATCGCCCGCCGGAAGCTGGGATCGGCTATGTAGTGCGCCGAATAGGTGGTGTTCGGCAGATAGCCGCGCGCGAGCTTGTGCTCGCCCTGGGCGCCGGCCTCGACGCGGGCGAGCCCGCGGTCGATCGCATATTCGATCGCCTGATAGTAGCAAATCTCGAAATGCAGGAACGGATGATGCTCGATCGCGCCCCAATGGCGGCCGAACAGCGTGTCGTCGCCGATAAAGTTGATCGCCCCTGCGATGAAACGACCCGCGCGCTTGGCCATGATCAAAACCGTCTCCTTCGCCATGGCCTGCCCGACCAAAGAGAAGAATTCGCGCGTCAAATAGGGACGCCCCCACTTGCGCGAGCCGGTTTCCATGTAAAACGTAAAGAAAGCGTTCCACGCGGCCTCGTTAAGGTCCGCTCCAGTGAGCCAGACTACCTCGATGCCGTCGGCGAGCGCTTCGCGCCGCTCGCGCCGGATGGTCTTGCGCTTTCGCGACGACAATGCGGCAAGGAAATCGTCGAAGGTCGCAAAGCCGCGGTTCTCCCAATGGAATTGCTGGTCGGTGCGCAGCAGGAAGTCGCATGCGCCGAGCACACGCCATTCCGTCTCTGTCATGAAGGTGATGTGGGCTGAGGATGCGCCGCGTAATTTTGCGAGCTCGACCAGCCCGCGGGCCAGCACGGCCTGCGTCGTGTGGACGTCGGCGCTTGGCCGGACCATAAGGCGGCTGCCGGTTGCGGGCGTGAACGGGACCGAGACTTGGAGTTTTGGATAATAGCTGCCGCCAGCGTGCTCATAGGCCTCCGCCCAGCCGCGGTCAAACACGTATTCGCCGCGCGAATGGGATTTGAGATAGCACGGCACGACCCCGATGAGGCTCCCGTCGGCGGTCTCGGCAACGAGATGCTGTGGCTGCCAGCCGGTGCGCGCTGTCGCCGACTTTGATACTTCGAGAGCAGAGAGGAAGGCATGCCGGGTGAACGGATTGGCGCCGGCGCCGCCGGCGCACGCGTCCCAGGCGGCCGCCGTGATGTCGCCGATCGACGGGAGCACCCGGATACGTACAGCTTGACCGGCTGCAGTTTCCCGGGATTGCACGTCCTTCGCGGCGTCCTTTGGGGCGGTCTTGCGGAACATCCTGGTTGGCTTGGCCATCCCTGAATAAAGCTGACGAACCACGAAGCGCTCGAAGCCCCTGAGGCGGGGCCGCCAGTGTAAACATCTGCGGCCGCAGCGCAACTTTACCAAAATTTGCACCAACTGTGACTATTTTGCTGCAATTGCAGAAAAAGTGGCAGAAATCTGCATATTTGGATTGCTGTCTGCACCTTGTAGCTACATTTTATCATGATGCGATCGGCTGTTTTGGCAAGGGAAGCGTTATGAAGCGCTCGGCTGTTTTGCTGTTTGCGGCTGCGGGCATGGCATTTGGAATGGCCACTGTGGCGTCCGCGGCTGACCTTGGCCAGCCGGCAATGGCGCCTGCCGCGATCGTCGCCGATGACTGGACGGGGTTCTATGTGGGCGGCAACCTGGGCGGCACGTGGGCGCGCAGCAGCTATACCTTTGATAACGGTGCCGGCGTTGTGGAGTCGTTCTCCTTCAATCCCAACACGATCATTGCCGGCGGACACGCCGGGGCACAGGGACAATGGGGCGCCTTGGTTGTCGGCGTTGAGGGATCGTTCGACGGCACGGATCTTTCGCGTACCACGGTTGGCGTGAACAGCACGCAAACACTGAAGATTGACGATATCGCGACCGTCACCGCCCGCTTCGGGTATGCGTTGCCGGCTTGGCTGTTCTATGTCAAAGGCGGCTGGGCTGTCGTGCACGATAACGACAGTTTCTTCGATCTCCAGAATTTCGCCCATGGCTTTACCGCTTGGAACAGCGGCTACACAGTAGGCGGCGGCATCGAGTACAAGCGGACGCAGAATTGGATTCTCGGCGCCGAGTTCAACTTCTACAACGTCAAGTTCGACCGCTCCGGGCTCAATTCCGGTGGCTTCACCGTGCATATTGCCAGTGGTAATTCCGACATTTACACCGCACTGCTCCGTGCCAGCTATCTGTTCAAGTAGGCATCGGCGCCGGACGCTGCGCTCGTTGCCTCTTACTACGTGTTTTGATTAGGCCCGGTTGGCCCCTTCGGATATTAAGAACATCATCCGGCGCCGCGTTAATTGCCCTGTAGGTGAGGGCGGCTACTGCAGAACTTTTGCACGGCTTCTGCGACCGCTGTCGCAACCTTTTCTTGGTAAGCAGCAGTTGAGACAAGCAGCTCTTCATCACGATTGACGATCAGACCGGCTTCGAGCAGCACAGCCGGCATTTCCGTATGATTTAGTACAGCCAACTTATCTCGCAGGTAAATTCCACGCGTTGAATCCAAAAATGGCACCCTCGCTCCGGCCGGATTGCTCGGTTCATGGAGCGTCGTAAAGCTTAGGCCGACTGTCATAAGCTCGTCGGCGAGTATGCGCGCCAAGCTGAGACTTTCTGGATACCTGGGAGACACATGAAGAGAAAATCCTTTAGCATCATCATAAAAGAACTGCGGTTTGCCGTTATAGAGCCACTGCTTGAGATATTCGTCTCGCACGCCGTCGTGATGAACGGAAAAGAGTATGTCGGCGTTCATGCTGTTAACACGGTTCGCGCGCTCGTGCAGACCACGGCTGCCTTCCTTCCTCGTCACTATGAGGGAAGTCGATTGGAAACCAGTACCCACAAGCTCTTCCTTAATACGCTGGGCCAGCTTGATATTGAAATCATGCTCGGGGACGCCGCGTGCACTGGTTTCGCCCCACGGACAGGTCGTGAACCGCCGGCATTGTTCGCCTGGACGCCTCGCGTTATGCCCGACATCCAGCGCGATCACGATGTTTTCGCGTGCTTTTGACGTGCAGGTGGCCGCGGGCGCGAATTGCGGCTGTAATAAAAATGCAATTATGACAATTCGCCACCAAGCCGCCAACAGCGATATTTTCGTTGATATCGTTATCATGCGAGTTAAATCCGATATCTGCAAAGCTGGTGTCTTTGATTGTGCCTATGCAAAACAGCGACCTTGAAGGACGCCCGGTGCGTATAAAATAGTGAGGCCTTTGCCTGTGTGTTAGCTTGCGGAGAACGGCGTGCAATGATTGGAAAGTCGAAGCTCTGTTGGGGGAAGGGCTCGTCTGCGAATTCAAAATGCCACCATTCCCGCGAATATGACTTAAAGCCAGAACGTTGCATATGCCTTTGCAGCAAAATTCGGTTCGATATCGCTTCCCTCGGAACGCTCGGGTTGGCAGTGCTTGCAAGCGGGTCAAGGCAATCGTAACCGGTGCCAAAGTCAATGGTACCATCCTCGAAACGTTCGCCCTTTGGGGCAGTACAAGGCCTTAGCGGGAGCGTCCGATCGTAAGCTGGCAGCGAGCGCAGATTGCTCGGTACAATGCCGAGATCAACTGTACTGCCGCGCGAATGCGCTGAGTGCGAAGCCAGATAGCCAAGCGCAAAAACCTGCACCTTATCCATATTAGGAAAAAACTCTGCCTTCATGCGGGAATCTGCTGGCACCTTGCTCCAGGCAAGAAAGTCTCTGACCGCCCGTGCCGGTCGGTAGCAATCCCATACGACGAGCGAGAGTTTCTTGGCGGCGAGCCCAGTCTGGGCCAGTGCCAGTGCGGCCGCTGCTCGCTCGGTGAGCACGCATTCGTTAGCCAGATAGCCCTGGACGGGTCTACCGATAAAGTTGTGTGCACCCGAATAACGAATGTCCTGCCGGATAGTCGGCGCCACGTCGGCCAAGTATACAAATCCGTGGGGAAGCTCCACCGTGGCGGCCGTGACGCCGCCGAAGATCAAACCGGCGCCGACCGTTGTGGCTAGTTTGACAAACATCATGTCCGCCTTCGAGGTCGTCTAAGTCCGCGCGCCGGTGGCCATCCATTCGAGCATCGCCAGAGCCTCGGCAACGGCGTGCGCGCGCACCGGGCTGCGGCCGATATCGCCGTAGCGCATTTCGCGATGAATGCGCCGGCCGTCGCGGGCGGCGGCAGCGAAATGCACAAGACCGATCGGTTTCGCCGCGCTGCCGCCGCCGGGCCCGGCAATACCCGTAATAGCGACCGCGACATCCGCCTCCGACATCGCCAGCGCACCCGCTGCCATCGCCTCGGCGGTTTCCCGGCTCACCGCACCATGCTGCTCGAGGATCGCGGCCGGGACGTCGAGCATCGCCTCTTTCGCGGCATCGGAATAGGTGACGAAGCCCCGATCGAGTACGTCCGAAGAGCCGGGGATTTCGGTCAGCGCCCCGGCCACCAGCCCTCCGGTGCAGGACTCGGCGGTCGCCACCTTGAGGCCATGGGCCCGGCAGGCGTCGAGTACACGCGTGGCAGAGGCCCGGATATTATCGTCCATCACGGCGCTCCTGCCGGCAGCCGGATCGTAGCGGTCGCCAGGGCGGCAATGCCTTCATGGCGGCCGATGAAGCCCAGCTTTTCGTTCGTGGTCGCCTTGACGGCGACGCGATCGATGCCAATGCCGACAATCTCGGCAATGCGGCTACGCATGGCGTCGCGATGCGACCCGATGCGCGGCTCCTCGCACACTATCGTGATGTCGAGATGGGCGATGCGGCCGCCGCGCTGGCGCACGCGTTCGACCGCAAAGGCCAGGAACTTGACCGACGGGGCGCCGCGCCATTGCGGGTCGGTCGGCGGAAAATGCGCCCCGATATCGCCATCGGCAAGCGCGCCTAAAATTGCGTCCACCACGGCATGCAGCGCAACGTCGGCGTCCGAATGCCCCGACAGTGCGCGTGTGTGGGGAATGCGCACACCGCCAAGCCAGACGTGGTCGCCGTCCGCGAACGCATGCACATCATAGCCGGTCGCGGTGCGGACATCGGCGAGCGCAGCCCAATCGGCTGCCATGACTCGCGCAAAATCCTCCTCCGTGGTGAGTTTCATGTTGCCCGCTTCGCCCGCAAAAACAGTCACTGCAATACCGGCCCATTCAGCCAGCGCCGCATCGTCAGTAAAATCATCACGTCCTGCAGTGAAGGCACGGCGGTGGGCCGCCAGCAGTCGGTCATAGAGGAACGCCTGCGGCGTCTGGACTGCCCGCAACCGGCCGCGATCGAGCGTATCGACGATGCGTCCGGCAGCGTCCACCTCCTTGATCGTGTCGGTTAACGCCAGCCCGGGAATAGCGGCTCCGCCGGCGCCGGCCGCGATTGCATCGGAAATCAGGGCAGGGGAGGTAAACGGTCGTGCAGCATCGTGCACCAGCACGATACGTGGCTGCTCTTTCTCGATCGCTTCAAGCCCGGAGCGCACGGAATTCTGGCGTGTCGCCCCACCAAAGACCGCAGGGCGTAACTTCAGTCCCGCGGTTGCTTCCGCAAAGGCGGCGGCATCATCGCGATGGATCACCGATTGCACAAAATCGATCTCCGGATGGTCAACGAACACAGACAGGGCATGGCGGATCACCGGGGCGCCGCGTACGAAGCGATATTGCTTGGGCACAATGCCGGCGGCCCGAACTCCCCGACCGGCTGCCACGACCACGGCTGCTATCCCACCCGGCATTGCGTTATCTCCCCCCTCCATGCTCGGTGTCTTCGCCACTCGGAACTCCAATGGTGACGGCCCTGACACAACCGGTTGCTGCACCAATATAGAATCAAGACCTTATCAGGTTGCCGGCGTCCCCGCCTGTCAGGCTCAAGGCTGGAATGACAATTGGGATGGTATTAACGGGGCTACACCGGATCGAACAGTCCTTAGTTGAAGCCATTTGAGCGCCTCAGGCTGAACGAAATTCACCCCATTGCACTGCAATATTGCGCTGCAACACTTGCGTCTTCATATCGGGATGGCTAAACTATATGCAGACAATGTGCGCGCCTAGAATATAGGCAGGATCGATGAGCGTGTTCAAATTCGGACGGTTTACTAACCCCCTTACTGTTGGTCACGTGGCAATTGCAAACCGGGTTTTCCTGGCGCCCATGTCCGGTGTCACTGACGCCCCGTTCCGCCGACTGGCAGCCCGCTTGGGCGCGGGGTTGGTCGTGTCCGAGATGACCGCGTGCGCCGCGCTTGCGACAGGCAAGCGTAACGCAAGGCTGCGTATCGAAGCGCCGGGCAACAGCTGCCATGTGGTGCAGATTGCGGGTTGCGAGGCAAAATGGATGGCGGCGGGCGCCCGCATCGTGGCGGACGGGGGGGCCGCCATCATCGATATCAACATGGGCTGCCCGGCACGGCACGTCACCAATGGCGAATCTGGATCGGCGCTGATGCGCGATCTCGACCATGCGATCGGGCTGGTCGATGCGACCGTAGCTGCCACACCGGTGCCGGTAACCCTGAAGATGCGTCTCGGTTGGGACGACCGCTCCATCAACGCACCGGAATTGGCGCGCCGCGCGGAGGCATCGGGCGTGAAACTCATCACGGTTCACGGCCGCACGCGCTGCCAATTTTACAAGGGAAGCGCCAATTGGGCGGCAGTGCGTGCCGTCAAGCAGGCGGTGTCGATCCCCGTCGTGGTCAATGGTGATATTACGACCTGCCATGATGCCGCGACGGCGCTCGCGCGCTCGGGGGCGGATGCGGTGATGATCGGTCGCGGGGCCGAAGGCCGGCCATGGTTTCCGGGGCAAGTCGCGCGTTACCTCGCTGGCGGGGCGCAGGAGGCTCCGCCAGCGCTTTCCTGGCAGTTTGAAATCATCAGGGAGCTTTATGACGAAATGCTCCGCCATCATGGCGAGCAGGTCGGCTTGAAACATGCCCGCAAGCATGTCGGCTGGGCGCTCGACACCGCCGCCGCGAGCGTCGGCGCCTCGTGCGAAACGCTCAAAGCGCTGCGTGCACGCGTGCTCACCGCGACGAGCCCGCGTGAAACGCAATGCCGGCTCGCCGAGGCATTCAATGTCTTATCCTCTGAGACGTTCGACCGGAGAGCAGCCGCATGAGCATAGTTGGAAGCCGCAGCACGGCCCACGCCGTCGGCCCGGCAGAAGCGGTCCTCAATGCGCTGCCGCTTGCCGTGATCGTGATAGCCCCCGACGGCATGATCGACGACGCCAATGTTGCGGCAGAGGATTTTTTCGACATGTCGGTCGCGCTGCTGCGCCGGCATGCCTTGCGCGATCTGGTGCCGTTCGGCAGCCCATTGCTGTCATTGATCGAGCAGGTCCGCCGGCGCGGCGGCGCCGTCAACGAATACAAAGTCGATCTCGGTACGCCGCGCACGCCTCCGGAACGTCTGGTCGACCTTCATGCGGCGCCGGTGCCGGAACGCCCCGGCCAGGTGGTGGTGATGCTCCAGCAACGCACCATGGCCGACAAGATGAACCGGCAACTGACCCATCGCGGCGCGGCGCGATCCGTGATCGCACTCGCCGCCATGCTGGCGCATGAGATCAAAAACCCGCTGTCGGGCATTCGAGGCGCGGCGCAACTGTTGGAGCAGCAAGCGAGCGACGACGACCGTATCCTGACCAGGCTGATCTGTGACGAGGCCGACCGCATCGTCAAGCTGGTCGATCGTATGGAAGTGTTCGGCGACCAGCGTCCGGTAGAACGCGAGCAGGTCAATATCCACGTGGTTTTCGATCACGTGCGGCGGCTTGCTCAGTCCGGCTTTGCCCGACATATCCGGTTTGTCGAAGAATATGATCCCTCGTTGCCGGCGGTCCTCGCCAATCGCGACCAGCTCGTCCAGGTGTTTCTCAACCTCGTCAAGAATGCCGCCGAGGCGATCGGCGAGAGCGCTCCCGACGGCGAAATCCAACTCTCGACCGCCTTCAGGCCCGGTGTGCGCTTGTCACTCCCGGGCAGCAAGTCGAAGGTCTCGTTGCCACTTGAATTCTGCATCAAGGACAACGGCCCGGGTGTGCCCGACGACTTGATGCCGAATCTGTTCGATCCCTTTGTAACCACCAAGCCGACCGGTAGCGGACTTGGCCTTGCGCTTGCCGCCAAGATCATCGGCGATCACGGCGGCATTATCGAATGCGAGTCGCAATCGCGGCGGACAATCTTTCGCGTACTTATGCCCAAATTCACGGGTGACGACGCCGAGCCGGGCGGAGAAACCTAAAGGTGATGCCAATGCCCGCTGGTAGCATTTTGATAGCGGATGATGACGCTGCAATCCGAACCGTGTTGAACCAGGCACTGTCGCGCGCGGGATACGAGGTGCGCTCGACCGGAAATGCCGCTACGCTATGGCGATGGGTGAGCCAGGGCGAGGGCGATCTCGTCATCACAGATGTGGTGATGCCTGACGAGAACGCCTTCGATCTGTTGCCGCGTATCAAGAAGCTGCGGCCGGATCTCCCGATCATTGTCATGAGCGCGCAAAACACGTTCATGACCGCCATCCGTGCCTCCGAGCGCGGCGCTTATGAATATCTGCCGAAGCCATTCGACCTCAAGGAACTGACCGCCATCGTCGGTCGGGCGCTGTCGGAGCCT
>Ga0126369_10001433_pt1 | contig 16461 bp, 15 predicted proteins | sample PanSoiMetaPlot_1_FD_109646 | JGI IMG/M metagenome (GOLD analysis project Ga0126369, IMG submission 109646) | Tropical forest soil microbial communities from Panama - MetaG Plot_1 | ecosystem: Environmental > Terrestrial > Soil > Tropical forest > Bulk soil | place: Panama | collected 2016-02-17 | reverse complement strand
TCATTTCGCTGAAAGCCTCAGACGTGCATCGCACGGTCGCCGCTTATCGCTTGCTGGCTGAGAAGGTGGATTATCCATTCCATCTGGGAGTGACCGAAGCCGGAACGGCGTTCACCGGCACGATCAAATCCTCAATCGGGTTAGGCATTCTGCTGCATGAAGGAATCGGCGATACGATTCGGGTCTCGTTGGCCGCCGAGCCGCAGGAGGAAGTTCGCGTGGCCTGGGAGATCGTAAAGTCGCTGGGACTGCGGACGCGCGGAGTGACGGTGGTTGCCTGTCCCACCTGCGGCCGATTGGACGTCGACAACTTTGTAGAGATTGTGACTGAGATCGAACGGCGGCTGGCTCATGTCGAAGAGCCGCTGCATCTTTCGATCATGGGTTGTGCCGTGAATGGTCCCGGTGAAGCGCACGACTCGCAGCTCGGCATCACCTTCGGCCGCGGCGTGGGCATGATCTTCAAGGACGGCGTGCCGATGCGCAAAGTCGCCGGCGAAGATATCGTCGACGCGTTTGTGAAAGAGACTGAAAAACTGCTGGCTGAAGGTCCCGCGGCCAAGCCTGAAGTACGTCACGAGCTGGTAACCATCAGCTGATTTGGAGCGCGACTCGTCGCCGCTTTCCCGTTTCCCGGCGGTAACAAAAGCGCCGGCAAGTCGGCGCCCTTCAGGGATCACGGTTTCCGCAGCGCCTTTGCCAATTCCGTTCTTCTCGCCAGCTCAGCCTTCAAATCCGGCCTCAGTTTTAGACAGCGCTCAAAGTCTGCCTCAGCCTTATCGTCGTCGCCTTTAAGCATCCACGCCAGGCCGCGGTTCTCATAGGCGAACGCCATGTCCGGATCGATTTGCAAGGCATGATTGTAGTCTGCAATGCTGGCTTCAATCTGGCCCAGTCTTACCTCTGCGTTGCCTCGTCCCTGATATGCCGAGGCCAGGTTCGGATTGATCTCCAGCGCCCGGCTAAAGCTGCTGATAGCCGGCTCCATTTCGTTCCGCGCCAGCCGGGCATAGCCGAGCAGCGAATGGGACTCTGCCGACGTCGGCTGGAGCGATAAGGCGCGATCGAGATCCTTCATGGCCCCGGCCACGTCGCCTCTCTCGAGTCGCACGTCGGCCCGGTCCGTGTAAGCTTCGAACAATTTCGAATCGATTGATATGGCCCGATCGAAATCGGCGCAGGCAGCGTCGAGTTCGCCCTTGAAGCGGTAGATGACCCCGCGATCGATATAGGCGACCGCCATGCGGGGATCGATACGCAGGGCCGCATTGAAATCAGCCAATGCGTCGTCGAGAAAGTGCTGCCGGTATTTGACGACGCCGCGGCCGGCGTAGGCTCGGGCAGTGAAAGGATCGATGACTCTGATATTCGCGTTCGCGTCGCTGGCAGCGAGTTGACTCACTGCTTTCAACCCGCTCTTTTCGGGCGGGCCGAGTCGCGAGCTGATTTCGATGGCGCGGCTGAAATCCTGGGCCGCCGATTCGAGATCGCCCTGGGCAAACTTTTTTTGCCCGTCTTTGAAAAATCGTTCGGCTGAAGTTGGCGTCTGGGCCGCCGCGTGGATGCTGAGCAGAACGAGCGCGCCGCTCGCCATGAGAGAGTAGTACTTGTGCATTGAGCAACCTCCGTCCGAGATCAATGCTGCGTTGAAGCGCAGACCGTGCGTTGTGCAAACTGACGGACACCGTGCAGGGGCTGACGGCTGAATGCTATTGAAGAAAGGTTGCGGGTTGGACTAAGATGCGGGCTCGTCGACGATGCATCTTGGTGCGCTCCCGTAGCGACCAATCTTGTGTTGTCAATCGCCTCGCTGCTACTACCAATAGCAGCGGGGCTTTTCGTTTGAACATTAATACGCTTCGCTAATTTGATGGTTCCGGTAAATTGGAATACGCCGGACTGTTTTTACATATTCTTAACAACTCGTACTGAGAAGTTAGTGCAGCAGAATCGTCAAAGGTTTCACGCGCAGCTCAAGTCCCGCCATTTTGCAGACATGTGTTCGGTTGATATACTGCGCCATCGCTTTTCAGCGTACTCAAGCATTCAATAAGTGGGATCGTGATCGATAAATGAGTGTACTTGTAGACAAATCTACGCGGCTGGTGGTGCAGGGCATCACCGGCAAAGAAGGAACGTTCCATACCAAACAGATGGTCGACTACGGCACGAACGTGGTCGGCGGCGTGACGCCGGGCAAAGGTGGCACGACGCACGAAGGCATTCCCGTCTTCAACACGGTCGCCGATGCAGTGAGAGAGGCCGGCGCTAACGCCTCAGTGATCTACGTGCCGCCGGCGTTTGCGGCTGATGCGGTGATGGAAGCCGCCGACGCGGGTATCCCGGTGATCGTCTGCATCACTGAAGGCATCCCCGCGCTCGACATGGTCAAGGTCAAAGAATATCTGAGTGGCAAACCCACGCGTTTGATTGGGCCGAACTGCCCCGGAATCATCAGTCCGGGCAAATGCAAGATTGGGATCATGCCCGGCCACATCCATAAGGAAGGCAACATCGGCGTGGTGTCGCGCTCGGGCACTTTGACCTACGAGGCGGTGGGCCAATTGACTTCGCTGGGCCTGGGCCAGTCGTCAGCGATTGGCATTGGCGGCGATCCCATTGTCGGAACTTCACACGTCGACGCGCTGGCGCTGTTTCAGGCAGATGACGAAACCGAAGGCATCGTGATGATTGGCGAGATTGGCGGGACCGCTGAAGAAGAGGCGGCCGCTTTTGCCAAAGAGCACGTCAGCAAACCGATCGTTGCTTTCATCGCCGGACAGACAGCGCCGCCGGGAAGACGCATGGGCCACGCCGGGGCGATCATCGCGGGAGGCAAGGGAACTGCGGCTGAGAAAATGAAAGCCCTGGCGGAAGCTGGAATTCACGTCGTCCAATCGCCGGCCGATATTGGAGCGGCGATGAAAGAAGCTCTGAACTGAAGACACGGCGGCGTTATTCAGCGAAAACAGCCGTAAATGATCATCTGCAAAAGACTCTTCACCGTGACGGTACTAATTGTTTGGTGCTGCTGCGTCGCGAAGTCTCAGGCCGACTGTATTTACGGATACAAGGTCTATGTGCTCGATAACCATGGCAGGAGGGTCGCCAACGCAAAACTCGAAGTAACAAGCTCAACCGAAGCGGACAAGCTTTCACCTGCACTGCAAAACTTTCAGATACGAGAAGCTTACTTTGTGGGGTTTGTTATGCGTGGTTGTTCGTATCCCGGAAATTTTATCCTAAGAGTCTCTGCCGACGGCCTCAAGAGTTATGAGCGGCCAATTACATTTACTGAAGGATTAGTCGCCTGTGAATTGAGACTTCAGCCCGCCGCTTCAAACTCGGCAGATCTGTTCCTGGAGCTGGCAACTGCCGGCGGAAAAATTGTCGATGAAAACAAGTTGCCGTACCGCGGCGCGCACATCGAAGCGATCAGCGAAACCGGACGAATCCATCTGGCCGATTCGGATGAGTACGGAAATTATGAATTTGATTTGCCAAAGGGCGTGTACAAGGTTCGGGTTACATCAAGTGACACAGCGCCGATCATCCTTGAAAAACAAGAGATTCAAAGTAAGTTCCAGCGCCTGGATGTAACTGTCTGTCGAACCTGCCAGCGCTGAAGTCCGAAATTCAGATCTATACAACAATATGAACAATCTAACTTTCGCAATTATCAAGCCCGACGCGGTAGGCGCGGGCCACACCGGAAAAATAATTGATCGCATCATCGCCGGCGGTTTTCGCATTCGGGCGATGAAGATGATTCATCAGAGCCGCAAACAGGCCGAAGGCTTCTACGAAGTTCATCGCGGCAAACCGTTCTATGAAGGGTTGACCGAATTCATGTCGAGCGGGCCTTGCGTCGTGATGGCCCTCGAGAAAGACGGCGCGGTCAAGGCCTGGCGTGATCTGATGGGCGCCACCGATCCGGCGAAAGCCGACGAGGGGACCATTCGCAAAGAGTTCGGCGGCTCAGTCGGCGAGAACGCCACCCACGGATCCGATTCGGATGAAAATGCCGCGATCGAAATCTCCTATTTCTTCAGCAAGCTCGAACTGGTGTAACTTTCGTCAGTTTCCGTTGTCAGCGGTTCGTGGCAACGGCGAATCGGCGAACCACCGACCATTGACGACGGACCCCTGACAAAACTATGAAACGCTGCCCAACTTGTAACCGCACATTTGAAGAAGACTGGCTGGCCTTTTGTACCCAGGACGGCACTACTCTGGTGGATGAAGCGCCGCCTAAGGCTGATGAGCCGCCGCCAACAATTCTGGCGCCCCCGCCGCCGCCGGTTCCCGGCAGTTGGCAACAGCCTTCCGGAAGCGTGGGTTCCGGCCCATTTCAACCACAGACGGCTCCGCCTCCACCCCCGCCGCCACCTGCAAACGCGGCCACGCCATCAGGAGGCATTGGCTCAAGCCAGTTTCAACCGCCACAGCAAATGCAGCCGCAGGGTTGGCAGCCGCCGCCGCCGCCGGCTTACGGGCAGGCGCCGAAACAGGGCATGGCTATCGCTTCGATGATTTGCGGGATCGGCTCGATCACCATCGGCTGGTGTTGTTACGTCGGCGTGCTCGCGGCGCCGGTGGCTATCGGCCTGGGTATTTACCAGTTAATGCAAATTAAGAAGGATCCACAGCACAATACCGGCAAGCCGTTCGCCCTGGTGGGCATTATCACCGGCGCGCTGTATTTCGTGGGTCTGATCTTCATCATCATGATTTACGGCATTGCGCTCTTGTCCGGGGGCTTAGCGGGTAAATGACCCGGTTTGTCTCGACCTCCCACGGCTGCATTGCCGCAGCGACGAGTGTAGAATAGCTGCGTCATGTCAATTCTCTCAGAAGTAATCGATTCGACCCGCGCGATTATCCAGGGGATGAGTGTCACGCTGTCTTACATCCCCAAGCGAAAGCTGACGGTCGAGTATCCGGAAGATCCCGTCACGGTGCAGCCGCGGTACCGCGGACAGCATTTGCTGCATGTCGATGAGCTGGGCCGCGAGAAATGTGTGGCCTGCTTTCTGTGCGCCGCCGCCTGTCCCTCCGAATGCATTTACATTGAAGCTGCCGACGATCCGCGTCCGGCAACTGAGCGCACCGGCGTCGATGAGCGCTATGCGAAGATTTACAATATCGATTACAACCGCTGTATCTTTTGCGGCTTCTGTGTCGAAGCCTGCCCGAAAGATGCCATCACGCACGGCTACAACTTTGAACTCTCAGTCTACAATCGCGGCGATCTGGTGAAGCGCAAAGACGATTTGCTGATCACCAAACAGATTCAGTCAAAGAACTACCGCGTGGCCTTCTCTGACGAGGACGTGGATTCGGAGTACAAGGAAGTTTAGAGGGCCGGAAAAGGGAAAAGGATCAATGGGGAGGGGGTAAAGGAATCGTCCTTACCCTTTCCCCTTTTCCCTTTGACCCATTAATATCTCCCGGAAATGTCCCGTTCATTTCACTATCGCTGGGAATTCGATCTGGAATCGTCGCCGGAACGACTCTGGCCGCTGGTCTCGGATACCAATCGCTTCAACCGCGATACCGGAGTGCCGGCGGTTGAAATCGACTCGAATCAGAGCGGGCTGCGCAACGCGCGCCGGCGTGTGAGTCTGTCGGTGTTTGGTCTTCCGGTTGAATGGGAAGAGCAGCCGTTTGAATGGATTCGCCCGCAACGGTTTGGGGTGGCCCGACGCTATTCAAAAGGACCGATCAAGGAATTGCGTGTGCGCGTCGAACTCATTCCCCGAGAGACGACTACACGCGATAATGAAAAAGCGACCGGTACCAAACTGATCTACGAAGTGTGGGCTGAGCCGAGTAATCTGATTGGGTCGTTGGCGATTCCGGTACAGATCGGCATGATCAGCGCGCGTAATTTCGCCCGGGCCATACATGATTATGACAAGATGGCGAAGCACGGGCGGCGAGCGAACGAATCGACGCAAGTGGAAATGGCGGCAGGTGGGCGCGACCGCCTGTTGGCCTTGAGTGAAAGGCTGGTTTCGCTGGGAAATGACCAGCAAGTGGTGGCGTTGCTGGTTGAGTATGTTGAGAGCTCGGACGATTTTGCGGCGGCGCGCATTCGCCCGTACGAATTGGCGCGGATGTGGCAGCAACCGCGGCGGCGCGTGCTCGAGACCTGCCTTTGCGCGACGCGAGCCGGCATTCTCGATTTGCAGTGGAACCTGATGTGCCCGCTGTGCCGCGGCGGCAGTGCGATGGCTTCGCTGACGGAAGTCGATCCAAAGGTGCACTGTCCGGGTTGCAATATCGATTTTAACGTTAACTTTGAGCAATCAGTGGAGCTCACCTTCCGGCCCAGCGCGTCGATTCGCAAGGTTGAAACCGAGCTGTTTTGTGTGGGCGGCCCGCAAGTGATGCCCCACGTGGTAGCGCAGCAATTGCTGCCGGCAGGCGACACGCGTGAAGTCCAGGTCGACCTCGAGGCCGGGCGTTACCGCGCGCGCACGATGGGTGTTCCCGGCTGGCAGCCGTTGATTGCCGAGGCGCGCGACCTTTCGATGCGCACCATTCGCGCCGCGCCGGACGGATGGACCAACGAGGAGTTGCCGATTGCGCAGCGGGCCAGACTGCTTTTTGAAAATGCCACGGCCGAAGAGCAGTTGTTTATTCTTGAACGCACCGCCTGGAACGACGAGGCCGCGACCGCCTCAGAAGTGACGGCGCTCCAGGTCTTCCGCGATCTGTTTGCCACTGAAGCGTTGCGGGCCGGTGAACAAATCTCTGTCGGAACGCTCACGGTTCTTTTTACGGACTTGAAAAACTCGACCCGGATGTATCGGGAAATCGGCGATGCGACGGCTTTCGGCCATGTCATGAATCACTTTGACGTGCTCAAAGAAGTTATCGCCGAACATGACGGCGCGCTGGTCAAGACAATTGGCGATGCGGTGATGGCGGTCTTTCGCCAGCCGTCGGCAGCGCTCAAGGCGATGCTTCAGGCACAGCAACGGATTGCTGATCCGGAGACCGGCAGGCCTTTGAGATTGAAAGCGGGTCTGCACGTGGGGCCGTGTATTGCCGTTACCTTGAACGATCGGCTGGATTATTTCGGATCTACCGTCAATTTGGCGGCGCGGCTGGAAGGGCAGTCGACGGGAGAAGATATCGTAATCTCCAGCGCGGTCTACGCCGATCCCGGCGTCCGATCTCTTTTGGGTGAAGGGGCCAGTGGCGTTGTCGCTCGTCGATTTGAAATGGCGCTCAAGGGATTTGACGACGAGAAGTTTGAATTGTGGCGCGTGGCGCGAGCGCAAAGCGCCTCCGTCTGATGACGGGTCAGCAGCCCGACCGTGAGGGAGGGCCCGACTGGTAATGTTGTTCTTATTATTAACCTGTGTCTGAAGATAGTTGCCCTCCATTACGGTCGGGCTTCTGACGGCATGTTGATCGAGACCAGAGACGTCAGCCGGATTTACCAGATGGGCGCCACGCAGGTGACGGCGCTGGATCACGTTACCGTCGGCATCAACGAAGGCGAGTTTGTTTCGATTCAGGGCACCTCGGGCTCCGGAAAATCAACGCTGCTGAACCTTCTGGGTGGACTCGATCGGCCCACCAGTGGTGAAGTGTTCTTTGATTCGCAGCCGCTGGGTCCCCTCAACAAAAAACAGATGGCCCGATACCGGCGTCATTCGGTCGGCATGATCTTCCAGAACTTCAATCTCATACCGACCATGACGGCGATCGAGAATGTAACGCTGGCCCTCGCGTTTGGTGGGATACGTGGGGCGGAACGCCGCGAGCACGCGCAGGCCTTGCTGGAGCGAGTGGGCTTGTCGGATCGAATGGATCACCGCCCGGCGGAATTGTCCGGGGGCGAGCAGCAGCGGGTGGCCATCGCGCGCGCCCTGGCGAATAATCCGCGAGTTTTGCTTGCTGACGAGCCGACCGGCAATTTAGACTCAACGCGCGCGCGGGAACTGCTCGCGCTGCTGCGGGAGATGGTAGTGCGTGATCGGCTGACGGTCCTCTTCGTCACGCATGATCATGAATTGGCGAGCAGCTATTCGGACCGGATCATCATGATGAAAGATGGAAGGGTGCTGGAGAATTGATTCATTCATTCATTGGTTAATTGAATCAATGAGCTAATGATTTCAATGAACCAATGAGGCAACGCTATGTCAACACCAAGTCCCCAGGAAATGACGCTCGACGCGATTCGCTCGGTGCCGCTGTTCGGATCGCTGGATGACGAAGCTGCCACCAACTTGCGTAATCTGCTGCGCGTGAATGTGGTGGCAACCGGCGCCCAGCTGTTTCGCGCCGGTGACCAGGGCGACGCGATGTATTTGATTGAGAGCGGCCGCGTCGAGATCACCGTGACCGATGAAGATCAGAAACGAATTGTGCTGGCAGAACTCGCCCAAGGCGATTTCTTTGGCGAGATGGCGATCATCGATGGCAAGCAGCGATCCGCCGACGCGAAGGTGACCGAGACCGCGCGCCTGGCGGTGCTCTCGCGCGAGGATTTTCTCAGTTTCATTCATGACAATCCGAAAGTCGCGCTCGAAATGTTGAGCGCCACGTTCTCGCGGCTGCGGCGGACCGACAAGATGCTCCAGCAGCGCGTCTCGCGAAACGTCAACGTCGTTTACGAGAAAAGTTTGAATGCTCTTGATCGCTTGGCGATTGCCATCACCAACCGGGTAGGGTCGTTTGGTTTCTTCCTGATCATCCTGGGGTGGACCGTGATCTGGACGGGTTACAATATCCTGGCGACAGAGGTGCCGGCGCTGCATCTCCAGGCCTTTGATCCGTTTCCGGCCTTTGTTGCTTATCTGCTGATTAGCAATGTCATTCAGATTCTATTGATGCCGCTGATTATGGTGGGGCAGAACCTTCAGGGCCGTCACTCTGAGACGCGAGCGGAACTCGATTTCCAGGTGAACCTAAAAAATGAAATCTCGCTAACAGAGGTCCTGCGGCGTCTGGATGTGCTTGAGAGCGAGCGGCTGCCCCTGTTAATTGCGGCGCAGAATGAACGGCTTAACGAGTTAACAGCTCCCGCGGCCAAAACCACAAACGCGGCTTAGGTGTCAGCAGCCCGACCGTAAGGGGAGGGCCATCAGCGCAACGAGCCCTCCTTTACGGTCGGGCTTCCGACACACATGATTCACGCAGTCTTCTTCGACTTCAACGGCGTCATCATCAACGATGAACGCATCCACCTCAAAGCGTATCGCGAGGTGCTTGCAGCCCAGGAGGTCGCGCTTGCGGACGAGGACTACTTTGCGTCGCTCGGGATGGATGACGTGGCCTTTGTCCGGGCGGCGTTTGCGCGCGCCGGCAGAGCAGCCGACGACGAACTCACCCGCGAATTGATCCAGCGCGAGCATGCGCGGCACCGTGAACTCATCGCCAGCGATTTGCCGGTCGCCTCGGGAGTGGTTGCCTTTATCAGGCAATTGGCCCGCCGCTACCAACTGGGAATCGTCAGTATGGCCGAACGCAGTGAGATCGATCACGTCCTTGATTTGCGGGGGCTGGGGAAAATGTTTCGGGTGATTGTCAGCGCCGCCGCGGACCTGAACCATAAACCGGCCCCGGATTGTTATCTGCTGGGCTTGGAAAGACTGAATGAAGCGCGCCGCCGCGAGAGGAAACTGCCGGTCCTGGCGTCGGAATGCGTCGTGATTGAAGACGCCCCGCCCGGAATCCAAGCAGCCCGCGGCGCGGGCATGAAGACTATCGGAGTAACCGCCACGGTCGACCAAACCGCCTTGCGAGCCGCGGGCGCCGACATCGTCACCTCCAGCCTGTCCGACTGGAATGCCGACGCGGTACATCATTTGTTTGGGTGAAGAGTCACAATGGCTCGGACCATCGTCGTTGGCGACATTCATGGATGCTTCGATGAACTCACCGACCTCCTCGATCTGCTAAAACTGCGAGGGACCGACCGGGTGATTGCGGTCGGCGATCTGATCGCCAAGGGCCCGAAGAATCGCCAGGTCCTCGATCTCTTCATCAACGATCGGCGTTTCCGGTCGGTCGTGGGAAATCACGATCGCATCATCAGGCAGAGGATGCGGGGCGAACCCGTTCGTCTGAACAAGGACCAGCACCAGGTGTTGCGAGAGCTCCAACCCGATCGCGAAAAGTATGCGGAGTTTCTGCGGGCGCTGCCTTTCACAATCGATTTGGGGTCGCATCTGGTGGTGCATGCGGGATTGCGGCCCGGAGTCGCCCTCGACAAGCAAATGGCGGCCGACATGACTGAGATTCGCACTATGGGCGCTGATCCTCCCCAGCGTCGCGGGGTCCCATGGTATGCAGTCTATCGAGGTCCGCAAACGATCTTGTTTGGACATTGGCCGGCGCGAGCGCCGCGTCGTGGCGAAAAGGCCATCGGCCTGGATACCGGGTGTGTTTATGGCGGCCGTTTGACCGCCTATATCATCGAGACGGGACAGTTTGTGAGTGTGCCGGCGCGCGCGAAATATGCCGGCAAGAAATAGGTCCCATGTGTCCCATTTGTCCTATTGGTCCTATTGGTCCCATGGGACTCATGGGACAAATGGGACTTATGGGACTCATTTGTCCGGGACGCCGAGTGTCACAAATCAATCGATCTACTGCTGGAAATCGATACGTTTCTGTTACAAGTTCCTGACGATCCCTTTCTGATCCTGAGCAGCAATCTCCCGCAAACAACCCAGTAAAATCGGCCCGCTTCTCACCTTTTGAAAAGGAACACGAGTTGCTCAAATGACGATCGATAGTCTCGATGGAATCATTTACGAACACGTGTATCACGCAATCAAAACCTCTTCCCTGGAAATCACATGCAAGCCGTATCAAACATTTCTATCAAGGGACGCCTAACGGCGGCTGAACCCGCCAAAACCAGGCTGGCGCTCGCGCCCGCCCCGGAAAGACATCTGCTCAATCGTGAATTGAGCCTCGTTGAATTCTTTCGTCAGGTGCTCGATGAAGCGCTTGACCCTCGCATTCCGCTGCTGGAGCGGCTGCGCTTCCTGACAATTTTCTCGACGATTGTCGACGAGTTCTTCATGGTCCGCGTTTCCGGCTTAAAGGAAGAGATCGAGCAGGGCTGGGGCGGATCGTCCCGGGACGGTATGACCGCCGGTGAACAGCTCGACGAGATTAGGAGACGGCTCGGACCGATGATGCTCGAGCAGATGCGTTGTCTGCGCCAGGAGATCCTGCCGGCGCTTGAGCGCGAAGACATCGTAGTCGCCGCTTATGAATCGCTGTCCCGGGAAGAGCGCGAGGAGGCAGACGAATATTTCGCCCGCGAAGTCTTTCCGGTGTTGACGCCGCTGGCGGTAGATCCCGCGCACCCGTTTCCCTACATCTCAGGGCTGAGCCTGAATTTCGGCATCAACATATCCGCCACTGAGAGCGACCAGTCTGAGCGGCGCTTTGTCCGTTTGAAGGTGCCACCGTCTTTGCCCGGTCTGGTCCGGATTGGCAATCAGAACAGATTCGTATTTCTGAGTGAAATCATTGCCTGCAATCTGGGCGCGCTTTTTCATGGGATGACGGTCGAGGCTGCGCACATGTTCCGAGTGACCCGGGATGCGGACATCGACATTCGCGAGGACGAGGCTGATGACCTGCTGCGGGCGCTGCAACAGGAGTTAAGGAAGCGGCGGTTCGGCGCCCCCGTGCGGCTCGAAGTCTCAGCCGCGATGCCTGAAGAGATGGTGCTCTACCTGATGGAGTCGATCGGGGTTGAGCCTGATGACGTCTATGTGCTCGACGGCCCATTGAACATTCTGGATATGGGCGCTCTCTGCGATTTGGATCGGCCGGAGTTGAAATTTCCGCCGTTGCGAACTGTCCGTCCGCGCCAGCTGCTGGAGGGCAAGTCGGTATTCGATGTGATCAAACGCGGCGATGTGCTCCTGCATCATCCGTACACCGACTATTCGACGGTGACAAATTTCATTCGCGCGGCGGCGAACGATCCCAACGTGCTGGCTATCAAGATTTGTCTGTACCGGACGGGCCAGCAATCCGAGATCGCCGAGATTCTGCGGCAGGCCGGCGAACAGGGCAAACAGGTCACGGCCTTAATCGAATTGAAGGCGCGCTTCGACGAGGAAAACAACATCGAGTGGGCCCAGCGTCTCGAGCGCGCCGGTGTTCATGTCGTCTATGGCGTCATTGGTCTGAAGACCCATTGCAAACTGACGCTGGTGGTGCGGCGCGAAGGAAAACGGCTGCGGACCTACGTACACATCGCCACCGGAAATTACAATCCGGCATCTTCAGCCACCTACACCGATCTCGGCATCTTCACGGCCGACGAGGCGATCGGCGAAGACGCGACTGAATTCTTCAATTACCTGACGGCCTACTCGACGCCAAAGGAATACCGCAGGCTGCTGGTGGCGCCGGTGAACCTGCGCGAAAAGCTCACCGCGCTGATCGAGCGGGAAACTGCGCATGCCAAGGCCGGCCGCCCGGCGCGCATTCTCGCCAAGCTGAACCGGCTGGCGGACGAACAGATCATCCACAGTTTGTATGAGGCATCGCAGGCGGGCGTCTCGATCGATTTGGTGGTGCGCGGCGTCTGTATGTTGCGGCCCGGAGTGCCGGGGCTGTCTGAAAACATCCGTGTGCGCAGCATCGTCGGCCGCTTCCTCGAGCACAGTCGCGTGATCTATTTCGCGAACGACGGCCAGGAAGAGATCTACATCGGCAGCGCTGATTGGATGCACCGCAATCTGAGCCGGCGGGTCGAGGTCGTGTGTCCGATTGCAGATCCGCGGCTGCGCGCCTACTTGAAAGACGAGGTGCTGCAAAGTTACCTGCGCGACAACGTAAACGCGCATGAATTATTGCCCGATGGATCCTACAAGCTGGTCGTCGCCCCAGGTGAAGACCCTTTCGACAGCCAGATCTATTTCGAAGGCTCAGATGTGCCCGGTTGATTTCCCCCAAAAAGAATCTAAGCAAAAAGCTGGAGGAGATGCCATGTTCGCACCAAAAAGAATTCACACAGCGCTGATTGTATTGATTGCGTCGCTCGGCCTCGGGTCAGTGGCGCGCGCCCAGAAAAGCAAGACGCCGAAGCCAATTCCGTCTGACTCGCATGCGGTCTTGTGGCAGGAGCCGACCGACATCGCCTCGCGCGATCTATTGCTCGGCCCCGGCGGTGAGTCGATGAAGCCCGACCTTTCGAGCGTCACGTTCATTCGTGATGAAACCAAGAGCTTTTCGACCAAGTATCGCGTTCGTGACGGAGCCGGTAAGGAGTGGGTGGTAAAGATTGGCCCGGAGGCACAACCGGAAACCGCCGCGACCCGTCTGGTCTGGGCCGCCGGGTACTACGCAGACATCACTTACCTGGCGCCGCACGTGCACATTGAGGGTAAGGGAGACTTCGACAATGTGCGCTTCGAAGCGCGCGGCGACGGTGTCAAGCGTCTGGATCAGCGATGGGATTGGCAGAAGAACCCATTCGTCGGGACCAAAGAACTGGCCGGGTTCAGGGTGCTGATGGCTTTGATGAATAACTGGGACATTCAGAACCACAATAACAACGTCCTGCTGGTTACTGATAAAGCCACGGGTGAGCAAGTGGCCGAATACATCGACAGCGATCTCGGCGCCAGCTTTGCCAAGGAAGGGAACATTCTCGGCCATACGCGGGGTCGTCCGGATCAATACGTCGCCGACTCTAAATTCGTCACCGGCGTCAAGAATGGAAAAGTCGAATTCAGCTATCACGGCAAGAACCAGAATTTGCTGAAAGACATCACGGTCGAGCAGGCCAGCTGGATTGGCGGCCTCCTGGCTCAACTCAGCGACCAGCAGATCGGCGACGCGTTTCGCGCGGCAAATTACAGCCCGGAGCAGATTGATGGTCTGACGCGGACGGTCAGGGAGCGGATTAACGAGCTGGTGAATTTGCGGTGAAAAAGCAATCCGCGTCCGTTTAGAGTCGGGCAGTAGCCCGCCTCTAAACGTTTGTGCAGGTTATGCAGAAAAAGATTCGCATCACCGATTTGCTGTATCCGCATTGGGGACCGCTCACCCTGGCCTTTATTGCGGTGGTCGGCGAAAGCGTGACCGATTTGCTCGAGCCCTGGCCGCTGAAGATCGTCTTCGATCATGTCTTCGGATCAAAGAAGATGCCCGATTGGTTGTTGACGCTGACTTCGCCAATCGGCAGCGACAAATTTGCCATTCTCAATTTCGCGGTGCTGGCGGTCTTCGTCATTGCGGCGGTGGGAGCCGTCAGCAGTTACTTCGAAAAATATCTGACGACCAGCGTGGGCCAGTGGGTGATGCACGATCTCCGTCGCGTGCTCTACAGCCACATTCAACGGCTCTCGCTTTCATATCATGATCAGAAGCGCACCGGAGATCTCATCAGCCGCTGCACCACCGACATCGACGCGGTGCAGAGCCTTATCTCGCAGGTGCTGCTCGGCATGCTGGTGAATGTGCTGACGCTGCTCGGCATGATGGCGGTGATGCTCTATCTGAATTGGGCCTTCACCGTAATTGCGCTACTGGTCGCGCCGGCGCTCTTCTTCGTCGTCTATCACTACACCCATCGCATTAAGAACGCTTCGCGGGCGATGCGCCGGCAGGAAGGCGAAGTCGTCTCCGTGCTGGAGGAAGTGCTTTCATCGATTCGCGTGGTCAAGGCGTTTGCGCGCGAAGATTACGAACAGAAACGCTTTGAACGCGAAAGCCGGGAAAGCGTCGAGAAGGCCCTGGCGGCGCGCAATTTCAAGGCAAAGCTGCCGCCGATTGTCGAAATCATCGTCGCCTGCGGCACCTGTCTGGTGCTTTGGTATGGCGCGCAGTTGGTGCTCGCGGGTTCGTTGACGGGCGGCGAACTGCTCGTCTTTCTGCTGTATCTCGGGAAGATGTACAAGCCCATGCGCGAACTGTCGAAGATGACCGACACGATTTCAAAGGCCGACGTCGGCTGGGAGCGCATTCGCGAGATCCTCGAACATGAATCGCAGGTGCGTGACCTGCCGGGCGCGAAGCGCGCGCCGCGGTTCAACGGATGTGTTGAATATGATCACGTGCGGTTCGCTTATAACGGCAACGGTCCAGTGCTTGAAGATCTCAGTCTCACGATCATGCCGGGGCAGATGGTTGCTTTGGTCGGTCCGACCGGCGCCGGTAAGACGACGATCGCCAGCCTGCTGCCGCGCTTCTATGAGCCTAACGGCGGCCAGATACGAATCGACGGCATTGATATACGCAAATACCGGCAGAAGTCTCTGCGCGAGCAGATCAGTTTTGTGCTGCAGGAGACGCTGCTGTTTCACGCCACGGTGGCCCAGAACATCGCCTACGGCAAGCCGCAAGCGTCACACGAAGAGATTGTGCGCGCGGCCCGTCTGGCCAATGCGGAAGAGTTTATCGAGCGGATGCCGGAGCAATACGAGTCGATGATCGGAGAGCGCGGCGTGACTTTGTCGGGTGGTCAACGCCAACGCATTACCATCGCCCGGGCGATTATTCGCGACTCGCCCATTCTGATCCTGGATGAGCCGTCGGCCGGGCTTGACGCCGAATCCGAGAAGCTGGTCTTCGACGCGCTCGAAAATCTGATGTTCGGGAAAACCTCGATTGTGATCGCGCACCGGCTGGCGACGGTACGCCGTGCAGATAAGATCTTCGTGATTGACCAGGGGCGGGTGACCGAAGAGGGAACTCACCAGGAATTGCTCGCCCGCGGCGGACTCTATTCACATCTTTACGACTTGCAATTCAAGGGCGAAGAATCCGAGGACCGGGAACTGGTGACGGTGTAAGGTCAGCGTCCCGAGTCAGAACCGGCTGTAGCGGCCGGGCCCAGGGCTAACTACGCGGCGTGCATCGAAGCAACTGGCCCCGTCGCTACCGCTCCGGGTCCTGACCCGTTGATGGGCAACTCAGCGCCGTAGCCATGAAGTCAATATCATCTGCGTGAGCAGATGGATCAACCCGGCCCTCTCATCTCAACCGGTCACTTTGATCCATCCGCTCACGCGGATGGTACTGATCCGTCAACTGATGCGCGGACTCGCGTAGGAGTGCCGGGCGAGCCGCTTCCGCGCTATACTCACGCCGCTCTTCGATGTCCATTGAAGGTCCCGACTGTCATGAAAATCAAATTCGGGTTCATCCTCGGCGCGCTGATTCTCATATTCATCGCTGCTCCGATCGTCTGCGCGCAAGACGATGACAAACCAGCCATCGACAAATTCATTTCCGCGCAAGCCAAACGCGAACACGGCGAAGAATATCCGGACGCGCGGAAGGTCGTCACGGGCGATCTCGATAAAGACGGCACGGCCGAAACCGTGGTGCTCTACACCATCGAGGGTCAGAACGGCAGTAACAATCACGTTCAATATCTCGCGGTTTTCAAACGGACCAACGGCAAGCTGGCGCCGCTCACGCACACGCCGGTCGGAAGCAAGAGTTATCGCGACG
>Ga0126369_10001432_pt1 | contig 16463 bp, 13 predicted proteins | sample PanSoiMetaPlot_1_FD_109646 | JGI IMG/M metagenome (GOLD analysis project Ga0126369, IMG submission 109646) | Tropical forest soil microbial communities from Panama - MetaG Plot_1 | ecosystem: Environmental > Terrestrial > Soil > Tropical forest > Bulk soil | place: Panama | collected 2016-02-17 | reverse complement strand
CGTACTGGAATACACCGCGAGCATCGTGAAGGTCGAGATTATGGGGACCGCCCTGCGCGAGGCGCAGGCGAGGGGCAAGGCGCTGCCGCCAGGCGAGGCGGCTCTCATCCCGCCGATGATCGAGTTCAGCGACAATCAGGCGGCGACCACGCTGCTCGCGGACGTGGGCGGGGCGCGTGCTGTGGGACTGTTCGACCGGGCGGCCGGCCTGACCCAGACCACCCCGTCGGCTCTGGCGTTCATTCCCGGCACTCGCCTGCCCGGCTGGGGCCTGACCACCACGACCGCGCTGGATCAGGTGCGGCTGCTGAAGCTGTTCGCCTACCGCAACCCGCTGCTGTCGGACTACAACCGGGCGTACGGCCTGGGCTTCATGGAGCGCGTCGAGCACGGGCAGAACTGGGGCGTGGGCTGCGGCGCCTCGCCCGGCACAACGGTCGCGCTCAAGAACGGCTGGCTGCCGTTCACCAGCGCCCTGCGCCTGGCGAGCCCTGGCACCTGGCAGATCGACAGCATTGGCTGGATCCGCGGCCACGGCCGCAACTACGTCCTCGCCGTGCTCACCAGGCAGAACCCTGGGTACGGCTACGGCATCGACACGATCCAGGCCATCGCCCGCCGGGTCTACTCCGAGCTCGGGCCCGGTCGCCGTGGCGTGGGTGTGACAAGCACGGCTCACTCGGCGTACTGCGGCTGAACCGCTGCCGGTCTCAGATCTGGCCTGCCGTGTAGGGAGGCAAGCTGTAGGTCGCTGCAATGGGGTTCCAGGTGCTGACGAACGCCTGCTTGTCAGCCGTGGCCTGATTATCGAGAGATGTCGCGTTCTGGTAGTAGGTGGAGTTGGTGCCCGTGCATCCGGAGTTCTGCTGCTGTTGGGCCCACGCGAGGTAGTCGTTGTCGACGGTGAGCGAGACCTGCAGCGCCTTCATGAGCTCGGTCTTGGCAGCCGCCCCATTCGGGATCGCACTGACCTGCAGGTTCCCCGCCGAGGTCAGCTCGGTGGAGCGCTGGCTGGCTACCTGGTTCAGCTGCGAGATGTCGTGAGTCAGGTGCTGGCAGTTCGTGACCGCGTTGACCACGTTGCCCAGGGAGCTGCGGCTGCTCGCGCTAGAGACGAGCAGCTGGTTGACCGCGGCGGCCTGGCTGCGAGCAGCCTGTGCCGCCGCCGGGTTGGTGCCCGTGCTCGAGTTCGGCGACGGAGGGCCGGGATGCCTACTCGCGAACGCGTACGCGACGCCAACCCCCGCTGCGGCGATGGCAACGACCGCGATCACGCTGCCGACCAGGACGCCGCGGGACTTCCGGGCGGGCGGTGCGGTAGCGCCCTGAGGCCAGGCCGGCGAGCCGGTCGGGATCGTGGCTTGCGCAGGCACGGTACGCGGGGTCGGCGCTGCCGCGGGCGCGGCTATCGCGGGCATAGCGGGCGCCTCCGCGGTGGGCCCGGGCGCCAGCCCGAGTGAGCGGCCCAGGTCCGCCGCGAACTCCGCGCACGTGTCATAACGCTGCGCGGCGGACTTCGCCATCGCTCTGGCCAGGACCCGGTCGACCGCAGCCGGCAGCTCGGGCCGCCTGGCCACCAGGGATGGCGGTGGCTCGGTCCGGTGCGCATTAATCAGGGCGACCGCCATCTCCTGGCGGAACGGCGGGCCGCCGCTGAGCAGCTCGAACGCCGCGCAGGCCAGCGCGTACTGGTCGGCGCGACCGTCGACAGGCAGGCCGTCGATCTGCTCGGGGGCGATGTAACCAAGACTCCCCACGAACTGCCCGGTGGAGGTGAGGTGGCTGGCCAGAGACTGCTTGCTGATGCCGAAGTCGGACAGGTAGACGTGATCTCGCTGCTCCTCGGCCGCTGTGGCCGACCCCGTGCCGCTGGTTGCCCCGGCCGAGTCGAGCAGCATATTGGCCGGCTTGACATCGCGGTGAATGAGGTCCCGCGCGTGCGCGGCGTCGAGGGCGGAGGCTACCTGCGTGATGATGTGCCAGACTCGGGCGGGCGGCAGCGGCTGGCCGTCGGCCACGAGGGAGCGGACGTCGCCCCCGTGCACGTAGCGCATGGCGATGAACAGGTTGCCGCCCGCATCGCCGGCGTCGTACACCGGGATGACATTCGGGTGGTCCACTGCAGCGGCCGCCCGTGACTCCCTGATGAACCTGGCCCGGAACGCCGAGTCCGCGGACAGGCCAGGTGCCAGCAGCTTGAGAGCCACCCGGCGATCGAGCCGCTCGTCGTGGGCGCGGAAGACGACGGCCATGCCGCCGCGGCCGATTTGCTGCTCGAGCACGTAGCCCGCGATCCTGTCGCCTGGGCGAACGCCGACGGGTCCGGAAGATGTCTCCCCTGGCTCCTCGCTCACCCGCACCTCCACAGCGCCTGGCAGGCGGCGCACCGGTGCGACAACTGTAGCCCGTGGCGATGGCGCCTGAAATGTGCGGCGAGCAACAGCGTCGTCCCGGGGCGAGGCAGCGCGGAGAACTAGCCGAGCGGGACGGCGGGCCGCGCAGAGCTAGCTGAGCGGGACGGCCGGCGTGGACCCGGCGGGCGGCAGCGGCACCGTGTCGCTCTCGCTTGGCTCCGGATCCACCTGGTTGAGCAGGCGTGCGACTGCATCGTTCGCCGCCTTGACATCCTCGGGGACGGCGTCGGCTGCCACCGGCTCAGCGGCGCCGAGCAGCCCCATCAGATCCTCCTCCGGCCACGGAGTCGCGCCAAGCGCCGCTAGGGCCGGCATGGCCTCGTCGAGCTTGTCGTACAGGAACAGCACCGGACCGCCCGCAGCGCGGTCCACTGCCATCCGTAGCGCCTCGTGCGGGCCATCGGCATAGTCGATCTCAGCGTCCGGCCTGGCCTGGCGCAGTCCGGCGGCGATCAGCTCGCGCATTTCGCCCGGAGCGCGGCCGCGCCGGTCCTTGTCCTCATAGAGCACGACCCGGCCGAACCATGCGGCGATGGCCGCCGCTGACTCCGCGATGAGGTCGTCGCGCCGGTCACCGGGCAGCGTGACGGCCGCTGTGCCGCCCGTGCCCCACACCGACGCGACTAGTTCGCCGGTGGCGCGCAGCGCCGCGGCATTGTGACCGTAGTCCAGGAGCACGGGAGCCGTCGCGGTGCTCGCCGATGGGCCCGGCGTGACGGCGTAGACGTTGCCGCGCCCGGGATTGGCGGCCGCTGGGGTGAAGGTGGCCAGCGCCTGCGCGATGTCCTTGACCGAGACGCCGAGGGCGCGGCAGGCGGCGATGGCGGCGAGCGCGTTCGCCACCACGTGCTGGGCGCGCCCGCCGAATGCACCCGGCAGGTCGGCCACGCTCAGGATGGTGCGCCTGCTACCGCCCGACGTCTCGCTGAGCTGGCCTTCTTCGAGCAGGTAGCAGGCGCCGCCCGACCTGGCATGCCGCCCGATCAGGTCACTGCCCCTGGCCAGGCTGAAGTACCTGAGCGTCGGCGCTTGGCCGAGGACCCGCGGCCGGTCGGCGAGCGCAGCGGTCGCCGGGTCGTCCGCGTTCAGCACCAGGCTCCCGCCAGCCCGCACCTCCTCAGCGACCAGCGCCTTCACATCCGTGAGCTCGCCGATGTCGTCGATGCCGTCATCGCCCAAGTGGTCGGCGCTGATGTTGGTGACCACGGCCACGTCGGCCAGGTCATATCCGAGACCGCGCCGTACGATTCCGCCACGCGCGGTCTCCAGGACGGCCACCTCAACGGTCGGGTCATCGAGCACGATCTCGGCCGACCTCGGACCTGACGCGTCTGCCTCAAGAATGCAACGGTCGCCGATCCAGACGCCGTCAGTGCAGGTCAGGCCGGTTCGCAGGCCCGCCTGCCGCAGGATGTGGGCGATCATGCGGGTCGTGGTCGTCTTGCCGTTGGTCCCGGTGACCGACACGACTGGGATCCGTGCCTGAGTCCCTGGCGGAAAGAGCTTGTCGACGATCGCTGCCGCCACGTCCCTGCCTTGCCCCTCGGCGGGCGCCAGGTGCATGCGGAGCCCGGGGCACGCATTCAGCTCGATCACCGCGGCGCCGGGACGTCCCGGCCCGAACAGCGGCGCGGCGATGTCCTCGCAGCGCAGGTCAATGCCGCACACGTCGAGGCCGGCCACGTGCGCCGCACGACGGCACAGCTCGGCGATGTCCGGGTGAACCATGCCGGTGACGTCTTTGCTCGTGCCGCCCGTCGACAGGTTCCCGTTGCGCCGCAGGCTGACCTCCTGGCCGCCGACCGGCACCGTGGCCGGGTCCAGCCCCTGCGCGGCCAGGTGCGTCAGGACGGCGTCGTCGAGCCCGACCTTCGTCAGGGACCTGCTGTGCCCGTCCCCGCGTAGCGGATCGGCGTTGAGCTCGTCAATGAGCTCACCGATGGTGCGCGCTCCGTCCCCGGTCACCGCGGGCGGCCGCAGCTGGGCCGCGGCGCTGACCTCCCCGTCGATGACGAGCACCCGGAAGTCAGCGCCGGGCACATAGGCCTCGACGATCACCTCGGCCGATCCCGACCCGGCAGCGGCGCGCCGATAGGCCTGCTCGGCCTGCGCAGTACTGCGGACGCCGACGGTGACGCACCTGCCGTGGTTGCCGTTCCTCGGCTTCAGCACGGCCGGGGCGCCGATCCGGCCGAACGCCTCGACCGCCTCGGCGACGTCGCGAACCACGCCCCCCTCAGGAACAGGGATGCCCGCGGCCGCTAGAAGCCGCTTGGCCAGCACCTTGTCGCACGCGATGTCCACGCCAAGGGCCGAGGTCTGCCCGGTCAGCGCGGCGCTGAGCAACCTTCGCTGGCAGCCGTAGCCGAGCCGGAGCAGGGATAGCCCGCCGACCCGGCGAACAGGGATGCCCCGGCTTCGCGCCGCTGCGGCGATGGCCGCCGTGCTCGGGCCGAGACGCTCGCGCTCGGCCACGCGGGCGATCGCCGCCAGCCGGCCGGCGAAATCCGGGCGGTGCTTGGCGAGCAGCTCGGTGACGATCCCGATTGCCAGGCCAAGCAGCTCGGCGGGCACGGCGGAGTCGACGGGCTCGTCGACCGGGCATTCGGTCATCACGTCGTAGCGGCCGTCAGCCCCGGCCCACAGGGTTCGGCCGAGATGGACCTCGCGGCCGGCCAGCCCGGACAGCTCCAAGGTGACGTGCTCGACCACGTGACCGAAGTAGGTCCCGTCCTCCAGCGACCGCAGGAGCCCGCCTGGCTCCCCGGCCGCGCAGTGGTGCTCGCGCAGTCCAGGCAGCGCCATCACCAGCCGCTCGCTGAAACCGGGATAACCGGTCGATTCCCGGCTGGTCAGCTCGTCAAGCTCAAGCCGGGCGAGGCAGACCGGACCGGTGCTGAAGATGTTCGGGCCGCCGAGGTGGCGGACATGTTCCAGCCGCACTTCCGCTCCTTCGTAGGTGACGCAGTCCCTGATGCCTGGTCGCCGGCGCGCTCAGTACCTGGCGTGGGCCGGCCCGATCGTGGCGGCCCTGGCGCCGACGTCGTACACGCACCCGGCCGGGAGCAGGTGCAGTCGCACGTCGAACAAGGTGATCGGGTCGCTTTCGGAGGCGGGGTGGACGACGGTCGAGCGTGCGGCATCCACGACGCTGACCACGCCGCTGCCGAGTACCTCGAAGCTGCCGTCCTGCGCGCAGATCGCGGTGTTCTCGTCGATGCCGACGCCGATCTTGTCCGGATCCAGCGCAACGGCACTGAGCAGCCGGGGGAGCCTGCCGCGCTCGTCGAAGTGCATGTCGATCACGAGCTTGGCCATCAGGCCGAGGCCCGGCCCGGTCCGTACCGTCGACGTGGACACGTCGGCGCCATTGCCGCCCAGGATCATCGTGCGGCCAAGGGCCGTCGCGCCCGCGCTGGTTCCCGCCACGACCAGGCCGCAGGCCAGACGCTCGGCGAGCCGCTCGTTAAGCCGGGAGCCGACCAGCGCCCCGAGCCGCGACTGGTCGCCACCGCAGAGGAACACCCCGGTGGCCCGGTCGAGCGCGGCGACCGCGTCGGGCCTGTCGGCGTCGGCTCGGCCACTGATCGGCAGCTCTCGCACCTGTTTGACGCCGAGCTTGCGGAATACCTGCTCGTACTCGGCGAGCACCCGGTCCGGCTCGCCGGTCGCCGTCGTGATCACCACGATGCGGGCCTTGCTCCCCCCGCACAGGTCGACGTATCGCTCGAGGACCCCAGCCCCGCAGCATCTGTCCTCAGCACCGCCGATGATCAGCATGCGACCAGGAGCTGCTCGGCCATCCATGTTCCGGCCCCCGAATCGGACCGCGGCGCGGCCCTTCGAGCCGGTGTGTACCCGCCGCTGCCTGCCGTCAATCGACCAAAACCACTGGTAAAGCGGACGTAATGAATGGGTAAGCGCATCAGCTTTCGCGCGGTCCGGCCGGGGCCCGGGTACCCGGCGGCGGGCCAGCTAACCCCACTAACCACGGACTTCAGTGCCGAACACGCCAGACTTATCGGATTTGCGACGTTGGAATCCGTGGCAGGTGGACGAGAGTGGCTGGTGAGGCTTCATAGGACCGGGACCGAAGGGTAGTTCCGGGCGGGCTGGGCCGGGTCGGTCCGCTGTCACTCGGTGGGTAGAACCCCGCCGGCCCGGGGGGCACGGCGGCCGGCCGAGCGCGGCCTCGACAGCTCGTCGGGCAGCTGCAGCAGCGGGTTCGTCGCGCTGGCGACGACGTCGGACGCGATGTCGATTACGCGCTTCCCGCGGCATCGTGCGGCGGCCCTGAGCTGCTCGAACGCCTGCCTAGGCTGAATGCGGTGGCGTTCGGCGAGAACGCCGATAGCCTGCTCCACCCTGATCCGCGCGGTGAGCGCGTGCTCGAGCTGGCGGACGGTGGCGCGCAGCCTACTGGTCTCGACCGGCTGCTCGGAGGGCTCGGCGGGTTCCGCCGCGGATCCCCCGGACGCGGCCGCGGCGACGCCCGCTGCCAGCTCGTCCTCGGACAGCAAGTCGGCCAGCGCCATCGCACTGGTCAGGTCCGTCAGGTCGGCACCGCCGACCCGCCAGCCGTCCTTGGTACGCCGCACGACCGCGTCTTCCGCGGCGGTCGCGGCGCCATCCTGGCCAGCCTGGTTAGCCTGCTCCGCACTAGCAGCGGGAGCGGATTTCTTTCTGGAACGAATGTCTTTCATGTGGAGATAGCCAGGTCGTCGAGCCGATCCCGGACCGCCCGCGCGGACGGGTTCGTCAGCGTGCTTCCGTCAGCGAACAACACCGTCGGGACCGTCTGGTACCCGCCGTTCACGATCATCACGTACTCGGCGGCGGCCGAATCACGCTCGATGTCGACCTCGATGATGTCGATGCCCTCCCGAGCAAGCTGGTTCTTCAGCCTACGGCAGTACCCGCACCAAGTCGTCGTGTACATCGTCGGCGGCGTGGCCATGCCGTGTCCTCTCCCGAGTCATTGTCGCACCTGATCACTGCTAACGTCCGCATCTGCGAGGTGCTTCCCGGCCGCGTCGAGGCGGCTGTCCGAGCCGGGCGCAATGATGGCGGCGGGTGCGGCAAGATGGCGCGCGAGGAGGAGACGTGGCCGAGCATTCGGTGGTCCGGGATGGCGTCACCGGCCAGGGAGCCGCGCAGGTGCCGGATCAGCCGGAAGCGACGGGCCCCGAGGCAGTGCTCGCGGACCTTGACCCCGAGCAGCGCCAGGTCGCGGTGACGACCCGAGGGCCGGTCTGCGTCCTGGCCGGCGCGGGAACCGGCAAGACCAGGGCCGTGGCTCACCGCGTCGCCTACGCGGTCGCCACCGGTACGGTCCGGCCCGACCACGTACTTGCCGTCACGTTCACGACCAGAGCCGCGGGGGAGTTGCGCGGCAGGCTGCGGCAGCTTGGCGCGGCCGCCGTACCCGGAGCCGGGCTGGATCGAGTTCAGGCACGCACGTTCCACGCGGCGGCGCTGCGCCAGCTCAGGCACTTCTGGCCAGAGGCGATCGGCGGCCCGCCCCCTACGGTGCTTGATTCCAAGCTCGGGCTGCTCGCCGAGTCGGCGCGAGAGCTGAAGCTGCGGCTGGAGCCGGCCGAGCTGAGGGACGTGGCCACCGAGATCGAGTGGGCCAAGGTGACGGCGGTGCCGCCGGCCGACTATCCGCTGGCCGCGCAGAAGGCGGATCGTGCTGCGCCGCTTCCGCCCGACGCGCTCGCTGCGCTGTACGCAGGCTATGAGGAACTGCGGCGCGAGCGGCACCTGGTTGATTTTGAGTCGGTGCTCGAGCTCACTGCGGCGATCTTGGCCGAGCAGGACGCCGTGGCCCACGCCGTGCGTGACCGCTACCGGTATTTCGTCGTCGACGAGTACCAGGACGTCAACCCGCTCCAGAAGCTGCTGCTGGACCAGTGGACGGGCGGCCGCGACGACGTGTGCGTGGTAGGCGATCCGCGGCAGACGATTTACTCGTTCACCGGCGCGACGCCGGCCTACCTGACCGGGTTCGCGCACCAGTACCCGGCAGCCGCGGTGATCCGGTTGGTGCGCAATTACCGGTCCACGCCGCAGGTGGTGACGCTGGCCAACCGGGTGTTCGGGGGACTGCGACCAGGGCCCTGGCAGCAGTCGGCGGGCGGGGCGGGGGCGCAGCTGGGGCTGGTGGCGCAGCGAGCAGCGGGTCCGGCGCCCAGGCTCACCGAGTATCCGGACGAACAGGCTGAGGCGGCCGATGTGGTTGCCGAGGTGAGCAAGCTCATCGCGGCCGGAACCGCAGTTCGCGAGATAGCAGTGCTCGTCCGGACCAACGCGATGACGGTGCCCTTCGAGGAGGCGCTGGTACAGGCCGGGATCGCGTTCTCGGTCAAGGGTGCCGAGCGGTTCTACGACCGGGCCGAGGTCAGGCAGGCGGTCGGGCTCATGCGGGCGACCGCGAGGTGGGCGGCGGCCGAGCCGGCCGCCGACACGGAGCCGACGCCGGCGGCCCAGATCAGATCGGTGCTGACGGGTCTCGGGCTCACCGAGCAGCCGCCGCGCGGGCGGGGCCAGTCGCGGGAGCGCTGGGAGTCGCTCGAAGCGCTGCGGCAGCTCGCCTCGAACTTCCTGGCAGTGCCGGGTGCGACGCTCGCCGACCTGGCCGCCGAGCTGGAGCTGCGCAGCGCGATCGGGCACGCACCAGACGCCGCGGGGATCACCCTGGCGTCCTTGCATGCGGCAAAGGGCCTGGAGTGGGACGCGGTGTTCCTGCCCGGCTTGACCGACGGCACCGTGCCGATCGTGTACGCGCAGACGCCGGAGGCGATCGAGGAGGAACGGCGGCTGCTCTACGTGGGCATCACGCGGGCGCGGCAGCGGGTCTTCTTGTCCTGGGCGCTAGCGAGGTCTGCCGGCGGCCGGCGAACGCGCAGGCCGTCGCGGTTCCTGGATGGCATGACCGGGCCCGGCGCCAGAGCCGCGGCTCGGGCCGGCGACGCCGCAGGGGCGCCGGGCGCTCGGACGGGCACCAGCAGGGACGGCGGGCGCGGCCAGAACCGCCACCTCGACCACCTCGAGCCGGCCGCCCGCCAGCTATTCGGGCGGCTGCGGGAATGGCGGCGGGCGGCAGCGGCGGAGCAGGGCGTTCCCGCCTACGTGGTCTTCTCCGACGCCACGCTCGCCACGATCGCCGAGCGCGGTCCTGCGACGCGCCGCGAGCTCGCCGCGATCCCCGGCATTGGCACGGTCAAGCTCGACCGGTACGGTGCGGCTGTACTTCAGGCGTGCTCGCAGGAGGCGTCGGGTACGGACGAGCCTGGCCGGAGCGAGCCGGAACCGCGCTAGCGGTACACCGGCAGAAAGGGCAAGTGCGCGAACGCATGGGCAAGGCCCTGGACGCCGTGGTGGAGTTGCTCGATCTGGAACAGATCGAGCTCGACATCTTTCGCGGTCGCAGCCCTGAGGGTGAGCGGCGCCAGCGCGTGTTCGGCGGGCAGGTGGCCGGCCAGGCGCTCGTCGCGGCTGGCCGTACGGTCGCCGAGGACCGGCCGGTGCATTCGCTGCACGCCTATTTCATCCGGCCTGGCGACCCGAGCGTCCCGCTCATCTACCTGGTGGACCGGGTTCGCGACGGCCGCTCGTTTACCACCCGTCGGGTTTCCGCCGTGCAGCACGGCAAGGTCATCTTCACGCTCTCGGCGTCGTTCCAGCATCCGGAGACCGGCCTGCAGCACGCCCGCGCCATGCCGGAGGCGCCGGCCCCCGATGATCTGCCAACCGCCGCGGAACGGATGGAGCAGGTCTTCGGCGAGCAGGCAGCCGAGTACTGGCGGGACAGCCCGATCGACATCAGGCACATCGGCCCGCTGAGCGTCGAGGCCGCCAGGGATCCGTCGCTGCGCGTCGCGCACAACATGGTGTGGCTGCGGGCCAACGGAGAGCTGCCGGACGATCCGCTGCTGCACGTCTGCCTGATGACCTACGCATCGGACATGACGCTGCTCGACTCCGTCCTCCTGGCCAGCGGGCGGACCTGGGCCGACGGCAAGGTCATCGGGGCGAGCCTGGATCACGCGATGTGGTTCCATCGCCCGTTCCGGGCCGACAGGTGGCTGCTGTACGCGCAAGAGTCGCCGGTCGCCGCCGGAGCGCGCGGACTTGCGCGCGGCGAGCTGTTCACCGAAGACGGCGAGCTCGTGGTGTCGGTAGTGCAGGAGGGCCTGATCCGTACGGTCGGATAACAGTATGGATATGCCCTGGGAAAAAGAGTTGCGCATCTCGGGCGACGCCACTTAGGGTCGGCTTACGTTCTCCTCAGCTCGGTGGTCGAGCCATGCTGCGATGAAGGAGGTGCCCACGTGCTGAGCCTTACGTCTTCGCCTGCGACGTTGCCCGCGACACAGCCATTCGCGCTGCCGCCCGTCGCAACGCTGGCGACGCCCACGCTGCCGTGCATGGGTGCCTCGCAGGTTGAAGCCGGCTTGGCCATCCCGCGTCACCGTGTCGCCCCGACGTTCGCGGCACCGATGGCCGCGCTCTTCGGCCCCGGCACCCAGGCGGCTAGCCAGGCGAAGTCTGCCCAGCAGCAGCTCATCGACAACAAGTACGCCCACACGGCCCGTATCGCTCCGACTGGGGGCGAAGTGGGTTCGCATCCGGCGAGGGATCCGGTCTAGCCAGGCCGGCCAAGATCCCCAAAGGCCGCGGACCCAGAGATTGGGTCCGCGGCCTTATTGCGTCGCGAGACCCGCAGTTGCGAGTCACACAAGACGAGTCCAGGGAGTTCCGATCAAGGAAATTCCAGTTCAGGAGCATCGCGGACGCGGCGTAGGGCAGGTCATGTGGATTGCTGGGCCGGGTCATTGTCAGAGCCGCGATGCAAGCTACGAGCAGATGAGAGGAGACGCACCAATGTACCGGCCAGGTACCGCCGCGGTCATTGACGACGAGGTCATTGGCCAGGTTGTGGTGGCCACGGCGGATGACATACGGGTGACCGTGATCAGGCCGATCGCTCCGGTTGCCGTCGTGCCGCAGCAGGTGGCGCCCGCCATGCTGGCGCAGGGCCGGGAGCTGCCCTGCACCGGCGACCCTGACCTGTTCTTCGCCGAGTCACCCGACGATGTGGAGCTCGCCAAGTCGCTGTGCGCCGACTGCCCGATCCGGCGCGGCTGCCTGGCGGGTGCCATCGAGCGCAGGGAGCCATGGGGCGTCTGGGGCGGAGAGCTGTTCCTGCGCGGCGAGATCATCCCGCGCAAGAGGGCGCGCGGGCGCCCGCGCAAGGACGAGGTCGCGGCCTGATCCGCCCCGCGCCGATGTCCCGGGATGTCACCGGGGTGTGCTAGCCCGGGCAGCCGGAGGAGTCAACCTCCCCGGCTGCCCGGCGGTGGGGCAGTGACACCCAATACGACCGCGGGACCGGGCCCGGCCGGCCCGTAGCCGGGTATCCAGCGCAGCACCTCGGCCCGGAACTGAGCGTGTGCCTCTAGCTGGCACAGCACGCCGATGCCGGCCGTAGAGACGCGGTGGATCAAGAGGTAAGACGGCGGCAGGTTGAGCCGCCGCGCGATGCCGGCCCCCCGCAGGTCGGTGACCCGGGTCGCTTCGCCCCGCATCCACTCCCGGCTGAACGCGAACGACTCCTGCTTGGATGGATCGGCCAGGGGCGCGAGGAAGTCCCTGAGCGCATCGAGGTCGACGTGAACATCGGGCCGCAGGAATCCGTGTTCCCGAAGCTCGGCCTCGACGAGGTTGATGTCGCCATCGGTGTGCACCAGCCACAGCAGCCGGCCGAAGAGCGGTGGCAAGCCATCGGGCAGCCGGTCCACGGCGCCGAAGTCGAGCACTCCGAGCCTGCCGTCGGGGAGCAGCCTGAAGTTGCCGGGGTGCGGGTCGGCATGGAGCAGGCCGGCCCGTGCCGGGCTGGAGAACAGCAGCCGCACAAGCAGCAGCCCGGCGCGATCCCGCTCGTCACGCGACCCGTCTGAAATGATCTTGGAAAGCGGGACGCCGTCCATCCACTCGCTCACCAGGACGTGGTCGGTAGCCGCGACGATACGGGGCACGAAGAAGTCGGGGTCGTCCGCGTATGCCGCGGCGAAGGCCTCCTGCGACTGGGCCTCGAGCCGGTAGTCGAGCTCCTCCGCCACCCGGGCGCGCAGCTCCTCGAGCAGCGGCCGGACCTCCAGGCCGGGCATCAGGACGCCGAAGAGCCTGCCGACCCTGGCGATCTGCGCGAAGTCGCTGATCAGCGCCTTGCCCGCGCCTGGATACTGAACCTTGACCGCGACCGGCCGACCGTCGTGCCAGGTCGCGCGGTGCACCTGGCCGATCGAGGCCGCCGCTGCGGGTCGGTCGTCGAACTCGGCGAACCGCTGCCGCCAGTCGTCGCCCAGGTCGGTGGCGAGCACCCGGTGCACCGTGCTCGCGGGCAACGGCGGCGCTGACTCCTGGAGCTTGGTCAGCGTTGCCCGGTACGGTCCGGCGAGCTCGGGCGGCAGCGCCGCCTCGAATACAGACAGAGCCTGGCCCAGCTTGAGAGCGCCACCCTTGAGCTCGCCAAGCACACGGAAGATCTGGTCGGCGGTCCGCTGCTGAATCTCTCGCGCGACGATCTCGGCGGAGCGACCGCCGACGCGCTTGCCTATGCCGAGCAGGGTTCGCCCAGCAAGACCGGCCGGGAGAGTGGCGAGCTTCACCGTGCGCGTCACGGCACGGCTTGGCATGTCACTCATGATCTCTATTGTCAGCTATCTGCCGGTGTGCGCGAGACAGTGGCGCATGGTATGGGGCGGGTCGGCCAGGTCCTGCCGCGGCACACGGGCACGCGGGGTGCGCTGGCCAGGTCCGGCGACGCCACCGCCAGTCCGGCAGTACGAGCTCAAGCGTTCCGTTCGCCGCCGCGCTCGCCATCGGGGCCTTGTCGATGGCCGTCAGTAGCTGCGCCGCGGCCTGCGCTGCCACGGCTGCGGCCAGTACGGCATCGCACGCGACGGGCTCGGGACGCCTGCTGCCGAGCTGGGCCAGGATGAGCGGCCACGACCGGTCGTGCGCGGCCCTGACGTAGTCCAGGCACCGCAGGCACGCGGTCTTGCCGGGGATCACGAGCGGGCCGACGACACCGATGGCCTCGGTGGCCACGACCGCCAGGTGCGGGACGCGCTGCCTGACCAGCGCGACGGGCACGTCCAGGCCGGGCCTGCCCACCAGCACCGCCAGCCGTGGCCGGTGCGCCATGGCCTGGTCCGGCACGACGGGCCTCGCACGGGTCGCCGGGCGAGCTAATCCGGGGGCAAGGCGGGCTGTCTGGGCCCCGACGCCGATCATGACCGTGCCGACCCCGGCAGTGTCGAGGATCCTGGCAATCGCCCGCCCAATCCTGCGTTCTCCCTCGATCGTGATCACAGCCGCCCGGCGCCTGGCCAAAAATGCGGCACCGCCAGAGGCGTCGGCGTGCGCGAGTGAGGCCGTGGCCAGCTCAGGTGCGAGCCTGGTGCGCAGTGGCGGGCCAAGGGCCTGCATGGTGCCCGCCGGGAAGTCGTCGATAACGCCGCCCGCGGCCAGCAGTGTCAGGATCCGCTCGGTTGTAGTGACCGGGATGCCGTGGCGTGCGGCCGCGGCGAACAACTGGTCACGGTCCCTGCTGCCATCAAGCAGGCCGATCAGCGGCGCGTTCTGCCTCATGCCGGACAGCGCTATGGCGCGCCGCGGGTCTATTCCGATCTGCAGGGTGTCCCGGTCGCGCCAGACCGGGAGCAACCCTGCCTTGAGTGCCGGTCTCATGGGCCCACATTGCCAGCCGGGTACGACAGACAGGGGCCGCTACCGCCGGAAGGTGAACCTGGTCGGGGACCCGGTGAAGTCTCGGGAGTCAAGGGCGAAGACCCATTCCGGCAGCAGGGCGAAGACGCTGTTCATAGCCGGGTCGACCATGTCCATGCCATAGGCGGTCCCGTACTTGGCGTTCTCCGCCTCGAGCATGGTGCGCAAGTGGTCGGTATCGTCGACGCGCCGGGCCCGGCCCTGGACCACCACCGGCTCGAGCGGATTGTCGGTAGACACTGTGCAGCGCGGCTCCTGGCTCAGGTTGCGTGCCTTGCGCGATCCGTTGGAGCTGCTGAACCATAGCTGGCCGTCGTGCCAGAGCGCCCACACTGGCATCAGGTGCGGTGTGCCGTCCCGGCCGACGGTGGCGAGCCAGAAGTCGTGCGAGCGAACGAGCCTCTCCTCGGCCCATGACCACGGGAGCAGGCCGCGCCCTTCGCCAGCGGGCAACGTTCCGTAGCCCGGCATGTACGGCCTGGAGGCGATTGGTTCGGTCACTCTCGGAAAGCTAGCAGCAGGCAACTGTGGATAACTCTGGCAACGGCCTGTGCGTGCCCTGCCGTGCGCTTACGTCGCCGGCGTGGGTACAGGGAGACGCTGTCCACCGGCTGTGGATAAGTCGGTTGCGCTGGGTGGGTCCGCTTGGTCACCTGGATCGGCGGAGTCTGGCGGACCGGTGAGGTCGGTGACGTCGAAGTCGTCGGCTTCTGGCGGCCCGGCCACGAAGCTCGCCGGGTCATCGAGGTCATCGGCCGTAGGCAGCAAGTCGGGGTGCGCCCAGACCTGATCGCGGCCCGCGATGCCGCGCGCGTCGGTCATGGTGCGCCAGATCGTTGCGGCCTCACGCAGCCGCCTGGGCCGCAGTTCCAGGCCCACCAGGGTGGCGAAGGTCCGCTCGGCAGGCCCGCCCGTTGCGCGCCGCCGCCTGATCGCTTCGGCCAGGGCCTCGGACTGCGGGAGCCGGTCCCGCGCCGCGTCGGAGACCACCGTCGAGACCCAGCCCTCAACCAGGGCAAGCATGGTCTCCAGCCGGGCGAGGGCCGCCTTTTGCTCCGGTGTGTCCTCGGGTCGGAACAGCGCCGCGCCCGACAGGGCCTCGTTCAGCGCCTCCGGGTTGGCCGGGTCGATCGCAGGCATCGCGTCCCGCAATGCCTCGGCGTCGACCTTGATCCCCCGCGCATAGTCCTCGACGGCGCCTAGCAGGCGCGCCCGCAACCAGGGAACATGGCTGAACAGGCGATGGTGCGCGGCCTCGCGCAGTGCCACGAACAGCCGGACCTCCTCGGCCTCCACGGACAGGCCCGCGCCGAATTCGGCCACGCCAGCCGGCAGCAGAGCAGCGGTGCCCTCCGGGCCGATCGGCAGGCCGATGTCGCTGGAGCTGATGATCTCCTGAGCCAGTGCGCCGACCGCCGCGCCCGCCTGGCCGCCGACCATCATTCCGCCGACGCGGCGCATCATCTCGCCGAGCGCGCCAAGGCCGGCGAGCCCGCCGAGGCCTCCCGCACCGCCCGTGAGCGCCTCAAGTGCCGACCGCATTTGCGGGTCCGCCTCCGCCAGGTCCGCCTCGCTGACCGTGAACAGCCCACCCATGGTGTCCACCGCACGCTCGGCGATCGGCTGGCACAGCGTCGTCCAGACCGGCATCGTGGCCTCGACCCACTCTGCCCGGCTCCAGGCAGCGGCCGTGCGGATCCCGCTGGGCAGCGCCGTGGCGTCTTCCAGCCAGAGGTCGGCAAGGCGCACCGCGTCCACAACTGCCGTGCGCTCGTTGCTGAGCACGCTCGGGTCTCCGGCCGCGGCCACGGCCTGCCGCGCCGCGTTCTTGGCGAGATCCCAGTTGACCGGGCCGCCCTGATACGCCATCAGGTCCGCGAACTGCCGCAGTGCCTCCGCGAACTGCTGCGGGTCGCCGAGCGGGCCGAGCGGGCCGGACTGACCGCTGCCTGTGGTGCCCGAGTCGGCGCCGCCGGAGTCGCCCGGACGGTCGTCGTCATCGTCAGGCTGTTTCGGCAAGCCGAAGCCAAAGGGAGGCTCACCCATGGCCGCGGCCTCTCGGGCAGGATGGAAGTGTCACATTCGCCAAGCTATCCCAGGAGCGTTGCGCTGTGAGCGACCGAGATGCCGAGGTTCGCCAAGGGCGCAGCGGATCCGCGGATGGCGAGACGACCGGGGACGCAGGCGTCGCGGGGGACGGACAGATCGCCGGGCATGGCGACAGCGTCGTCGGCAGCGAGACCACAGCTGGCG
>Ga0126369_10001431_pt1 | contig 16463 bp, 18 predicted proteins | sample PanSoiMetaPlot_1_FD_109646 | JGI IMG/M metagenome (GOLD analysis project Ga0126369, IMG submission 109646) | Tropical forest soil microbial communities from Panama - MetaG Plot_1 | ecosystem: Environmental > Terrestrial > Soil > Tropical forest > Bulk soil | place: Panama | collected 2016-02-17 | reverse complement strand
GGGCTACGCGGAGGAGATCGAGACCATCATCCGTCTCGGCTTCGATCGACGCATCGGCGACGCCCCGGTGGTCCCGACGCTTTTTTCACCGCTCTCGCTCGCGAAGAAGCTCTCGGGCGACCGGCTGCCGCGCGACCTGCGCGAGCATCCCGACGCGGTCATCGGCGCGCTCGAGGCGATCACCGACACGCTCATCAAGTTCGCCGACCTGGCCCTCACCGAGGGCGTCTCGGGTATCTTCTACTCGATCCAGGCGGCCAGCCGATCGGTCAACTCCGAGGAGGAGTACGCGCGGTTCGGCGAGCCCTACGATCGGCAATTTCTCGAGTCGATCGAATCCCGCTCGAGCCTGACGATCATCCACTGCCACGGCAACGAGCTGATGTTCGACCGGCTGGCCCGTCTGCCGGGACACGCGTGGAACTGGGACGACCGCGCGACGCCACCGTCGCTGCGGGACGCGCGCGCGCGAGTGCCCGGTGTCGTGATCGGTGGGCTCAATCAGTGGAAGACGCTCCGGGACGGCACGGCCGAGCAGGCCGTGGCCGAAGCGCGCGACGCGATCGCTCAGACCGACGGCACGGGGCTCATCGTCGGCCCGGGCTGCGTGCTGCCGATGAACACGCCCGATCCGAACGTCGCCGCGGTGGTCCAGGCGCTCGGCGGCCCGTTGAAGAAAATTCCGGGCGTCACCGCGTAGCGCCTCGCGCTTCGCCGCCCATGCGCGTCAGCGGATGGCGAGCTCGGCCGGGTCGACGCCTCGCAGCGCGTGACGACCCAGGAATCTCAGGAGACCGCGACTGTAGCGCCCCGTCGTCGCCGCCCCGCTGGCCAGCAGACCCACATGGCGCGCGACGTGCGAGTCGAGCGCGCGCTTGAACCAGCCCGAGCCGAGCGCGTTCCAGGTTCGGCCGGCTCGCATCAGCGCGGCCACGCGCCCGTCATAGAAATAGGAGACCAGCTCGAGCCAGGCCGAGAGCATCGCGGACTGCTCGCGCGCGTACGCTGCCATGGTCCCCTCGAGCTCTTCCGGCGACGGAATGTGCTGCCGCGAGAGCCAGGGTGCGAGACCATCCGCCAGGAGCTCGGCCGAGCGAAGCGCGAGGAACACGCCGGGCGACAGCATCGGGTCGACGAATCCGAACGCATCCCCCGCCATGACCCATCCGCGGCCGTAGCCGCGCTCGGAGATCAGCTGGTAGTTGAGATAGGTGGCGACGGGTGTCACGCGACGCGCTTCGCCCGCGATGGACGAGAGCGCGTCGTCCGCCGCGATCGCTCGCGCCAGCCGTTCCTCGGGAGTACGCCCGAGACCGGCTGCGTCGTCCTGGCCCAGCACGATCCCGATCGAGAGCCGCTCTCGAAGCGGAATGCACCAGCTCCAGCCCGCTCGCCTGCGGTTGACGACCACCTGCCCCGGCGTCTCGGGCCAGCGGAATCCCTCGAAGTGGGCGAAGTGGGCCACGTCCTTGCGTGGACCGACGCGCGCCGGGATCTCGAGCAAACGCGCGACGGAGCGAGCGCGGCCGGTGGCGTCGACAATCAAATCGGGCTGACGAGCTCCGAGCGCCGGCGCTGCCGCCAGGGTCTCCGGAGCGAGCGCGAGCTCGGCGCAGCCGCCATGGTCGTGAGCGCGCTGGAGCTGCGCTCGGGCCGGCACGTGGCGCACGCCGGTGGCGACGGCGTGGGCGAGCAGCGCCTCGTCGAACCGCGGCCGCGGAATGTTGTAGGCATACGGAAAGACCGCCGGGGCGAACCGATCGAACGCCACGCGAACCTGATCCGAGGCCGACCAGACGAACGTCGCGCCGGGCTTCTTGCAGCTGAAGCTCGCGACCTGCTGCTCGACTCCGAGACGGCGCAAGATCGGCACGACCGCCGGAATGAGCGACTCGCCGACGAGCAGCGGCGGGCGCCGCACGTCGTCGAAGAGCGTGACGTCGGCTCCCTGGCGGTTCAACAGGATGGCCAGGGCGGCGCCCGACGGGCCGGCGCCGATGATGGCGACGCGCAGCCTGCCCCGCTCGATCGTCTCCTGCTTCGTCATTGCCTAGCTGGAGTCGCCGCGGAGACGCGAAACACTGGAATCTGAGACGCGATCGCCGCGAACTCGTCGAGCGGCGCGTCCTTGTCGACTGGGATGTGCGGCCGCGCTCCCGGCGCCCGCTTGAGAAAGGCCTTCAGCACGGGGGCGCGCTGGTCGATCGCGAATTCTTCCAGCTGCACGTGCTCGGTGCGGCCGTGGCGAAGGACGGCGCGACCTGAAGTCGCCTTAACGTTGTGGACCCACGCGGCCTTGGTCCCGAGGTTCGACACGAGGTAGCGCTGCCGGTCGAGGACCGCCATCACCAGGGGCAGCGAGATCGTCCGCCCGGAGCGGCGGCCTCTCACGTCCAGGGTGACGAGGTAATCCGGGGCCACGCCGCGCGCGAACACGGCGGCGGCGACTCGATTGAACCCGCGAGCCAGCACGTGGGGGCGGCGTCCTCGATACAGCCAGCGCGCGAACCGACTCAGCGCCAGGGTGCAACCGAAGCCGAGCGGACGCCAATCCACAACGAACGCACTATATACCTGTCGCGACTCCGCCGATCGGGCCGATCGCCGGTGACGCTCGCGTTGACGAGCGCTGCGCGGCGGGGCTGGCGCCCGCTGGTACGGTGAAAGCGTGAGAGCCGTAGCGATGGCCCGCGCGAGCGTGTGCATCGTGGGCGGAGGGCCGGGAGGGCTCATGCTCGGTCTGCTTCTCGCGAAGCGGGGCGTCGACGTCTTGCTGCTCGAAGGGCACGAGGACTTCGAGCGCGAGTTTCGCGGTGAGCTGCTCCACCCCAGCACCTCTCACCTGCTCGACGCGCTGGGACTGCTCGAGTACGTCCTGGACCAGCCTCACTCGCTCCTCGAGGTCGGCAAGGTCCGCCTGGACGGTCGTGAGGTTGGTGAGCTCGCGTTCGAGCGGATCTCCCCGCGCTACCCGTATGCGATCTGGATGCCCCAGCCGATCTTTCTATCGGCGCTCTACCGACTGGCCGCCGGGCTTCCGTCGTTCCGGTGCTGGATGGGCGCCAAGGTCACCGGCGTGCTCGAGGACAACGGCGGCGTCATTGGCGTGAGCGGACTCCGCCACGGCCGAGAGCCGTTCGAGGTCCTCGCCGACGTCGTGGTGGGCGCGGATGGCCGCTACTCGACCGTGGCCCGACTGGGCGGCTTCGACGCCGAGTACGAGCACCGTGACTTCGACGTCATCTGGTTCACGACCGAGCGACCGCGGGGCTGGTCGAGCACGTTCTATGTGTCCGTGGGAAGCGTGCGGGGCCTCATGCTGCCCAAGTATCCGCACCACATCCAGGCCGGTCTCTACGTGCGGCCGGGCGAATGGAAGCGGTGGCGCGACGAGGGCGTGGCGGCGGTTGCCGAGCGCGTGCGGCGCTTCGACCCGATCTTCGGCGAATTCGCCGACTCCCTGTCCGACTTCAAGCCGTTCGTTCCCCTCGAAGGCACGATCCGCCTGATGCGGGAGTGGGCGCGCGACGGGCTACTCTTGATCGGCGATGCCGCACACACGATGAGCCCGGCCGGCGCCATCGGCGTCAACGTCGCGCTCGCCGACGCCGCGGCCGCCGCCCAGGTGCTGTACCCGCACTGTGCACGCGGCCCGATCGGCCACGACGCTCTGCGCCGGGTCCAGCGGCTTCGCGCGGACGACGTGCGCACCTTGCATCGCTTCCAGCTCGGGGCTCAGGGCGTTCTGCTCGGGCAGGCGATCCGCTCTCCGCTCGTCGAGCGCGCGGTCCAGAAGGCGATCCCGCTGATCCTGCGCTCGCCGTTGATGACCCGGGTGCAGCGCCGGCTCTTCTTCGGCGCGCCGCTTCCGCCGCTCGACGCGGCGTTCAGCTTCCGGGAGTCGGCGGCCGTCGCCGCGGGGCGATAGCGCGCGAGACGGTGCCCGCGCGCGCTACTTCGCGACGTTGAACCGGAAGTGGCAGATCTCCCCGTCGCGGACGATGTAGTCCTTGCCCTCGAGCCGTTGCTGGCCCCGAGCCCGGAGATCGGCGAACGACCCCTCGACCGCCACCAGGTCGTCGTAGCCGGCGACCTCGGCGCGGATGAATCCGCGCTCGATGTCCGAGTGCACCGTGCCGGCGGCGGCCTGCGCCCGCGTGCCCTCGGGGATCGGCCACGCCCGCACCTCGTCCTCCCCCACCGTGAAGAACGAGACGAGGCCGAGCAACGCGAAGCAGTCGCTCAGCACGCGATGGATCGCCGGCTCCTTCAACCCTAGATCGGCCAGGAAGGCGCGCTGCTCGTCGCCTGCGAGCTCGGCGACCTCCGCTTCGATCACCGCCGAGACCCAGCCGATGCGGGTTCGCGGGCGCTGCGCCGCCTGCTCGAGTGCCAGGGTCTCGATCGCCTTCGGGCCGTCGGCGATCGCCTTCTCGTCGAGGTTCACGCAGTGCAGGATCGGCTTCTGGGACAGAAACGTGTACCCGCGAATCGCGCGCGCTTCGTCCGGCGTGAGCGTGACCGCGCGGAGCGGTGTCTCGCGCTCGAGCTCGTGCTTGAGGCGCGCCAGGATCGCCTGTTCCTTGACGTCGGCGTCCTTGCGCTGCTTCTTGATCGAGGCCTCCAGCCGCTCGAGCCGCCGGTCGATCACCTCGAGGTCGGCCAGGATGAGCTCGGTGTCGAGATCTTCGATGTCGCGCTTCGGCGTCGGCGCGCCGAGGGCCTCGTCGGCGAACGCGCGCACGACGTGCAGCAGCGCGTCGGCGTTCCTGAACTCCTTGGTGTCGAGCCCGGCGCGCTCGCCGCGCTCGATGCCGGCGAGGTCGACCACCTCGAAGGTCGCGTAAGTCGTCTTCTTCGGCTTGAAGAGCGCCGTGAGCCGGTCGACCCGCGCGTCCGGGACCCGCGCGACGCCCGTGTGGAGCTCGGCGCGGCCCGCGTCGTAGCGCGCGGTCGCGACCTTCGAGCCGGTGAGCAAGTTGAACAGCGTGGTCTTTCCAGATTTGGGGAGCCCGATCAGGCCGATCTTCATGGGCCGATTATGCCAGGTGTCGTATTCTCCAGAGCGTTCTGAGCCATCCTTCGAAAGACATCGACCTCAAGGGCGCGGCCATGGCCGTGCTCATCTCGATCCTCTGGGGCGCCAATACCGTCGTGATCAAGATGGGCCTCGAGGAGGCTCCGCCGCTTCGCCTGGCCTGGATGCGCTTCATCGTCGGCGGCGTCGTGATCTGCCTCTGGGCCTGGGCGACCGGCCGCTTTGCCGGGTTTCGCGTCGAGCCGGCCGAATGGCGCCCGCTCGTGCTCCTGGGGCTGCTCTTCAGCGTCCAGATGACCGCCACGAACATCGGGACTTGGCTGACCAGCGCGGCGCACGCGTCGGTGCTCCTGAACCTCTACGCCGTCCATACCGTCGTGCTCGCGCACTTCCTGATTCCCGGCGACCGGCTCACGGCACGAAAGCTGGTGGGCGTCCTCGTCGCATACTCTGGCATCGTCTTGCTCGGCGCGCGCCAGATCGCGCACGGCTCGCCGACCCTGCTGGGCGACGTGATCGTCACGGTGGCCGGCGTGCTCCTCGCCGAGCGGACGATCTATCTCGCGCGCGCCGTCCAGCGTCTGGACCCGGTGAAGCTTCTCCTCACGCAGGCGATCGTGGGCACCGTGCTGTTCGTGATCATCTCCGCGCTCGTCGAGCCGGCCCAGACTCGCTGGAGCTGGCGGCTTGCCGCCTCGATCGGCTACCAGGGCGTGCTGATCTCCGGCTTCAACTTCGTCGTGAATCTGGCGCTGCTGCGACGCTATCGGCCGAGCGCGCTCTCGGCGTTCTTCCTCACCCAGCCGATCTTCGGCGTCATCGCGGCGGCGCTGGTGGCCGGCGACCCGCTCACGGCCGATCTCTTGGTCGCGTGCGCGGCCGTCGCGGTCGGTATCGGCCTCACGACCCGCTGACGGTATAATCGCGGCATGCCGTCGGGTCCGTCGAAGACGCTCGAGGTGGTGCCGAACCCGCATCCGGATCGTGACTACGAGGTCACGATGACCGTGCCCGAGTTCACCTGTCTCTGTCCGATGACCGGACAGCCGGACTTCGCCACGATCCGCATCCGGTACGTGCCCGATCTGCACCTGGTCGAGCTGAAGTCGATCAAGCTCTATCTCTGGTCGTACCGGCAGGAAGGCGCGTTCCACGAGGACGTGACCAATCGGATCCTGAACGACTTCGTGGCGGTCGCCAATCCGCGCTGGCTCGAGGTGACGGGCGATTTCAACGTGCGCGGCGGCATCAAGACCGAAGTCCGCGTGACGCACGGCAAGCGCCCGGAGATCTAGCCGCCCGCTTTCCGCCCCAGCGCCTCGATGTGGACGAACATCCACGTCGCGTCCGGATGCGAGCCCCACGCCCTGAAGGCCGCGGCCATCGACTCGATGTCGGCCCGCGTCGCGAATCCGTACTCGACGGGACGCTCGCCCATGGGCGAGGTCAGCAGACGATCTGCGTAGGCCTCGCCCCACGCGGCGGTCTCCGCGGGCGTTGCGTAGCACCAGACGGCCGCCGTGATCTGGAGGTCGACGAGGCCGCTCGCGTTGAAGAGCGCGCGGAGCTGACGTCCCATCTGCGGCTCACCGCCGTTGCGGTACCACGTCTTGTGGTGCACGTCCACGAAGCGATCGATCCACGGATCCCGCGGCCAGTACGCCGCGGTGCCCCAGTCGACGTCGCGCACCGCGACGAGGCCCCCCGGCGTGACGACGCGAATCATCTCGCGCAGTGCCGAGCCGCGCTCGCGCAAGTGCTGCAGCACCTGGTGGGCGTACACGGCCTCGAACGACGCATCGGCGTATCGCAGCTGGTAGACGCTCCCTTCCTCGAACTTAAGATTGCTCAGTCCTCGCGCCGCGGCGTCCCGCCGGGCGCCGTCGAGGGCCTCTCGTGAGAGATCGATGCCGACCACCTGGCCCGGCGCGAGCCGTTCCGCGAGCCCGCGCGTGATACTGCCCGGGCCACAGCCCACGTCGAGCAGCCGCATGCCGGGTCTGAGATGCGGCAAGAGAAACGCCGCCGCCTCGTCGGCGGTACGCTGCGCGTGCTGCTGGAGCGTCGCCGGCGCGTGGCCGTGGGTGTACTTCTCGTGGCGAAGCGGCTGATCGGTCATAGTTTAATCGGCGCGCCTCGGCCGGCGGGGCCCCAGCCCCGCGACGGCCTGCAGCGCGCACCACCTCTCGTCTCTCGCGGGAATCAGAGGTCCAGGGCGACCTTGATGGAGGTCGGGTCGGTGTGAGCGGCGAACGCCTCGCCGATGCGGTCGAGGCCGAATCGATGCGTGATCAGCGGTGCCGTGCGCACAGCGCCGGTGTCGACCAGCCGGAGCGCCTCGGGGAACTCGTCCTGGTAGATCATCGAGCCGAGCACGGTGACCTCGCGGCGCACGACGGAGAAGAACGACACGGACGTGGGCTCGTGCGGCAGGCCCGTCAACACGATCCGTCCGCCCGGCCGCACGAGCTCGAGCGCATGGTTGACCGCCGCGGCGGTGCCGGCCGTCTCGACGACGAGGTCGACGCCCTCGCGCCCGGAAAACCGCCGCGCGGCGTCGGCCAGCGGACCGTCGGCCGTCGCGTGCGTGATCTCGGCGCCGAGCTCGGTCGCCAGCGCGAATCGGCGCCGCGAGCGGCTCGTGACCATGACTCGCGCCCCGCGCGCCCGCAGCACCTGGAGCGCCAGGAGCCCGAGCGAGCCCGCGCCGACGATCGCAGCGCTCTCGCCCGCTTTCGGCGTTCCGCGCCCGACCGCGCGCACGACCACGGCGAGCGGCTCGGCGAGCAACAGCGCGTCGGCGGCCGCGCCCGGCGCGGCGGGCCAGCAGCAGTGCGCGGGCACGCGCACGAGCTCGGCGAACCCGCCGTCGGCGTTGATGCCGATCGTCGTCCGGGACAGGCACAGATTGCGGTTGCCTTCGCGGCACAGCGGGCAGTGCCCGCACGAATAATTGGGCTCGACGACGACCGGATCGCCCGCGCGCACGCGCGTCACGTCGGGCGCGGCGGCCTCGACGCGGCCGACGAGCTCGTGTCCCATGATGCGCGGATACGCGACCGGCCTGCCGCCGGACCAGATCTCGTAGTCCGTCCCGCAGAGTCCCGCCGCGATCACGCGGACCACGACCTCGCCGGGCTCGGGTCGCGGATCGCGCACGCTCTCGACGCGCAGGTCGCGCGGTCCGTGTAGACGCGCCGCTTTCATGGTCAAGAGCCTACTCGACCGACTTCAGCCGGGCAACCTACGCGGCGGAGTGACCGCCGTCGAGGAACAGCGTCTGGCCGGTCATGAAGTCGGAGCCGGCGGAGGCGAGGTAGACGGCGAGCGGCCCGATCTCCTCGGGCCGCCCGATGCGCCGAGCCGGGATGTCGCGCGTCAGGCGCTGGTTGATCGCGGGCACCGCGAACGCCTCATGGGTCATGTCGGTCTCGAACCAGCCGGGCGCGATCGCGTTCACCTGCACGTTGTGGCGCGCCCACTCCACGCCGAGCGTGCGCGTGAGCGCGATGACCCCGCCCTTGGTCGCGCCGTACACGGTGTAGCCCGGCAACCCGACCTGGCCCAGCACCGACGCGACGTTGATCACCTTGCCGGATTTTTGCGCGATGAGGTGCGGCGCCGCGGCGCGGCAGCCGTTGAAGACCCCGGTCAGGTTCACGTCGAGCATGAAGCGCCAGTCTTCCGGCGTCATGTCGACCAGGGGCGCGACCTTGGCCACGCCCGAGTTGTTGACGACGATGTCGAGCCGGCCGAGCTCGCGAATCGTGCGCTGCATCAATGCGTCGACCTCGGCGTAGCTCGACACGTCAGTGGGCGCCACGAGCGTGCGGCGGCCGCCGGACGACGCCAGGTGCGCGGTCTCCTCGAGCGCAGTCTTCGCTCGCGCGGCGAGCGCCACGTCGGCGCCGGCCTCGGCCAGCGCCACCGAGATCGCGCGCCCGAGGCCGCGGCTGGCGCCGGTGACGACTGCGACCTTGCCGGCAAGGAGCCCCGGCGCCGCGGTCAGCGGTAGAGCTCCTCGATCGCGTCCTTGTATTTCTGGGAGACGACCTTGCGCTTCACCTTCAGGGTCGGGGTCAGCTCGCCACCGTCGAGCGTGAAGTCGGTCGGCAGCACCGTGAAGCGCTTGATCTTGGCGTACGACTGCAGCTGCGTGTTCTTTTCCTCGATGGTGCGGCCCACGCGCTCGGCCACCTTCGGGTGCTTCACGATCGCCGCGATCTCGCTGGTCAGGATCCCCTGCTCGCGCGCGAACTTCGACAGCTCTTCCGGATTGACCGTGATCAGCGCGACCGGGTACGGGCGGCGGTCGCCGTAGACCATCACCTGGCTGATGAACGGATCGGCCTTCAGGAGATTCTCGATGTTCTGGGGCGCGATGTTCATGCCGCCGGCGGTCACGATCAGGTCCTTCTTTCTGTCGGTGATCGTGAGGAAGCCGTCGCCGTCGATCGTGCCGATGTCGCCAGTGTGGAACCAGCCTTCCGTGTCGAAGACCTCGTGCGTCGCCTCGGGCTGCTTGTAGTAGCCGAGCGTCGCGATGTTGGGTCCGCGCGCCAGGATCTCGCCGTCGGCGGCGATCCTGAGCTGCACACCCGGCAGGCTCTGCCCGACCGAGCCGAACTTGAAGCGGTCCGGCCGGTTGAACGTGAGGGCCGGGCAGGTCTCGGTGAGGCCATAGCCCTCGAGCAGCAGGATGCCGGCGGCGTGGAAGAACTCGGCGATGTCACGCGACAGCGGGGCGCCGCCCGACACCGCCCACTGCAGGCGCCCGCCGAGCGCGGCGTGGAGCTTCGAGAAGACGAGCTTGTGGGCGATCTTCCGCTGGACCTCGAGCGCCGCCGGCACGGGCTGACCGCGCTGCTGGTGACGGCTCACGTCGCGGCCCACCGACACCGCCCAGTTGAAGATCTTCTTCTTCACGGGCGAGCCGGCCTCGACGCCGGCGAGAATCTTGCCGTAGACCTTCTCGAATACGCGCGGCACGCTGCAGATGAAGTGCGGCCGCGTCTCCTTGAGGTTGTCGCCGACCTTGTCGAGATTCTCCGCGAACGCGGTAGTGAGGCCGTGCGTGACGCCCAGGAAGGATTCCAGGCGCGCGAACGAATGTGCGAGCGGCAGGAACAGGAGATGCACCCAGCCTTCCTGGACCGGCGTCGACTGCTTCGAGGCCGTGACGGCTGCGACGTGATTGCCGTGGGTCTGCATGACGCCCTTCGGTGGGCCGGTCGTGCCGGAGGTGTAGACGATCGTCGCCAGATCGGTGGGGCGGGTCGTGGCCACGCGCTCGGCGAGCGTGCTCTTGTGCGCCTCGGCGTTGTCGCGGCCCAGTCGCCTGAGCGACTCCCAGGTCATCACCATCTTCGGCGGGTGCGGCGCGTCGTAGCCCGCGATCACCACGATGTGCTCCAGCGCCGGCATCTTGTCGCGCGCCTGGAGGACCTTGGCGAGCTGCGCCGGGTCCTCGACGATGATCGTCTTCGCTCCCGAGTCGTTCACGACGTAGGCGATGAGATCGGGCGGATACGTCGGGTAGACCGGAACGGTCACGCATCCGGCGCTGAAGATCGCGAAGTCGGCCTGGACCCATTCGGCCCGGCTCGTGGACAGGAGCCCGACCATGTCGCCCTTCTCCCGCCCCAGGGCGACGAGGCCGAGCGCCGCCTCGCGCACGACGTCACCCACTTCGCGCCAGGTGATCGTCTTCCAGCCGGCTCCCTGCTTGAACTGCTGCGCGGGACGGGCACCACTGCGCTCGACACGGTCCCAGAACATCCGAGCGAGGGTGTCAGTGGCCATGAGATCCTCCGTCTAAAGCATCAATCTGAAAGGGATAACCGACGGTAGCACACCGCCGATAACGCGATGCGCAAATATTGATTGACTCGCTGACGCGTCGCGTTACACTCGAGATCGAATCGGGCCATTCTCGAAGTGATGCAACAACGAAGCGAAGAGAACATGCAGGAGGAAATGATGGAAGAGACGTTTGGTCAGCTCACTGGCAAGGTGGTCGAAACGATGACGGTGTGGGCCGACGCGCAGCAGCGCGTGCTGCGTGAGCTCGTGGAGCTCTCGGCGGCAACCGCGAAGGAGGGCGTGCGGCTCTGCGGCGAGCTGCAGCAAGGCGCGATCGAGACACTGAAGAGCACCCAGTCGGCGGCCGCGCGCTGGCAGGGCGCCTGGTCGGACGGCGTGAAGGATCCGGCCCAGCTCTACCAGAAGGCGCTCCTCAGCGGGGTGGACGGCGTCGAGAAGGCCGTCAAGCTGCTGGAGGGACAGGCTCAGGCGATCACGCGCTCGGCCGAGCGGCTCCAGACGTCGGCGGAGCAGGCCGGCAAGGGCATCCAGGATACGTACGCGGCAGTCGTCGAGAAGATGAAGGGCGTCTACCAGAGCTAGACGGCTACTTCTGGTTCTTGCGCTTTTCGAGCCGCTCCTCGAGGGAGCGTAGACGCTCTCGCAAGGTCGACACTTCCTCGCGGAGCTGCTCGGCGTCGGGCTCGGCGCCGTCGCGGCGCGGCTCGGCACGCGGCCCGGACATCCCCCACCCCGCTCTCGACGCCCAGTCCTGGAAGATGCGCTCCATCTCGCGCTGGCTCGACACGATGCCCTCGAGACTCGACTTCATCGAGCGCTGCACGAAATCCTGCCAGGCCTCGCCGTGCTTGATGAGCTGGTGCAGGAACGCAGTGGGGAGCGTGGCGCGATGGTTGCGCTCGTTCTCGAGGATGATCTGGGCGAGCGTCACCGATGTCAGATCCTCGCCTGACGCGGCGTCGACCACCGCGATCTCCTTCCCGGCGCGAATCATCTCCTCGATCTCCTCGAGGGTGACGTAGCGGCTCTCCTGCGTGTCGTAGAGCTTTCGGTTCGAGTACCGCTTGATGACGTACGCCATGGCACTCCCTCTACGGGGTGGCTTCGAGCGTCACTATGAATCCCGTAACACCCCGCGTCAAGACCCGGCCTCAGGCCAGCGTGCTAGACTGGCGATCCACGCTGACAGGAGGTGACTTCCATGAAGCTCAAGGGGCGCACCGCGCTCGTCACCGGCGGCTCTCGGGGCATCGGGCGCGCCATCGCGCTGGCTCTCGCCGAAGAGGGCGCCGACGTCGCCATCAACTACGTCTCCAGTGAGCCCGCCGCCAAGGAGGTCGCCGACCAGATCCGCAAGATCGGCCGGCACTCGATGCTGGCGCAGGCCGACGTCGGCGACTACCCGGATACGTTTCGGATGGCGCAGGACGTGCTCAAGGAGTTCGGTCACCTGGACATCCTCGTGAACAACGCCGGAGTCAACTCCGACAAGACGTTCGTCAAGATGGACCATGCGTCCTGGCGCAAAGTGCTCGCCATCAATCTCGATGGCGTCTTCAACTGCACCAAGGTCTTCGTCGACCAGATGCTCCGTCAGGAGTGGGGCCGCGTGGTGAACATCACCTCGGTCATCGGCCAGATCGGCAACTTCGGTCAGGCCAACTATGCCGCCTCGAAAGCGGGTGTCGCGGCCTTCACCAAATCGCTGGCCAAGGAGCTCGCCGGCAAGGGCGTCACGGTGAACGCGGTCGCGCCGGGCTTCATCGAGACGGATATGGTGCAGGGCATCCCCGACAAAGTGCGCGACAAGCTCTTGAGCCAGATTCCGCTGAGGCGATTCGGGACGACCGAGGAGGTCGGCCGCGCGGTCGTGTATCTCGTCTCGTCCGACGGCGACTACATCACCGGCGCTGAGCTCTCGATCAACGGCGGACTGCTGATGTGACGACGTTGGCCCACAGCCGCATGGCGTGGGCCGCCATCGCCCAGGGCTGGAACGCAAGCGTCGCGAGCGATCCGGCGCGCCGCGCGCGCTCGTCGTAGACCACGCGCGCCTTCGACGGCATCACCCACGCCTCGCCCGACAGGACCTCCTCGCCGCGCTGGTTCACGCAGACGGTCTGGAGCCGCACGCGATTGCGCTCGCGAATCACCTCGAGCACATGCACCCGCGCCGTGATGGTGTCCCCGGCCTTCACCGGCTTGATGAACTTGAGGCTCTGCGAGAGGTAGATCGCCCCCGGTCCCGGGAGCTGAGTACCGATGACCGCCGAGATCAGCCCGGCCGTGAAGATGCCCGGCGCGATGGGCTCCTTGAACGGCGTCGTCGCCGCGTAGTCGGCGTCGCTGTGGACGGGATTCAGGTCGCCGACCGCGTCGATGAACCCCGCGATGTCGTCTTCTTCGACCTGCCGGATGAGCTCGGCATGGTCGCCGGGCTCGATCTCGGCGATCGTGCGCCCGATCATCGGGACTCCCGCTCGGAGAGCCGGCGCAGCTTGGCGTTGATCGAATCTTCGAGGCGGTCGATGCGATCCTCGAGCTCGACGAGCTGCTTCGCGATCCCGACGAGCTGACTGCGCGAGGGCAGGTTCAGGGCCTGCAGCGCCTGCTCGATCTGCTGGTCGACGACCTTCTTGGCGGGGGCGGCCGTGACGAGCATCTGGTCGAGCGACTGCCCCATCATCCTCGCGAACTGCTCGGTGCCCATCGCCTGACCGAGCACCTTCGACCACGCTTCGATCCACTGATCCAGAAACTGCTTCCACTGCGTGAGGAGCTCGGGCGTGGCCGGCGTCTGAGCGAAGAGCTTGGCCCAGGTCTGAACGCCCTGGTCCAGCACGGGACGCCAGAAGGCGGTGGGGTCGGGCGTGGGGCTCGGCGAGGCGACGGACGTCTGCGTGATCAAGCGCGACCACGCCTGCGCGCCTTCCTCGAACTGCCTTCTCCACTGCTCGAAGAGCTGGCTCGGTCCGGCGTCAGCCATCACTACCGATGTTACGCCTGCGTGACGCCGCGCGTCAACGAAAGCAGTCGGCTAGGAGTGCGGCCCAAGCCAGCCCGACACCTTCGGCCAGCAATGCACCGCGGCCCCGCGGCCCGCGATGAGCGAAATGTGCCCGCCGGGCAATTCGATGTACTCCTTCTCGCGGCTGCCGACCTTGTCGATGAGCGCCCGGACGCAGTCGGGTGGCGCAATGTAGTCCTCCTTCGCGCCGACGACGAAGACCGGGCACGTGATGCGCTCGAGCCGGATGGGCCGGCCGCCCATGACGAGCTCACCGCGAAAGAGCTTGTTGTTCTGATAGAAGTCGCGCACCCACTGGCGGAAGAACTCGCCCGGGAACGCCACGTACTCGTTCGCCCACTTGTTGAGGGCCTGGAAGCCTTCGAGGTACTTGTCGTTCCACAGATTCCACCAGAGGTTCACGTTGGTCGACAGGTCCATCGTGGGCTTGAGCAGCTTGAAGCCGGCCTTGACCATGTCCGCCGGCACCGAGCCGAGCGTGTCGACGAAGCGGTCGACGTTGAAGTTCTCCTTGCAGAGCCACAGACCGAAGAGCCCGACCTTCGAGAAGTCGATGGGACCGGCCATGTTGACGAAGTTCTTCACGGAGATTTCCGGGTGCGAGGCGACGAACGACGCCGAGATCGGCGCGCCCATGCAGTAGCCGAGCACCGAGAGCTCGTCGGTCTCCGACGTCTCGAGCACCCGCCGGGCCATCCGCGGCAGGATCTTGGTGACGCACTCCTCGACCGAGAGATCGTTGTCCTCGGGGCCGAACACTCCCCAGTCGAGCAGGTAGAAGTCGAAACCCTGCTTCGTCATGTGCTCGATGAAGCTGCCCCCGGGCATGAGATCGAAGATGTACGGGCGGCTGATGCCGAGGTTCGGCACGAAGAGCACGGGCGTGCGGTGGGTCCGCGCCGACTCGTACCGGTAGAGCCGCGACTTGTTCCGCTTGTACACCTCGACGCGCGGCGTCTGGCCCGTCTTCGGCTCGACCGGGTTCGTGATCAGGCCGTGGAGATTTCGCATCCGGCGGACGTTGCGGTCGAGCTCCTCTTGCCACTTCTTGATCATCTCCGCCGGTGCATCCGCGGCGAAGCCGCTGGTGTACCGCTCGACGACGTCCGCGAAGCGCTCCTGCGCCATATAGGCAGCTCCTTGCCTTGGGGTGGTCCAGCTTACATCTGGAACATCGAGCCGAGCTTCATCGCCAGGCCCATGTCGCCCTTGACCTTGAGCTTGCCGGACATGAACAGCATCTGACCGGACTGCTTGCCCGAGAGCATGTCGAGCCAGTCCTGCGACGAGATCTGCAAGGTCAGGTTCGGGTTGGTACCGGCTCCCGGCTTGACCGTGCAGGTGCCGTCCTTGATCACGGCATGCCAGGTGCCTCCGCCGTCGCCACTCACGTCGTACTGAATCACCGCGTTGGTCCCGGCGGCCTTGTCGGTCCGGAACCGCGAAGCCATCGCGTCGAATGTCTCTTTCACTGTGGGCATCGTCTCCTCCTGTTGGCGTCGATCTCTATTTTGGATTTCGCGTCGGGGCGCCTGCGCAAAGCTCCGGCACCCGACGTTCGGCCATCAAAACGTAAAGAGGTCCATACCCCCCGTCACGGTGAGCACGGCGCCTGTGATGTAGCGCGCGCGCTCGGAGCAGAGAAACGCCACCGCGTTCGCCACGTCCTCGGGCTCACCTTCCCGCTGCATCGCGACCCGCTTGACCATCCGCTCGTAGAGCGGGCTCAGCTTGGCGTTCGGCGCGATGATGCCCGGCGCGATGGCGTTGCACGTCACATTGTAGCGGGCGCCCTCCAGCGCGACCGACTTCGCGAAACCGATCAGGCCGATCTTGCTGGTCGCGTACGCGGTCTGGCCGAAGCCGCCCATGAGGCCGGCGATCGACGCCATGCAGACGATCCGGCCCCAGCGCCGCTCGCGCATACCCGGGAACACCGCCTTCGTCACCTTGTAAGTGCCGGTGACGTTCACCGCGAGATTGAGCTCCCAGTCCTCGTCGCGCATGTCCTTGAGCTGGGCGACCGTGTAGATCAGGCCGGCGTTGTTCACGCAGATGTCGACAGGACCGAGGTCGCGCTCGATCCGGGTCACGACGTCCTGGATCTGCGCCGAATCGCGGATGTCGCACGCGTAGCCGCGAGCGCGGCCGCCCGAGGCCTCGATCTCGCTCGCGGCGCCGGCGGCACCGTCGCCGTCGAGGTCGAGAATCGCGATCGCGCAGCCCTCGGCGGCCAGGGCCAGGGCGTCGGCCTTCCCGAGACTCCGCGCGGCGCCGGTCACGAGCGCGACCTTGCCGCGGATACCGAGGTCCATCTACCTGCCCTTAAAGCTCGGCTCGCGCTTGGCGAAGAACGCCTGGATCCCTTCCGACGCGTCCTCGGTCTTGAGCGTCTTGAGGAACGCGCGCACCTCGATGTCGATCGCCTTGTCGATCGGCGCCTCGAGCCCGTCGTCGACCGCCTCGATGATGAGCCGGGTCGCGATCGGCGGGCGCTTGGCGATCAAGCGCGCAAGCGCCCTGGCCTCGTTGAGGGTCTCACCCTCTTTCGTCAGCTTGTTGGCGAGTCCGAGC
>Ga0126369_10001429_pt1 | contig 16468 bp, 13 predicted proteins | sample PanSoiMetaPlot_1_FD_109646 | JGI IMG/M metagenome (GOLD analysis project Ga0126369, IMG submission 109646) | Tropical forest soil microbial communities from Panama - MetaG Plot_1 | ecosystem: Environmental > Terrestrial > Soil > Tropical forest > Bulk soil | place: Panama | collected 2016-02-17 | reverse complement strand
CGCTTCTGCCTGTGGTCGCTCGCCTCGCGCGGCACCTCCACTCAACCGGGACTCGTGCTCGGGCTGGATAAGGGCGGATCCTGTCATGGCGTGGTGTACCGCCTTCCCGCCAAGTGCGCGAGGGATGAGCTCAAGCTACTGTGGCGCCGGGAGATGGTCCTCGGCGCGTACCGTCCGCTGTGGGTCAGCGTGCGCTGCCACGGGAAGCCGCTGATCGCCCTCGCCTTCGTCGTCGATCGCGCGCATCGCCAGTACACCGGCAAGCTCACGCTCGGAGAACAGGCGAACGTTCTCGCGAGCGCCGTCGGCGCGCTCGGGTCGTCGGCCGATTACCTCGAGCACGCGCGCATTGCGCTGGTCACGCACGGAATCGTGGATCCGTATCTGGAGAAGCTCGCCGCGATGGTCTCGCGGCGGCGGCATGGGTAGTCTCGCGGACCCGAAGTGATTTCAAGGGCGTCATTTCTGGCCGTTCTGGTGGTCGCCGGGCTGTCAACGCCGAGCGCGGTCGCGCTTGCGGCCGCCGATTGCATGGTTCGGATCGCAGAATGGCCGGTTCGGATCTCGCACGGGAACAAGCTTCTCATCGATGGTGCCATCAACGGTCAGCGAGTCGATGTCGCGCTCGATACCGGGTCGATGCTCACGCTGATCATGCGTTCGGAAGCGCAGCGCCTGGGCCTAAAGCCCTCGTCGACTCGCGGGCGAATATCGGGTGCTGGCGGAGAAAGCACGGTCGAGCAGGTTCTCGTCGACGAGGTGAGGATTGGCGAGGCCACACGCAAGGACTGGAACATGCTCGTCGCCGGAGAGCAGGACATGAAGGGTGAGTTCTCCATGCTCCTCGGCGACGATTTTCTCCAGCACGTCGATATCGAGTTCGATCTCCCCGACAATGCGATCAGACTGTATCGGAGCAGCAGTTGCGGCAACGCATCGCTCGCTTATTGGGCGGCGAACGACGTCGGCGAGGCCGCGATCGAGCCTTTCAACGAGACCAAACCGAGAATCTTCGTCAGCGTCCAGATCAACGGCGAGCCCGTACGGGCCTTGCTGGACTCGGGCGCGGCGAATTCGCTGCTGAACAAGTCCATCGCGGCGCGCTTGGGCATGGAGCCGGGAGAGCCGGGCGTCGTCGCGGCGGGACGCGTCCGCGGCGTCGGCAAGAGCGAGCTCAACGCCTGGGTGGCTCCGTTTCAGAGTTTTGTCATCGGCAGCGAGAAGCTCAAGGAGATCGCCATACTCTTCGCCGACCTGCCGGCGGACTTGCCGATGCTGCTCGGGGCCGATTTTCTGCGCTCGCACCGCGTGCTGGTCGCCCACAGCCAGCGCAAGATCTATTTCAGCTACGCCGGCGGGCCGGTGTTCCAACTTGGGAACTACGACGCCGCGATGTGGATGAATCCGCGGAATGCGGAGGCTCTCTTGAGCCGTGGCGATGCAGCGTACCGGACGAGAGACTACGACAGCGCGATCTCAGCCTACGATGCAGCCCTGCGCAGCAACCCGCAGCTCGCGGAGGCCTTGGTCGGCCGCGGCAATGCTTGGCGAGCCAAGGGCGACCTCGATCGCGCCGTCGCAGACTACGACGTCGCGGTTCGAATCGATCCCAAGAACGCGTCCGCGTATGCGAACCGTGGCGCCGCTCGGTACCAGAGCAAGGACTACGAGCGAGCGTTGCGCGATCTCGACCGTGCCATCGAAATCGACCCAAGGTTCGCGCAGGCGTATGTCGTGCGGGGGAACCTCAAGCGGAGCATGGGGAAGGGGGAGAGCGTGGTCGCGGATTACGTCCACGCAATCGAAATCGATCCCAGGCTTGCCGCGGCCTACAACGGGCTGGCATGGGAGCTCGCGGCGTCGGAGCGCCCAAACGTCCGGGACGGACGGCGCGCCGTCGAATCGGCGCTCAAGGCCTGCGAGCTGACCGGGTGGAAGAATCCCGACTACATCGATACGCTTGCCGCAGCCTACGCGCGAGCGGGCGATTTCGACGCCGCCGTAAAGTGGCAGCGGAAGGCGTTGGATACCGGCATCGAAGGCTACGAGGAGGCGACGCAACGCCTGCATCAGTACGAGCAAGGCAAGGCGTTTCCGCCCTAGTCGCGGACGCTCGACCCCGCGCTACGCGCGGGTCCCCTCTCGCTGCTCACAGCGCCACCTCCTACCTCGGTTGGCGCTCGTGGGAGGTGTGCGTGTCGGCGTCTGGCGCTGATTCGCGGACGCTCGACCCCGCGCTACGCGCGGGTCCCCTCTCGCTGCTCACAGCGCCACATGTCTTCCGCCATCGACGTTGACGGTCTCTCCGGTCACGTAGGTTGCGTCGGCGAGCAGGAAGTGCACCGCTTTGGCGATGTCGTCCGGCGTGCCTTCGCGCTTGAGCGGTGTATGCGAGATGATCCGCTGGCGAGACAACTCGTCGAACTCGTCATCGTCCGGCCACAGGATAGGCCCCGGTGCAACGGCGTTCACGCGCACCTCGGGTGCCAGCTCGCGCGCAAGCGATCGCGTCAGCCCCACCAGACCCGCCTTGGCGACACTGTACACGACGTAGTTCTTGAGCGGCCGCTCGGCATGAATGTCCGTGATGTTCACGATCGCGCCCTGCGTTTTCTTCAACGCCGGGGCCGCCGCCTGGGCGATGAACAAGGGTGCGCGCAGATTGGCGCCGATCAGGTCTTCCCAGTCCTCTGGCGTGATTTCGCCGACCGGGGTGGCGTGGAAGCTCGACGCATTGTTGACCAGCGCGTCCAGGCGACCGAAGGTCTGCACCGTTTGCTCGATCAGCGATGGCAGCTTGGCGAGGTCGAGCAGATCCGCCTGAATCAGCGCCACGGATTCCTTGCGCTGGTGGTTGAGCTCCGCCTGCAGCAGCCTCGCTTCGCCGGCGGAGCTGCGATAATGCAGCATGATGCTGGCGCCAGCAGCGTGCAGCCGCCGGCACACGCTGGCGCCGACGCGCTTGGCTCCTCCCGTGATCAACACGACTTTGCCCTGCACGCGACGCTCCCGCTACACTCCCCTGAACCAATCAATCTAGCACATCGATGTCCCTGGCTCCACCGGAGCGCTCCGGCGCATCGCTACCAACGCCTTCCCCCGAGGCACAGGCCCACAGTGCCCGCGTCATCGCGCGTCTCGCGCACGAGATCGCGGAGGGCGATGGCTGGATCTCTTTTGCCCAATACATGGCGCAGGTCATGTATGCGCCGGGGCTTGGTTACTATGCCGCGGGGTGGCAAAAGTTCGGCGGTGCCGGCGACTTCGTTACCGCGCCGGAGCTGACCCCGCTGTTCGGACGTACGCTTGCACGGCAGTTCGCGCAGGTAGTGGAGGCGGTCGGTGGCGGAGAAATCCTGGAGCTGGGTCCGGGGAGCGGGCGGCTCGCCGGCGACTTGCTCGAGGCGATGGCCAAGGCCGGCACGCTGCCGTCGCGATATTGCCTGCTCGAAGTGAGTGCGGAGTTGCGCGAGCGACAGCGTACGCACCTGGCCGTCGTGGTGCCTGGCCAGGTCGAACGCGTCAAGTGGATCGATGTTCTCCCGGAGCGTTGGCGCGGCGTGGTCTTTGCCAACGAAGTGCTCGATTCCATTCCGCCGCACGTCGTGCTACGTCGTGACGGAGAATGGTACGAGCGCGGCGTGACGCTTGCTGCTGGCGGGCGGCTCGCCTTCGCGGATCGTGTGCTGGGACGAGGCGTGTTGCGCGACGCAGCGCAGGCTCGCTTCCCTTCCGAGGGCGACTACCTTTCGGAGCTCAATCCGGCTGCGGAGGCGCTCGTGCGCGAGCTCGCGCAGCGCTGCGAGCGCGGCGCGATGCTTTTCTTCGACTACGGGTTCCCCGCCGCCGAGTACTACCACCCCCAACGCAGCGCCGGCACCCTGATGGCGCACTACCGCCATCGTGCGCTCGCGGACCCGTTCTTCCTGCCGGGGCTCACCGACTTGACCGCGCACGTCGACTTCAGCGCCATGGCGCACGCCGGCGTAGCGGGCGGCATGGTACTTGCCGGCTACACGACCCAGGCGCGCTTTCTGCTCAACTGCGGTCTGCTCGATGAGCTCCAGCGCTGCGGCGATCCGCAATCGACGGCGTATCTGCGCGAGGCTATCGCTGTGCAGAGGCTTACCTCGCCCGCGGAGATGGGGGAGTTGTTCAAGGTGGTTGCTTTGACGCGCAACATCGATCGCGGGCTGCTCGGTTTTCGCGACGGGGATCAGGCACACCGCCTCTAGCGGACGCCGCGTCGTGCACTCCGCGGGAGAACGTCTACATCAGCTTTTTCGTCGCCGAACAGGCCACAGCATCGTGCCACGGCAGCGCCGCGCACCGCAGTTGCATGCGAATGCGCGCTCCGCCTGCCGGGTGATCCGGCCGTCGTAGGTCAGGCAGTAGTCGTAGCAGAGCTCTTCTCCGGCATGAATCGTCCTTCGCGCATGGATGAACAGGCGCCCGTCATCGTGCTCGATCGGCTCGCAATTGGGATCGCAACCGTGGTTGATCCAGCGCGCGACATTGCCGCGGATGCTGGCATCGATCACGGTGCCGTTGCTCAGCTCGAACTGCAGCGTGTGATAAGGATCAGACGGATCGGTCGGCGGTCGCTCGTCCGCGACTTCGACGGGGAGCCGCGCGCCACGATATTCGACGACGCGCGTACCCTTTCGGATCGTCCTGGTCGCGAAGACGCCCTTGCCATGTCGCGACGAGGCGCGCACGGCAAAGGGCGGTTTCAAAGGCGTTCCGGGCAAGCGAGCACTTCCTGCGTTTGCGACCCAGTCTAGCCGGGCTTTGTTACGGATTCGTTTTGCCGATCCACCACCATTGGCGGCATCACTGCAAGTTCTAATTGCAACCCTTTGACGCAATTCATGGCTGATCAAATAACCGATTCGAATGTCATGCCTGAATTTCTTTTCATAAGCGAAACTGCGTCACGATCTCGCAGTCCATCGTTATAATCGCCGCACCAAGCAGGAGGCAAGGACAAGAAGTTTGCCTCACTCAGAGCACGAAGTCGGCGACCGTACCATTTCGTCATCCCAGGGAATACATCGATGCATCGCGGTCACATCGAAGTCGACCAGGAAGCCATCAATCGAGACGCCATCGTCGAGCTCGCCAAGTCCACGCACCGCCCTGTGCCGGTGGTGAAGCGCGTCTACGACGAACAATTTGCAAGGCTCCGAAGCGAGGCGAGGATCACCGATTACCTCGTTCTCTTCGCCAGCCGACGGACACGGGACGTGCTCAACGGCAGAGCGGTCTGAAGCGCGCTCAGCGCTTCGAGAGCTCCAGCCTCCCGATCTGATTGCGGTGCACCTCGTCGGGTCCATCGACGAGGCGCAGCGTGCGCGCGTGAGCGTACGCGTAAGCGAGCCCGAAGTCGTCGCACACCCCGCCTCCGCCGTGGGCCTGGATCGCCCAGTCGATTACCTTGCACGCCGCGGCAGGCGCCGCGATCTTGATCATGGCGATCTCTGCGCGAGCGGCCTTGTTCCCCACTGTATCCATCATGTAAGCGGCTTTGAGCGTGAGCAGCCGCGCCTGGTCGATCATGATGCGGGACTCGGCGATGCGCTCCAGAGTCACCGTTTGCTCGGCGATCGGCCTGCCGAACGTCACGCGAGCCTTCGTGCGCGCACACATCTTCTCGAGCGCGCGCTCGGCGAGGCCGATGGCGCGCATGCAGTGATGGATGCGCCCTGGGCCGAGCCTCCCCTGCGCGATCTCGAAACCGCGTCCTTCCCCCAGCAGGATGTTCGCGACCGGCACGCGCACGTTCTCGAATGCGATTTCCATGTGCCCGTGCGGCGCATCGTCGTAGCCGAACACCGGCAGGTAGCGCAGCACCTTGACTCCGGGCGTGTCGCGCGGCACGAGGACCATCGACTGTTGATTGTGCTTTGGCGCCTGGGGATCGGTCTTGCCCATGAAGATGATCAGCTTGCAGCGCGGGTCGCCGGCACCCGAGGTCCACCACTTGCGCCCGTTGATCACGTAGTCGCCGCCGTCGCGCACGATGGAGCTTGCGATGTTGGTCGCGTCGGAAGAAGCCACAGCGGGCTCGGTCATGGCGAATGCCGAGCGAATCTTGCCCTCGAGCAGCGGCTCGAGCCACTGCGCCTTCTGCGCCTCGGTGGCATAGCGCTCGAGCGTTTCCATGTTGCCCGTGTCCGGAGCCGAGCAGTTGAACACTTCGGATGCCCACGGTACACGCCCCATGATCTCGGCGAGCGGCGCATATTCGCAATTGGTAAGCCCCGCGCCGCGAGATGATTCGGGAAGAAAGAGATTCCACAGCCCGGCCGTCTTCGCCTTCGACTTCAGTTCCTCGACCAATGCCAGCGGTTGCCAGCGATCGCCGCTCGCCACTTCGGCATGGAAGCGCGCCTCGTTGGGATAGACATTCGCGTCCATGAAGGCGTGCAGCCGAGATTGGAGCTCCTTCACCTTGGGCGAGTAATCGAAGTTCATTGCAGTCCCCTTTGTATCGCGAGCGGCGTCCTCACGCGCGGTGCACCGGCAGCGGCTCGACCTGCTTCCAGCCGAGGTCGGCGAGCGGCCGCGCCTGGCGGCCGGCTTGCAACGCTCGCTCGCTGGACGCGTTGCCCGCGAGCGCGCGCGCCATGACGCCCTGCAGAATCGCTGCCAGGCGGAACATGTTGTACGCCATGTAGAACGACCAATCCTCCTCGCTCGGGCGACGGGACTCGCCCGTCCGCTCGATGTACGTCCGGAGATATTCCGCTTCGTCTGGAATCCCGACCGCAGCGAAATCCGATCCGCGCAGGCCGCGGAACTCGTTCGGCGAGAGCCGCCATGCCATCATGTGATAGGCGAGGTCCGCCATCGGATCGCCGAGCGTGGACAACTCCCAGTCGAGCACGGCGAGGACCCGCGGCTCGCTCGGATGAAAGATCATGTTGTCGAGCCGATAGTCGCCGTGCACGATCGACGTGCGCTCTCCAGCGGGAATGTGAGCGGGCAGCCACTCGATGAGTCGATCCATCGCGTCGATCTTGTCCGTTTCAGAGGCCTTGTACTGCCGGCTCCAGCGGTCGATTTGCCGGGCGAAGTAATTGCCAGGCCGCCCGAAGTCGGCGAGACCGACCGCCACGTAATCCACCCGGTGCAGGGCGGCGAGCACGCGGTTCGCTTCGCTGAAGATCGCGCGCCGCTCGACAGGCGTCATGCCCGGCAGGGTCGGGTCCCACAGCACGCGGCCCTCGACGTAATCCATGAGGTAGAACATCGTGCCGATGATGGAGTCGTCGGTGCACAGCGCATGACAGCGCGCCACTGGCACGTCGGTATCCGACAGCGCGGTAATGACCCGGTACTCGCGGTCCACGGCATGTGCCGACGGCAGGAGCTTGCCCGGCGGCTTGCGCCGCAGTACGTACGTCCGATCAGGCGTCGAAAGCTTGAAGGTGGGGTTCGACTGGCCGCCGCGGAACTGCTCCGCGCGGACTGGCCCCCGAAATCCCGCGACGTTCGCCTGCATGTAGCGTTCGAGCGCTGCGATGTCGAAGCGATGCGCCTCGGCGACCGGACGCGTGCCGCGGTTCGATTCGTAGTCTTGCATCGAGCGTCGGTCAGACCGCGGTGACGCCGCCATCAACCGCGACGATTTGCCCGGTGATGAAGGAGCAGGCATCGGAGGCGAAGAGCGCGAGCAGGCCTTTCAGGTCCTCCGGTCCGCCCATGCGTTTCAGCGGCGCCTTTTCCGAAACCCGATCGCCGAGCATTTCCATGATGCCCTTGGTCATCTTGGTGGGAAAGAAACCCGGAGCGATCGCGTTCACGTTGATGTCGTACTGCGCCCACTCGGCGGCGAGCGCGCGCGTGAAGTTGACCACGCCGCCCTTCGTCGTGTTGTACGCGAGCGTGGCCGGGCGGCCGGGATCGCCTCCGCCGACGAGTCCGAGGATCGAGGCGATGTTGATGATCTTGCCGTTGCGCCGGGGCACCATGCAGCGTCTACCGACTTCCTGCGAGACGAGGAACATCGCGGTCAAGTTCAAGTTGACGACCTTCTGCCAGGCGTCGAGCGGATGCTCCAGCGTGGCAGCTCCCCAGGTTGTGCCTGCGTTGTTGACCAGGATGTCGATCGGACCCAGCCCGGCCACTGCACGCTCCACCATTGGCGCGATCGCCTTCGCATCCGACAGATCGCAGGGCAGGGCGAGCGCATCCACGCCGAGTCGCGACTTCAGATGCGCGCGGGCTTCCTCGAGCTCGTCCGCCTTGCGTGCGACCAGCGCTAGGCGAGCCCCCATCTCGGCGAGCCCCTCGGCCATCTGCAGGCCAAGTCCGCGCGAGCCGCCAGTGATCAACGCGGTCCGCCCTGTGATGTCGAAGAGTTGTTTGACGCTCAAGAACGCTCGCTTTCGCGGCGGGACGGACGTGACCATATCCCGCATTCCACGTTAACATTCTCCATCGCGTCCCGGCAAGCAAGGCGACGCTACTTCGAGCGGTTGCCGCCACTTCCCGATCGGCATCGATGGACCTCAACTATTCGGCTGACGAGATCGCCTTCCGCGACCAGGTGCGCGGCTGGCTGCGCGATAACCTCCCCAGGGAGCTGCGCGACAAGGTCGTCGATTATCGCGAGCTCACGAAGGACGACTTGCTGCGCTGGCATCGAACGCTCGCCGCGAAAGGCTGGATCGCCCCCGCCTGGCCAGTCGACTGGGGCGGAACCACCTGGAGCGTCGTCCAGCGTTACATTTTCGAGGAGGAGTGCGGCTACGCGGGCGCGCCGCCGCTGATCCCGTTCGGCCTGATGATGTGCGCACCCGTGCTGTTCAAGTTCGGCACCGAAGCGCAGAAGAAACGGTTTCTGCCGCGCATCTACGGCGGCGACGATTTCTGGTGCCAGGGCTATTCCGAACCGGGGTCGGGCTCCGATCTCGCATCGCTGCGCACGACTGCAAGGCGCGACGGCGATCATTATGTCGTCAGCGGTCAGAAAACCTGGACCACGCTCGCACACATGGCCGACTGGATCTTCTGCCTCGTGCGCAGCGATGGCGCCACCGACAAGAAGCAGGAAGGCATCTCGTTCCTATTGATCGACATGAAGTCTACCGGCATCACGGTGCGGCCGCTTATCCTGATGGACGGCGGGCACGAGGTGAACGAGGTGTTTTTCGACGACGTTCGGGTGCCGGCCGAGAATCTGGTCTACGAGGAGGGGAAAGGCTGGACGGTCGCCAAATTCCTGCTCGGTCACGAGCGGATGAACACCGCGCGCATCGGCGCCTCCAGGCGCGAGCTTGAAAAGCTCAAAGCGCTTGCCGGAGCCCGGAAGTCGAACGGGGGATCGCTGCTCGATGACGCGCGCTTCCGCGACAGGCTCTCTCGCGTCGAGATCGAGCTGATGGCGCTCTCGATCACGAACCTGCGCTTCCTCGATGCTCTGCGCGGCGGTCACGCTCCCGGGGCGGAGGTGTCGATGCTCAAGATCACCGGCACTGAGATTCAGCAGGCGTTGACGGAGCTAATGATGGAGACCGCCGGCCCCGAAGCGCAACGCGCTGCACCCATCGACCACGCGGAAGCGTTCGACGCTTTCACGGCTTCCTTTGGTGCACGCTACTGCAACTATCGGAAGACCTCGATCTACGCCGGATCGAACGAGATCCAGCGCAACATCATCGCCAAGAGATTGCTCGAGCTCTGAAGCTCGGACGGAGCAAAGCTTGAATTTCGATTACAACGAAGAGCAGCAACTTCTCGCGGCGTCGATCCGGCGTTTCGTCGACAAGGATTACGCGTTCGAGACGCGGCGGAAGATCATGAGCTCGAGCGACGGCTGGAGTCCCGAAGTCTGGGCCAAGCTCGCCGAGTTGGGCGTGCTCGGTTTGCCGTTACCGGCCGAGACGGGCGGGTTCGGGGGCGGCGCGGTGGATCTGATGCCGGTGATGGAAGCCTTTGGGGACGCGCTTCTCGTTGAACCCTTTCTCGCCACCGTCGGGCTCGGCGCGCAATTCATCGTGCGTGGCGCAGTCCCCGAGCGAAGGAAGCAGATCCTGCCGGCCGTCGTCGAAGGCAAGCTGAAAATGGCGTTCGCGCACACCGAGCGGGATGCACGCTACGATCTCAAGCGCGTCGCAAGCCGTGCGCGGCGGGCCGAGGGCGGCTACGCGATCGACGGCGAGAAACGCGTCGTCCTCCACGCGCCTTGTGCCGACCTGCTGGTGATTTCGGCGCGAACGGGGGGAAGCGACGGCGATGCGCGAGGCATCAGCCTCTTTGTCGTCGACGCCGCTGCGAAAGGATTGTCGATGGCTCGCTACCGCACGCTGGACGGTTGCGTCGCGGCGGACATCGTTCTGCACAACGTCAGGGTCCCGGTTGATGGGCGGATCGTCGCCGAAGGCGACGGCCTCGCGCTCATCGAAGAGGTCGTGGACTATGCGACGGCGCTGGTTTGCGCCGAGGCGGTCGGCGCGATCCGTTCTGCGAACGAGGCCACGCTCGAATATCTCAAGACGCGCAAGCAGTTCGGCGTGCCGATCGGTTCGTTCCAGGCGTTGCAGCATCGCATGGTCGACATGGTGATCGAGCAGGAGCAGGCCCAGTCGATGGCGAGTCTCGCCTGCGCGACCGTCGACTCCGAGCGCGACCCCGTGCAAAGGAAACGGATGGTGTCGGCCGCGAAGATCAGGGTCGCGGATGCCTGTCGCCGCGTGAGCCAGGAAGCCGTTCAGCTCCACGGCGGCATGGGGATGAGCGACGAGATGAAGGTGAGCCACACATTCCGGCGGCTCACGATCATCACGCAGCAGTTCGGAAATGCCGATCATCATCTCGAGCGCTTCGCCGTGGCATCGGATACGAAGAGAGATTGAATGGCCAGAATGAACCGGCAGGTGTTGTTGGCGAGCCGCCCGCAGGGGTGGGTGGTCGAGGACAACTTTCGCATCGTCGATGCGCCGATGCCTGCTCCAGGTCCGGGCGAAGTGCTGGTGAGGAACGAGTGGCTGACGCTCGATCCATACATGCGCGGGCGAATGAACGAGGCGAAATCCTACGTGCCACCGGTTCAGATCGGCGAGGTCATGGTCGGCCAGACGGTGGGCGAGGTTCTCGAGTCGCAGGACTCGTCATTCAAGCCAGGCGACAATGTGCTCGCGCCGCTCGGCTGGCAGCTCTACGGATCGGCCAAGGCAAAATTGCTGCGCAAGATCGACGTGGCGCGCGCCCCCGCGACCTACTACCTGGGCGTGCTTGGCATGCCTGGGATGACCGCCTGGTTCGGGCTCTCCGAGATCGGCAAGCCGAAAGCCGGCGAGACCCTGGTCGTGTCAGCCGCGTCCGGCGCGGTCGGCAGCGTGGTCGGACAGCTTGCGCGCATCGCGGGTTGTCGCGTCGTCGGGATCGCCGGCGGCAGGGCCAAGTGCGATTACGTCGTCAAAGAGCTTGGGTTCGACGCCTGCATCGATTACAAGGCAGGCGAGGTCGCGAAGCCACTGCGCGACGCATGCCCAAACGGCGTCGACGTGTATTTCGAGAACGTCGGCGGCGCGCTTCTCGACACGATGCTCACGATCATGAATCGCTTCTCGCGCATCGTCATCTGCGGCTTCGTCGCCGAGTACAACGCCACCGAGCCGTACGGTTACAAGCGATTGCGCTCCATCCTGGTCAACCGTATTCGCATGCAGGGCATGCTGGTGTTCGATTGGGAGGCTCGTTACGACGAAGCGCTTCAGGCGCTGAGCACGCACCTGGCAGCCGGCAAGCTCAAGTACCGCGAGTCGATCGTGGAAGGGCTCGACAACGCACCGAAGGGGTTGATCGGATTGCTCAAGGGAGAGAATTTCGGGAAGCAGCTCGTGAAACTGGTTTAGCCTTTTCGTCTGCGGCACTAGGCAACCTCGAACAGCCCCGCCGCCCCCATCCCGCCGCCGATGCACATCGTCACGACGACGAGCTTCGCGCCGCGGCGCTTGCCTTCGATCAGCGCATGCGCAGTGAGGCGGGTGCCCGACACGCCGTAGGGATGCCCGACGGCGATCGCGCCGCCGTCCACGTTCAGTCGATCCTCTGGGATGCCGAGCTTGTCGCGGCAATAGATCACCTGCACCGCGAACGCCTCGTTCAGCTCCCACAGATCGATGTCTTCGACTTTCTTGCCCGTTCGCGCGAGCAACTTCGGCACGGCGAATACCGGACCGATGCCCATCTCGTCGGGCTCGCACCCGGCCACCGCAAAACCGCGGAAGACACCCAGCGGCTGCAGGCCTCGCTTCGCGGCTGCGCGATCGCTCATCACGACGCATGCCGCGGCTCCATCGGAGAACTGACTCGCGTTACCCGCCGCGATCACGCCGCCCGGGAGCGCAGGCTTGATCTTGGACACTCCCTCGTAGGTCGTATCGGCGCGGATGCCCTCGTCGGCGGCGATGGTGACCCGCTTCGTGAGCAACCTGCTCGAGTCTTTGTCGACCGTGCCCATGGTCACGGTCATCGGCACGATCTCGTCGTCGAACTTGTGCGCAGCTGCTGCGGCGGCGGCACGCTGCTGGCTGCGCGCGCCGAATTCGTCCTGCTTCTCACGCGAGATACCGTAGCGCTTCGAGACGGTCTCGGCCGTCTGCAACATCGTCCAGTAGATCTCGGGCTTGTGCTGGTTGCGCCAGTTCTCGCGCAGCATGTGCTTGTTCGATTCGTTCTGCACGCACGAGATCGATTCGAGCCCGCCGGCGACGAAAACCTCGCCCTCGCCGGCGATGATTCGCTGCGAGGCCATCGCGATCGTCTGCAGCCCCGAGGAACAAAATCTGTTGACCGTGGCGCCCGGCACCGTGACTGGACAGCCGGCGCGCAGCGCGATCTGCCGCGCGATGTTGTGTCCGGTCGCGCCTTCGGGGAAGGCGCACCCGATGAGCACGTCCTCGATCTCGGCCGGCTCGAGACGCGCTCGCTCGATGGCGTGCTTCACGACGTGACCGCCCAGGCTCGCGCCATGGGTCATGTTGAACGCGCCGCGCCAGGATTTCGCGAGTCCGGTGCGCGCGGTGGAGACGATGACAGCGTCGGTCATGATTCGTTGCCTTAGAGAGTCGCCGCTCAGCCGTTGAAGCTCTTGCCCTCTGCGGCGAGCTTCGTTAGGAGAGGAGCCGGCTGCCAGAAGCCGGGATCTCCGTGCGGGTTGGCTGCGAATTGATGCATCCGGCGGACTACGTTATAGAGGCCGAGCGAGTCGGCGTAGAACATTGGACCGCCGCGCGATACCGGGAATCCATAGCCGGTGAGATAAACGAGATCGATGTCCGAAGCACGCAGCGCAATGCCATCCTCGAGAATGCGCGCGCCTTCGTTGACAAGGGCGAAGATGCAGCGATCGACGATCTCGTCGTCGCCGATCTCGCGCGGCACGAAACCTTTCTCCTTGCGATACGCAGCGATCAGCGCGTCGATCGCGGAATCGGGGATCGCGTCGCGGCGCCCAGGCTCGTAGCGATACCAGCCCGAACCGGTCTTCTGCCCGAAGCGGCCGAGCTCGCACACGCGGTCGGCGATCCGCGAATAGACAACCTGAGGTTTCTCGACGTAGCGGCGCTTGCGGATGTACCAGCCGACGTCGTTGCCGGCTAGATCGCTCATGCGAAAGGGCCCCATCGCCATGCCGAACCGCTCCATCGCGCGGTCGACCTGCGCTGGCGAGGCTCCTTCCTCGAGCAGGAACATGGCCTGGCGCAGATACTGCTCGAGCATGCGGTTGCCGATGAAGCCGTCGCACACGCCCGCAACGACTGCCGTCTTGCCGATCCGCTTGGCGAGCCGCATGACTGTGACCAACACGTCCGGAGCCGTGACCTTGCCGCGCACGATCTCGAGCAGCTTCATCACGTTCGCGGGGCTGAAGAAGTGCATTCCGACGACGTCGCCCGGCCGGCGCGTCACCGCGGCGATCCGGTTGAGATCCAGCGTCGAGGTGTTGCTCGCCAGAATGGCTCCCGCCTTCGCCACTTCGTCCAGCTTGCGAAAGACTTTCTCCTTGATCTCGATGTCCTCGAACACCGCCTCGATGACGAGATCCGCTTTGGCAACGTCGTCGTAGGAAAGTGTCGGTGCGAGCAGCGCCATGTTCCGTTCGAGCGCCTCCGCGGTGAGCTTGCCTCGCTTGAGCGAGCCCTCGTAATTCTTGCGGATCGTCGCCACACCCTTGTCGAGCGCCTCCCGGGTCATTTCGAGCAGGGCGACCGGAATGCCGGCGCTCAGGAAGTTCATCGCGATGCCGCCGCCCATCGTGCCGGCTCCGATGACGGCGACGCGCTCGATCTTGCGCGGCGGGGTCTTTTCGTCGATGCCGGGAATCTTGGTCGCCGCGCGCTCGGCGAAGAAGGCGTGGCGCAGCGCCCGCGATTCCGGCGTCTGCACCAGCGCCAGGAAAAGCTCGCGCTCGATCCGCAGGCCTTCCTCGAAAGGCTTCGAGACTGCGGCCGCGACGGCATCGATGCACTTGAGCGGCGCGGGCAGTCCTTTGGCGACGGCGCCCACGGTATTGCGCGCGAATTGGAAAAACGCTTCGGCATCCGGATAGTCGATGCGGATGTCGCGCAGCCGCTTGAGCGCCCGGTGCTCCGCGACGACTTTGCGCGCGAACGCGACAGCGCCGTCGGTCAAGCTGCCCTCGATGATTTCGTCGAAAAGTCCTGCCCCGGCGAGCAGCTTCCCGGGCACGCTGGCGCCGGACACGATCATGTTGAGCGCAGACTCGACGCCGATCGCTCGCGGCAGGCGTTGCGTGCCGCCGGCGCCGGGCAGCAGGCCGAGCTTGACCTCGGGCAGCGCGATCGACGCATCGGGCAGTGCAACCCGGAAGTGGCAGCCGAGCGCGAGCTCGAGGCCGCCACCCATGCAGGTGCCGCCTATCGCCGCGATCGTCGGCTTCGAGCTCGCTTCGACCATGCGGATCAGGGTGTGCAGGGTCGGCTCTGTTCTCGCGCTCGGCAAACCGAACTCACGAATGTCGGCGCCTCCCGAGAAGAGCTTGTCACCGCCGGTGAGAATGATCGCTTGCACCGCCGTGTCGGCGAGCGCCCGATCGATGCCCGCCCCGATCGCGGTGCGCGTATCGAGATCGAGCCCGTTGACGGGAGGATGGTCGAGCGTGATGACGGCAACGGTGCCGTCGACCTGGTAGCGGGCGGTGATGGTTTGTCCCTCTAGAAGGCGCCGGTGTCGTGCCGGCTCAGCGGAGGTGACATCCTAGCATGCGGCGGTACTTCTCCGGCGTGCGCTACAGGCAGATCGTGCCGGGGCCCGTGAAGATCTCGCGCGTGATCGGCTTTACTTGCGCGACGCCGTTCACCGTGTACGAGAAGGTGCCGGCGTTGCCGTTGCTGAAGTTAAACGTCGCCGCGCCGACCGCCGTCGGCGTCACGCCTGCCGGATTGAATGGCACCGTATTGAACGGCGGTCCGGTGGTTCGGTACAACGTCCCCGAATACACGCCCTGCGCGCTCTTCGCCGCCGTCACGACGAGCCAGAGCGGACTGTGGTCCGTGTCGTAGGTAAACCAGCTCGCGAAAATCGTGTCGCCCTCGTGCGTGAGGTTGACTCCCCAGCCGGACTCCGCGCCCGCAGGTGCCGCCCACCACAGATCCTGGTAGTTGACTGCTTGAGCGAGGTTGCCCCCACCGAACACGCAGGTCGGCTGCGGACCGAAAATCTCACGCGTGATGTTCTTTACCTGCACAATTCCGTTCACGGTGTAGGCGAAGGTTCCATTGCTCGCGTCGGCGAAAGTCAGCGTGCCCATCCCGACGGCAGTAGCGCTGACCTGGAGAGGATTGAATGGCACCGCGCTGAAAGGCGGACCGGTGGTGGTGTAGAGCGTGCCCGAATACACGCCCGGCGCGGTCTTCGGCGCGGTCATCACCAGCCACAATCCCTTGCCGGTCAGGTCGTACGTGAACCAACTAGCGAAGATCGTGTCGCCCTGGTGCGCGAAGTTGACGCCCCAGCCCGACTCCGACCCGGCCGGCGCCGCCCACCAGAGTCCCTCGTAATTCGGCGCGATCGACGCGCCCGTGATCGTGAACATCCGAGAATTGAAAGTTCGATTGGTCGAGATGTCGCATCCGTTGAGAAAGAATACATACCCTCCGAGACTGAGATGCCCTGTGGGCGATCCCGGCGATACGAACGACGGATACCAGCCGTCGAACGACGCGCCGTAATCGATGCCTGCGCCAGGACACGGGATAGACAAAGCGTATTGCGAATTCTCGATCATCTGCGGAACGCTCCAGTCCTGCAGATCGAGGCTCGTTGCGACCGAGAAGTACCAGGCGCCCACCGGAGGCACCGCCTGGTCCGAGCGGCAGACGAACGTCAGCAGATACTCTCCCAGCGAATCGATGCGGCTGATCGCCCCCATGTTCTGAGCACCGACGCACCCGCCTGCCGGCAGGAAACCGTTGTCGAGACCGCCGATGCCGGG